>Ga0079202_10000290_pt1 | contig 15525 bp, 14 predicted proteins | sample PorBlaBluebeHill_FD_68601 | JGI IMG/M metagenome (GOLD analysis project Ga0079202, IMG submission 68601) | Marine algae microbial communities from Blueberry Hill - Blueberry Hill, Maine | ecosystem: Host-associated > Algae > Red algae > Blade | place: USA: Blueberry Hill, Maine
ACTACTCCAGAGGCACACCGGCACGAGCAGCAAAGTACACCGCTTCGGTCCGATTACGCGCTCCTAGCGTGCGGAAAATAGCTGACAAGTGCGCTTTCACGGTATTTTGAGAAATATCCATATTGTTGGAGATTGTCTTGTTTGGCTTGCCTTGCAACAGGTAGGCAAGCACCTCGCGCTGCCGGTCAGATAGCGAGGCTAGCAGGGCAACGTCCGTGCGTTCCGAAGCCGGGCGGTTGTGCATGACCGTGACGTTGCGGGGCAGGTAGACGCCGCCGGCTACGATCAGGCGGATGGCACTGAGTAATTCGTCATGAGTAGCCGATTTAGTAATGAAACCCATGGCGCCGTTGTCGATGCACCGCAGAATAACGTCTGAATCGTGCTCTCCGGAGAGAACAACAATAGGGGTTTCCGGCGCCACTTTACGAAGCTTCAGTAACGAATCCACACCCACAGCATCGTCGAGTTTCAGATCGAGCAGAACCATATCGATCCCCTCTACTGAGCGCAGGGCCACTTCTGCATCACTCAGATTCTTCGATTCAACGACGTCAGGTTCTGGTGTCAGACTTTGCAGCAGATGGACCATGCCACTTCTGAACAGAGCGTGGTCATCAACGATCAGGATTTTCATTGGCACGTCGATCTCACAACAGATACCTCGAGTCGGCGGATATTGACCTGACGGTCAACTATTGTGGAGTGTCTATCGAATCAGGTCTTCGTGTCAATTCAATCATCGGTATTGATGAATCCCCCGGGAATCGTCTGCAGCGTCAAGGTGAGTTTGGATTACAATGGGAAATTGCCTGTCAACGTTGCTGAATCCCTTGTCCAGAGTCCTGCCATTGACTAAACGCCTGCAGCGACAGTGCGGAAAAGCGGTTGTTGATTTCAACATGATCGAGGACGCAGACCGCATCATGGTCTGCCTCTCGGGTGGCAAGGATAGCTACGCCATGCTGGATCTTCTGTTGCACCTGCAAAAAGTGGCACCCGTAAAATTCAGCCTGATAGCGGTCAATCTGGATCAAAAGCAGCCTGGCTTCCCTGAGCACGTATTGCCCGAGTACCTGGCGACTAAAGGCGTTGAGTACCGCATTGTGGAGGAAGACACCTACAGCATCGTGACCGAAAAGGTCCCTGAGGGCCGTACAACCTGTGGCCTGTGCTCGCGGTTGCGCCGCGGCATACTGTATCGGGTGGCAGATGAGGTCGGTGCCAGCAAGATGGCGCTGGGCCATCATGCCGACGATATGCTCGAGACCCTCATGCTGAATCTGTTCCACGGAGGCTCGCTCAAGACAATGCCACCCAAATTGCATGCTGATAATGGGCGGAACATCGTTATCAGGCCCCTGGCGTACTGCCGCGAATCGGATATTACAGCGCTAAGCAAACTGGAAAACTACCCGATTATTCCGTGCAACCTGTGCGGGTCACAGCCCAATATGCAACGCCAGGCGATGAAACAGATGCTGTCTGCGTGGGAGCGAGAAAACCCCGCCCGCATTTCGTCAATGTTAAGCGCTCTGGGCAACGTTGTACCGTCTCATCTGCTGGACAAGACGCTATTCGATTTCGACAACAATGAACGTCTGGCAGATAATTCGGCAGCGGCAATGCCGCCTGCCGATGTGCCTACCAGGGGATTTCCTCTGCGTCGTATGCTATGAAACGTCCGCTGGGATGCTCGTGCAGGTTTTCAATCTGCTCGATCAGCATCTGCGCTGTTTTTTCTGCCGGGAACAATTTTCCATCGGGCACGTTTTTCTGAAACGGCTTTGACAGACGAGAGTCTGTGGTACCAGGGTGCAAAGCCACGACTCTGACGTTTTTGGTATTGCGTTCCCATTCAATAGCCAAGCACTTGAGCGACATGTTCAGTGCAGCCTTTGATGCCCTGTAGCTGTACCAACCGCCGAGCTGGTTGTCCGAGATACTGCCCACGCGCGCTGACAATACGGCGAACACACCCTTGGCAGAGCCTTTGAGTACGGGTCGGGCATATTTCCCCAACAGCAGGCTGGGCAGACAATTGATGCGCATGGAATCGGTAAAATGGTCTGCCTCTATCTGTCTGATGCTTTTCTCGGGCCCGCGATGCTGAGTGTGCAGCATGCCCACGCAATTGATCAGCCAGTCCACTGCACCCAGACTCTCTACCCAGGCCGCCACGCTGGACTCATCGGAGGCATCCATGGCGCTCCAGCGTACCTCGGTAGCACCGGCGAAATTACCGATGCTGCCCAGCGCACTACCAGCCGGTGACTGGTGGTACGTTGCGTGGATGAGGCCGACATCATCGCGCTGCGACAATATTTCCAGCATGGCAGCCCCGATGCCACCGCTCGCACCTGCAATGGCGATGTGGAGTAATTGAGCCATGTTGTGCGTCTGTCCGGTCTATTTAAGTGATTCGTAGGCTTTGGTAAAGCCTGCGAGCGAAAGGCTGGCACTGACCTCGCCCTGATTGGCGGCAATGACCGACACCACGGCGTTGTTGCCGCGTTTGAAACGATTGATCAGATCTTCGTCAATCGGCTCGCGAACCAGGCACCCTTGTTCGGTACAAATCTGGAACGGCGCAGATTCTTCACGACCATTGTCGATGGTCACCGCCAGCCCTTCGGTCAGTACCACACCGAGTGGTGTGATGACATCGAGTACGGCAATAGCGGTACGTTCACCCACCTCCATGGGTTCATCGAGTTTGCGAACAACCACTTCGAGCACCGGTGTACCCGTGGCATCGTTGCCAATCTGTGCCATCGCGCAGTTGGTTCCCTCAGGGCTACACGCGACATTCCAGGAACCATGGCGAGCAAGCTCAGCGTCTGGCGCAGCACCATCAGCAGGTGCATTAGCCGCCGGTTGCCGAGAGGTTGGCCGAGGGGGAGGTGGGGCTTCAGCGTCGGCAGCAGGGGCCGCACCCAGATCCAGTGTACCTCCGGCAGGGGCTTCTGGCTGACCGAGTTTCAATCCACCACCAGACGATTGCGCATGGGCGGTGTTCAGGGACAGGCCAGCATGAAGTGCTACTAGAAAAATGACTGCAAAAAATCGAGGAATCACGCTACATCCTATGAGCTTGGTTAGTGTAAACACATGTGAGGTGTAGTTTAACTGGAACATCAGCCTTGTTGGTACCGTCGCTGGCGCTGTTGAGCGATACAGAACATGACAAGTCGGACTGTTGTCGGGTTACTCTATCGGCTAACTATCCCTTGTACGCATGAAACCCGGAGATCCTCCTCGCAATGAAGCTGATTGAGTCTGATACGTGGCGCCTGTGGTCCGACCCGTCTAACGGAGCTCAGTGGATGAGTGCTGAGGTGTATCGGGAAGGAGACTGGCATGCCGTTGTGCCTGAATGTCGTCCATCGGCCGATGAGCGCGCAGGGCAAGACGAAAAAGCACCCCTTGCAGCAGCCAATTTTCACATGGTGCCCTACAGCAACCGTATCAGAGACGCGCGATTCAATTTTCAGGGACGCACCATAGAACTGCAGGAAGCAGCTGCGCACGCTATCCATGGAGCTGTTCGAAAACTGCCGTGGAAGGTAACTGCAGAAGACCGATCGCATCTTGTGTGTGAATTTGATTCCACAGAACATTCCCCTGTCAATTGGCCGTGGCCGATCCATGCGCGTCTTGAACAGCGCGTTGAAGGCTCTGTACTGACCAGTCAGCTGACGTTGACTAACCGGGGGGATACACCGATGCCTGCAGGTTTTGGCTGGCATCCGTATTTCGTGCGAAACGTCAATGGCTCGGAACCGACATTGACCTTGCCTGTGTCGGGTGTGTTCCCGGATGAAGCTGGCGACTGCCTGCCCGATGGTGCACCAGTGCCGTTGCCCAGTGAGCTGGACTTTCGACACCCGCGTCTGCTGGACGCGACCCAGCGAATTGACTGTTGCCTGTCCGGGTTGAACGGGCAATGCGATATCGACTGGCGAGAGGGTGGGATCAAGCTGCAGGTCACCTCCAGTGAGTCCTGCAAGTTTCTGGTGCTGTTCAACCCGGACATGCCGCACTTTGCGGTTGAACCCGTCACTAATGCCAATGATGCGTTCAATCTGGCAGAGCAGGGTATCGAGTCTGGTATGCAGGTGTTGGCAGCGGGCGAATCGATGCAGGCGACGATGTCGCTGCGTGCTGTCGTCAGCTGATAGTCTAGCCTGTCTTGACAGGCGTAAAGCGCCGCTGACGCAGGAAGTGTGACTGGAATAATCAGCGGTTTTTCCAGTGCGGGACGCTCAGGGTGCTGTACGTGTCGTATCGAGCGTCACGCCTAGTGGGCCTCGGGGTATGTCGGCACTGAGAGCCTGCCCACCACGATCAAACGTCAGTTGTACGTATTCCCCTTTGATACCGGAGCGTGTGGCTTCCTGAAGCTCGCGAACCTGGAAAACACGAGAGCCTGCGTAACTCAGGATGACATCACCTGTTTGCAATCCGGATACATCAGCAGCAGAGCCTGCAATGATAGAGGCAACACCCACTCTGTTGGATATGCCGGATTCGAACAGGTAGCGATCATAAGCATCGTCACCCAGCTCTTCACGCAAATCAACGCGCCCGGTGTCCAGCTCTTCGAGACGATCGTTGAGTTGGTCAGATTCGGACCAGCCTTCACGGGAGGCCTGATCAAAAAGTTCCAGTCGCGCCAGTTGGTACTGATCTCTGCGAGCCTGCAAATCTCTGGCTGTTTGTTCATCGACACCGGCAGCAACCAGGTTTTCTACCCGTTGTTGTGCATTGAACGGACTGTTGAAACGATTGCCGTTTCTCATACCTGTCGCCGCATCTGCTTCACTGGTCTGCATGAACTCGGCGTTGACTGCATCGTTTAATCCGCCTGGCTCATTCAGGGTGTCCAGTGAGGCAAGTGTGGTTTCTGCTGCGTCCACCCTGCGTGTAATCTGAATCAGTGACTCGGTTAACTGTGAGCGCTCTGCCGCCGAGTCGATCAAAGCCTGCTGCAGTTCCAGCAGATTTACCTGGCCCGTACTATCGGTCATCAGGCCGGGTTTTACCGTATCCGCAACCGGGCGCGGCACAGCGGCTACATCAGACACACCTGAAGGCTGGTCCGGTAAATCCACTACACTGTAGCGACCGGTTACTGTCAACGTCAGCACACTACCTAACGCTCCTGCAAACAACGCTATTGCGGTGTTCGTCAGCAGACTTCCCATTTCTTTTTCACTCATGATTAACGCTTACGCTCCACCGTCAATTTCGGCTTACTGTCAGTGACTCTGTCGTGTCGCCTGCTGAAATCCCAAGCCTTCCAGAACCTTATCTCAATACCATGTCAGATAAAGCAATCAATGAGTTAACGTCGTCCGACGCGGAGGCACTCGCGGAGGCAGGGGAGCCGCTGGGTGGGCAGCTGGATATTTATGCGCATCGGGGTAGCACGCTACTTGCGCCTGAAAACACAGAGCTGGCTTTTGCGCGAGCACTCGGTTTCGGTGCTGATGTGCTGGAGATCGATGTTCGGCTGAGTGCAGACGGACATGTCATGGTGACCCATGATGCAAGGGTTGATCGCACCTGTGACGGGCGCGGCGCGGTAGCCGATCTGGGCTTGCAAACGTTAAAGGCCATGGATGCCGGTTGGCACTTTCGGGATCTGCACGGGGAGGCCTATCGCGGTCGTGGAATCCGGCTACTGACGCTCGATGAGCTGTTTGTGTTGTTTCCGGGCACCCGTATCAATATCGATATCAAGGATGCCCACCGTGAAGCAGCGCTTGCCGTTGCAAAGAGCATTGCTGATGCCAATGCCCAGAGGCGTGTCAATGTGGGGAGTTTTCACGCACAGGCCATGGCACACTTCAGGCAAGCCATGCCTGAAGTAACCACAACAGCTACGCAAGGTGAGGTGGCGGGCTTGTATTTTGGGCGCTCGCTAATCAAGTCGGTACACTATCAATTTCTACAGATCCCTCTGAATTATTACGGTTTGCCGCTGGCAACGCCTGCGTTTTTACAGCAAGCGAAACGTGTGAAAGTGCAAGCGGTGTACTGGACTGTCAATGATATTGCCACCATGAAAAAACTGGCGCTGAGAGGCGTTAACGGTCTGGTGACTGATCGTGTGGATCTTGCCTGCGATCTGTTCGGCAAGAGCCGCGATTGATACACAGTAGGGCAAACTCGGTTCAGAATGGCCTGAATCCGTATAGGCTCAGGTAAATTCCGATCCATAGCTACTGACGCTATTGCACGTCGATAGCGTTGATAGTCACTACAGCGGCTACGGCTAAACCAGCTCAATACTGGCCAGTTGTGTATTGACCGCCTGGCAGACATCATTAAGACCCGACGTTCCGCCCAGTTCAATCGTTTTCAGCGAGCCGCTGGCAAATGCGGCATCGACTGCATCAACGATGAGCGTGCCTGCCTGTGCAGCCGCTTCGCACTGATGCGTCTCAGCTAGCCAGTGCAGCATCATGGCGCCAGAAAGAAACATGGCAGTGGGGTTCGCCAGGGCCTTGCCTGCAATATCCGGAGCACTACCATGGCAGGGTTGAAATACGGCATGCTCGTCGCCGATATCGGCCGATGGTGCGTACCCCATGCCACCGATTAAGCCCGCCGCAAGGTCAGACAGGATGTCGCCAAACATGTTCTCGGTAACCATGACGTCGTAGTCCCATGGTCGAGTCAGCAAGTTCAGCGACATGATGTCGACATACGCATGATCAGCATTCATCGAATTGCCATGGCTGGCCGTGTCTCGTTCAGCGGCCTCGTAAAACAGCTTTCTGAAAAACGCGAAGGCCGGGAACACGTTTGCCTTGTCAATGCAGGTCACGCGTTTTGCCTGTCGAGTGCGAGCCAGAGCAAACGTTGCATCAAACAGCTTCTCACTGATGGCACGAGTAATTACCAACGTCTCTTCAGCTTGTTCATCGCCGATCATTTTTGAAGGTGCTTGTGGGGCAAACAGGCCCTCTATGGATTCTCTGACGAGAACAAAATCGATGTCGTTGGCACGTGGATCCGACAGTGGGCTCTTGACGCCCGGAATACTGCGGATCGGGCGAATGCCTGCGTACAGTTCCAACGCAAACCGCAACTCGATTTGTGGTGTCAGCTCGGTGCCATCGGGGTAACGGATAGCAGGATCGCCCATCGCCGCCAGTAAAATCGCATCCGCAGTTCTTGCGGCAGTTACCGATGAATCAGGCAATGCCTGCCCGAGCGACTGGTAGGCCGCTGCTCCTGCCGGCAGGTTGTTCATGACGAGCTGTATACCGGTATCCGAGCGGCTTGCAGATACCTTGCTGCACGCTGCTTGCAATAATTCCAGACACGGTGCGGTTACTTCAGGACCAATGCCGTCTCCAGCGAATACGGCGATGTCGAATGACGTCATGAATGATTTCCAGTTGTATAGTGTTTCAAAGGACCCAGATCGACGTCCCAGTGAGGCATTGCTACGCCGCGCGTTTGTGTATCGAAATAAGGTAGCGAATCGCCCAAAAGATTGCCCAGGTACATACGGCATCGGTCAGGACCACCGAATGCCAGGTTAGACACGTTTTTCATCTGGGCCCCGCAGGCCTTGTCCAGATGCTCACGTCCCAGTGTGTTGTTCTGAAAAGCGGTTTCTGTCCACGCAAGGTGATGGGTGTCTGAATCTTCGAACATGATTGTGCAAAGACCGCACGGTGAGACCTTGAGGATGCGGTTGCTGACTATGCTGGTGATCCACAAGCAACCGGTCTCATCGAGCGCGAGACCATCGGGGTAGGTACCGGCGCCGAATTCATGCACAAGCTGCCTGTTTTCCAGACGCGGTGGCTCACCAGAGGCATCGTGCAGCGTAAAGCGCGTCAGGCGTCTACCAAAGGTCTCATTGACCCAAACGTATCCGTTACGCTCATCAATCACACATTCGTTAGTGTAGCCAAGGCCATCGGCCACAATAGTGGCGTCGGTGCTGCCAGGTTCTGCCACCGCTATGAAGCCTGTGCAGGCATCTTGACGGTAGTCTGAGGCACGCGGTGTCTTGCGTGTGCTGACGGTTATCCAGTTACGATCACGACTATCCTGAACGATGAAGTTGGTGGGTGGCATGGGCTCGCCGTCCACAGTTGTGACAACGCAATCTATGCGGCCACCAGCCGTTAGCCGATAAATGCCGCCACGGGTTTCTCCCATATGGGCAAGCAGCACAGAACCGTCATTTTCCAGCGCTATTCCGTTAGGCCTGACTGGTTTGGCGCTGTCTGCCAGTATATGATGCGTGCAACCGGTCGGTGAGATGAGGCTAATTCCGCCTGTGCCGGTCCAGTTGGGTACGATCAGGAGCCCCGATTGATGGGCGAGTACGCACTCAGGGCGCCGTAAATTAGCGCCAACCTGGCCATGTATCTGGTCTGGGAAGTCTTTTTCTGGTATCACGTTGGTAGTTGTGCTGGCACTGTGTGAGATCCCTCGTACTCCCCCATAGTCTCGCACATCGTAGCTATCCGGCCCTGCCGCTGGCAGTACAGCCCTTTATGAGGGTCGAAAACCCTGTTGCACAGCAAGTTTTTCTGGAGTTTATGCAATGAACAAACCTACCGAAAACGTCAGCATGTCCGAACTGGTAGAAATCGATCGAGCCCATGTGTGGCATCACCTGACTCCGCACAAGCCATTGGAAACAAAAGATCCGCTTATTATCGTCAAGGGCGATGGTATGCGTATCTGGGACCAGAATGGCAAAGAGCACATCGACGCCGTGTCTGGCGCTGTATGGACTGTCAATCTGGGGTACGGGCGCGAAAGTATTGCTAACGCGGTGCGAGATCAACTGGTCGAGATGTGCTACTTCGCAGGGTCTGCCGGCAATATTCCGGGGATAAAATATGCAGAACGGCTGATCTCCAAAATGCCGGGCATGAGCCGAGTTTATTATTCAAACTCTGGCTCAGAAGCCAATGAGAAAGGCTTCAAGATCGTGCGTCAGATTGCGGCGATGCAAAACGGCGGCAAGAAGCACAAGACGTTATACCGCGATCGTGATTACCACGGCACCACTATAACGGCACTCTCCGCCTGTGGTCAGAACGAACGCAAGGATCAGTACGGACCCTTTACTCCCGGTTTTGTGGAAGTGCCACATTGCAGCGAGTACCGTAGCCAGTTCCCAGACGATTCGGAATACGGCGTGAAGATCGCTCGTGAAATAGAAAAAGTTATCCTGAGAGAAGATCCCGATACGGTTGGATCCATCGTGCTTGAGGCGGTTACTGCTGGCGGCGGCGTCATTACCCCACCAGAAGGCTATTGGGAAACCGTGCAAGAGATCTGTAAAAAGTACGGTGTACTTCTGCACATGGACGAAGTGGTGTGTGGTCTGGGTCGTACCGGTACGTGGTTCGGCTACCAGAACTACGATATCAAGCCAGACATCGTGACCATGGCCAAAGGCGTGGCGAGCGGTTATGCGGCCATAGCGTGCACAGTCACCACCGAAGAGGTGTTCAACCAGTTCAAAGCCACTGACGACTCCATGGGCTACTTTCGCGATATCAGCACGTTCGCCGGATGTGCTGCCGGCCCTGCTGCGGCATTGGAAACGATGCGTATCATCGAAGATGAAAATCTGTTGCAAAATACGCTGGACATGGGTGAGTACTTGATGGAGAAGCTGCGTGGCCTGCAGAACAAGTACAAGGTTATTGGTGATGTTCGTGGCAAGGGTCTGTTCTGCGGTATGGAGCTGGTCAAGGATCGTCAAACCAAGGAACCGGTTGATGAAAAGATGTTGATGGCTGTGGCTGCTGATTGTATGGAGCAGGGTGTGGTTATCGGTCGTACCAACCGCAGCATGTCGGGTCTTAACAACGTGGTTACTCTGAGTCCTGCACTGATCTGTACCGAAGCCGATATCGATGAAATCGTGCAGGCGATTGATAACGCCATGGGTCGTCACGCGGTTATCTGACCGGATGTTACGAGTGTAGCGCCAACACTGGGGTCTATTGTTTTGAAGGATCCAGCCATGATCAAAGTATGGGGACGCAAATCATCTTCCAACGTTCAGGCAGTGCTCTGGTGCCTCGGTGAATTAGGGCTCGAGTTCGACAGGGTTGATGCCGGCTTCAAATACGGTGTCGTCAATACCGCCGAGTACCTGAACATGAACCCCAATGGGACAGTGCCGTGCCTGCAAGATGGCCATGGTGAGCCGTTGTGGGAGTCTGGTGCGATCATGCGGTATCTGGCTAACCGGTATGCTGATGAGAGCTTCTGGCCAGCTGATTTACACCTACGTGCCCAGGTGGACAAATGGGCGGAGTGGTCGAAGCTCAATGTCGCAGGGAACTACACAAGCCCGGTTTTCTGGCAAGTGGTGCGAATCCCCGTTGAGCGACGCAATGCTGAGCTGATTGATTCTGCGGTAAAAAATCTCGAGAAATATCTGCAGATTGCTGATCATCAACTAACCACTAGCCAGTACCTGGCTGGTGAGACGCTAACGTTGGCAGATATACAATTCGGCCATTGTCTGTATCGCTACTTCGACGTTGATATTAAACGGGCGCAGCTCGACAATCTGACGCGTTACTACAATTTACTGTGTACCTCACCTCATTTTTGTGAGCACGTGAAGGTGGATTACAGCGAGCTTGTGAACTCCCTGTAGCAGCCTTGCTGTTGTAATGTTGTTTTGAGTGAACCGCGTGCGTGCGAGTCGTGCAGAATTCTGCCTGATAGCGGTGCAAGCGTTCTGAGCAGGCAACAGTCAGGAATACTGACGCGGAATGTGGTATTACTTGGTCGGTACGGATAGAAGTTTCGGGGCTCGTTATCAGTTGTTTTCCCCGGACTATCTGGCGGCGCAATTTTCAGGTGTAGCCGCACTGTCTGGACATACTAAAAACCACTGGAGAATCAATCAATGAAAAAACAACTTACGACGCTTGCGTGCGCCACGGCTATTGCGTTGCTCGGCGGCACAGCCCATGCTGCTGAGAAAATCAATATAGGTGCGCCAGCCTGGACGGGTGCTCAAGCGATCGCACATCTGGTTCAGGAAATTGTGGTTTCCCGCATTGGCGGAGAAGCGAATCTGGTGCCGGGCAACAACGCGGCGATCTTTCAAGCCATGGATGCCGGCAAGGGCGATATCGACATACACCCGGATGTCTGGTTGCCCAACCAGCAGAGCTTTACAGACAAGTATGTTGACGGTACAGGTAACGTCACGCTGTCCGAGAATTCTTATGAAGGCAAGCAGAGCTTTTGTGTCTCGAAACAATTCTCTGAAGAAAATGACGTAACGTCTATCTTCGATCTGGCGCGCCCGGAAATTGCCAAGCTGATGGATGCCGATGGTAACGGCAAAGGCGAGATCTGGATTGGTGCGCCAGGCTGGGCATCTGCTAACGTTAACGAGGTTAAAGTCAGAGACTATGGCCTGATGCCATTCATGGAGCCAATTCGAGCTGACCAGGCAGTGATGACTGCCACAGTCGGTGATTCCATTGAAAAAGGCATCGGCTATGCGTTCTATTGTTACTCACCTCATGCCATCTGGTTCCAACACGATATCGTGCGTTTGTCAGAGCCTGAATTTGATCCTGCGAAATACAATGCGCTGCAGCCGGATCAGGATCCAAACTGGTTTGAAAATTCCAAGGTCATGACTGAAGATGCGCTCAAGCAGGTGCAGATTGCCTATTCCAATACGCTGGCAGATCGCTCTCCCGCTATTGCTGAACTGGTGCAGAACATCCAGCTGACAGGTGATGATGTGTCTCAGTTTGCCTTCGAAATAGAAGGTGGAAAGGACGCAGCTGATGTGGCGAAAGAGTGGGTTGCCGCTAATTCAGATCGAGTGGATGGCTGGTTAGGTATGTAATTACCAAAGTAATGTCAGCGCGAGTGAGTGACTTGCGCTGACACGTCTTCTGTTAACTCAGCTTGCGAGAGAATTATCTTGGTATCCGTTAGTCCATCTGGCAATCAAACACCCAGCGGCAGTGCCATAGAGATTGCCGGTATCTGGAAGATATTTGGCGAACGTGCCACTGAGGCGCTTGCTGCAGTCAAATCCGAATCGCTGGACAAAGAAGAGATTCTCAAGCGTTTCAACTGCGTGGTGGGTGTGGCAGATGCCACGATGAGCATCAAACCCGGCGAGATTTTTTGCATCATGGGCCTCTCCGGCAGTGGCAAGTCGACACTGGTGCGCCATATAAATCGCCTGCTGGATCCTTCTGCTGGGAGCATTCATGTGAATGGCGAAGACATCATGGCCATGAGCGATAGCGCTTTACGCAAGTATCGCAATGAACATATATCCATGGTGTTTCAGAACTTTGCACTGATGCCGCATCGCTCTGTCATCGATAATATTGCCATGCCACTGGAGATCCGTGGAGTTGCGAAAAACCAGCGTATGGAAACTGCGCAACGCACCATGGAGCTGGTGGAGCTGACAAACTGGGGTAATAAATACGCGCATGAACTCTCTGGCGGTATGCAGCAGCGTGTCGGTCTGGCGAGGGCATTGGCAGCGGACCCTGAAATACTGCTGATGGACGAACCGTTCAGCGCGCTGGACCCACTGATACGCCGACAGTTGCAGACTGAATTCATGCGTCTGGCAGCCGGGTTCAATAAAACCACGGTTTTTATCACACACGATCTGGATGAGGCTGTGCGCATTGGTGATCGCATCTCGATCATGCGCGATGGCCGTGTCATACAGACCGGCACGCCGGAACAGATCGTCATGCACCCTGCAGACGATTACGTGGCTGAATTCGTAGCGGGCATCTCGCGGCTCAAGATCGTCAAGGCGCGTGCCGTCATGCAACCGATAGTACAGTTCGAACAGAGCCATGGTGTACTGAGCGATTCGGCTGTGGCATTTGATGAAGGTACCAGCCTGGGTAAACTGATCGATGCATCGTTGAGTACCGAACATCCGTTAGCCATCATAGATGCTCAAGGCAAACGCCTTGGTGCTGTTACCCGAACCGATTTACTGACAATAGTTGCCGATGGCAATGAGGCAGACTAGGTCATGAGTGCACAGACACAAGCTCCGGATGCGTCAGGCGATACTGATCAGCGTAATGGCTTGATCACAGAATTTGTACAAACCAGTACTGCGTACTACCAGAAGCAGTTCAAGAAGATTGGTAGCAAGGCGGGTTTCAGCCTTACGTTTAATGTGGCTGCTGCGCTCCTGGGACCAATATGGTTTGGCATGCGCGGTTTGTGGAACTGGGGCTTGCCATTCGTCATTCTGGAAACCATGGCAGTGGTGCAGCTTGGGCGTGGCCTGTTTGGTGACCTTGGTGCTGAAGCACGGCAGCGCATTGTCGAGATAGAAGGAACGTTGAAGTTTCGGCAGGAACAATTGCAATCAGCCATTGAAAAACAATCCGAAAAAGTAGCCGTATTCGAGCGAGCAATAGGTTCGCTCGAAACTGCTATTGCGGACATAGCGCAGGAAGCCGCACAGGCTGAGGCCTCGGCAACGGGTGTAGCTCTTGTCGGGTTGGCGGCGTTGGTCCTGATTAAGATAGTAGAAGGTGTGGTGGCCAATAGTGCGCTGGAAAAGCGATTTTCACAGTGGCTGTCAGATCGCACAACCAGTGCAGGGCTGAGCACGTCGCGCACGACAGTTGCGGCAGGTTTTGTGTTGGTGATCTTTGCGGTGAGTACCATTCACTTTGCGTTTCCGGGTGCCCTGCAATGGTTGAGCACGTTTCCCACCGATCCGCAGATACGGCTGAGTGCTATTACTGGTATTGAAGCAACCTTTGATTTTATCAAGCGCAATGGTCGGTTCGTCTTTGAGTCAATATCGTTGGGTATTCGTGTGGTGCTGGATTATCTGGAGATCATATTTGTATCATCGCCATGGCCGGTCGTTGCCAGCTTTATCATTATGTTGACGTGGTTATCCGCTGGCGTAGGGGCGTGTGTTGCGGCAGGTTTATTTCTGTCCTACATGGGGCTGTTTGGTTTCTGGGAGAAAGCAATGACCACGTTGGCGCTGCTGGGGACTGCCGCCATGTTATCTATCTGTATCGGCATTCCCTTAGGGCTCTTCTGTGCAAGACGTCCCAGGCTGTACGCGGTGATACGACCCATCATGGACTTCATGCAAACGATGCCATCGTTTGTTTTCATGATTCCGGTGATTGCCTTTTTCAGTGTAGGTAAGCCTGCGGCGGTTATCACAACCATGATCTTTGGTGGTACGCCAGTAGTAAGACTGACCGTTCTGGGCATGCGCGGTGTGCCCGAATCGATTCGCGAAGCGGCAATAGCCTTTGGTGCATCGCGCTGGTATCTGTTGACCAAGGTTGATTTACCGCTGGCAGCACCTTCGATATTAGCGGGGGTAAATCAAACTATCATGTTGAGTCTTGCGATGGTGGTGGTGGCATCGCTGATCGGCGCAAAAGGCCTGGGTGAAGACGTGCTTGAGGCCTTGCAGTACTCCTCTGTGGGCCAGGGAATTCTGGCTGGTTTCGCCATTCTGTTTTGTGCCATGATTCTGAATAGAGTGATTCAAGGTAAAACGGACTAGTGGTGCGTCTACCCTCTGCATCCTGTACCAGCTAATGCCTAGGTGGGACGCTGACCTCCAGACGCTGTGCGTCGTTTAGTGAGTCAAGCAGATCTGGAACTTCCATCCGCCCATGGTAACGACGCCACCTATATTAAGCACAGTTAAAGAGCAACCCCAAGCCAGCGACTGACTATCAACAATGTAATGGGCAGCGTGATGAACGACAGTGCAGTCTGTATTGTCACTATGGCAGCCATTGCCGGTGCATCGCCACCCATCTGGCGCGCCAGCGTATAAGCACTTGCGGCGGTAGGCACCGCACCAAATATGACCGCTACTAATGTAGCTTGCGCATCCATCCCGATAAGATTCGCCACTAACGCAATGACCAGCGGAAATACGAGCATTTTCCCCGCTACGCTCACGATGGTAGGTATAGCGCTGGCGGTCATGGCGCGGATGCGAATGTTAGCTCCTACACACAGCAACACGATAGGCAGCGCGGCACCACCGAGCAACACACACAGGTCGTACAAAATAGGCACGTGAACAACGCCGCCCAGATTAAACAGCAATCCGAAAAATACTGAAATAAGTATCGGATTGCGAGTGAGATCTTTGAGCACCATTCGCAGCACTCCCCCAGAACCCAACCCTCTGAGCAACATAATAATCAGACTGACCACAGATACATTGGTCACCGGTATAAGCAGCGCGGTAATCAGCGTGGCCAAGGCCAGCCCCTCGGTTCCAAACAGCTCTTCAGCTACCGCCAGAGCAATGAACGTATTGTGGCGAGAACAACCCTGGAGCACTGACGTCCACAGGGGTTTGTCAAGCCTCAGTACACGCCCACTGAGCATTGAAAACACCACTGATGCGATAAACCCGGCATAAATCACAATGGCGAAGCTGCTGAACATATCGCCTGAAAGATCCATGGTGGCCATCTTGTAAAACAGTAGCGGCGG
>Ga0079202_10000302_pt1 | contig 15366 bp, 8 predicted proteins | sample PorBlaBluebeHill_FD_68601 | JGI IMG/M metagenome (GOLD analysis project Ga0079202, IMG submission 68601) | Marine algae microbial communities from Blueberry Hill - Blueberry Hill, Maine | ecosystem: Host-associated > Algae > Red algae > Blade | place: USA: Blueberry Hill, Maine
CCAGCTCCTGCTAATTATGCTAAGGCATCATGTGGTACAGAGTTCAGTACAGAAGAACTTGCTGCTGTTGTTGAGCACAACGAAGTTTCAATTAGAGCTGGTGAAGAAGTTTTTTTAAAGACTTATCGATTTGCATTAGCTTGTACAGGTGAATGGGGTCAAAACTTCAATAATAAGACGGAAGTGATGGAAGAAATGGTGACTGCTACCAATAGAGTTAATCAAACTCTAGAAAACGAAATTGCTGTATTCTTTGAGTTGATCTCTAACAACGATGAACTCATTTTTTTAAATCCAATTGATGATCCATATACGATCGTAGCAAACCAAAATGATGGTACTCATCCAGGAAGACAAGTCCTGAGTCAAAATACTGGTGTAATTAGTAATGCGATTGGATCAAACAATTATGATGTAGGGCATTGCTTCACAAGAAGCTGTACTGATGGAATTGCAGGTGTTGCATCATTAGGTTCTGTATGTACCGCTAATAGAGGTGCCGGAATTAGCTGTGTAGGAGGTCAGAATGTTGTCAACTTCATGGTCAATACAACTATTCATGAGATTGGACACCAATTTGGAGCTAGCCACACGTGGAGTAATTGTAGTGAAGATTCAGCTGAACAACTCTCTGGAAGTACAGCTTTTGAACCTGGCAGTGGAACTACTCATATGTCCTATGCAGGTGCTTGTGGACAAAATAATATTGCTGGTACTAATGATGACTACTTTCATGTTTCTGCACTCATTCAAATGAAAAATCTACTCACCATAGGCAATGGATCTACATGTGGAGAGGATGTTCTTACAGACAATACATCTCCTGATGTCTACATAGATAGAGAAGATGACTTTACGATTCCAGTGTTTACTCCATTCGAATTGACAGGTAGAGCGGTAGATGCTGAAGGAGATAATCTTTCTTATTGCTGGGAGCAATTTAACCTCGGACCAATCTCAATACTAGGATCACCTGTAGCAAATGCGCCAGCATTCAGATCATTCCCACCAACAACTCATGCAACTCGTGTATTTCCTAGGATGTTAAACATTCTTGCAAATACAAGTTCTAATTCTGAAAGATTACAAGACATCTCAAGAAAATACAACTTCATGTTGACTGTAAGAGATAATCACCCAGGAGCAGGGGCTGTTGATTGGGAAGAAATTGAATTTGAATCAAATAGTATTGCCGGTCCATTCTTCCTGATGCAACCTAACAATAGTGAAGAATTAGAAGTAGGGACAGAGTATGAAATACTTTGGGATGTATCAAATACAGACCAAGCTCCTATTAATTGTGACAAAGTAGATATTACCTTATCTGCAAATAGTGGTTCTGACTTTGATATCGTGTTAGCAACTCAAACTGACAATGATGGGAGTCATACAATAGTAGTTCCTAACAATATTACTAATGATGCAAGAGTCAAAATCAAGTCAAGTGATAACATCTTCTTTGATGTAAGTAACTTCGATTTTAAAATTACACCTCCTACTGTTCCTTCATTCTTTGTTGATATCTCAGATATGATATTTGACCTCTGTACACCTGATGTCGTGACAGTTGATATTTCTTCAGCTGCATTCCTCGACTTTGGCAATATGGTCAACCTTGAGGTGACTTCAAATTTACCAGAAGGATCAATTGTAAACTTGTCAGAATCTCAAATAAATCCTGATGGTGGTAGTTCGCAATTGACAATGGACTTTACTGATGTCAATGCAACAGGAAGCTACCTAGTAACTCTTACAGGAACAGCTGATGGAGCAGATGTGAGAACACAAGAAATTCAGGTATCACTAACGAGTACTAACTTTGATGATCTATCTACACTTGGACCTGTAAATGAAACAAGTGGTGTGCCAGAAGCTCCAACTTTTGAATGGACAGATGCAATAAACGCAACCTCTTACAGATTAGAAGTTGGTACTAACCCTGCTCTAGGAACTACCGCAGAGCTAGTAGTTGAAGACCTAACTGAAAACACTTATATTTCAACGGTTACTCTAGAAAAAAATACTGTATACTACTGGAAGCTCTTTGCTCAAAACAAGTGTTCAGACTTTGAAGGCGAACTGAATACATTTGCTACAGAAGCACTAAGTTGTAGAGTGATTATGACTGATGACCTACCCATAAACATCTCTCAGTCTGCAATGCCAACTGTAGTAAGTACGGCCTTTGTCTCTGGTACAGGTCAAGTGACAGATGTCAATATCCAAAACATAAAAATCAGACACGATAATGCTAGTGATGTAAGATTGACATTGATCAGTCCTACTGGAACAGAAGTAGTATTGCTAGATAGAGAGTGTAACTTTAATCAAGATATTAATTGTGGATTTGATGATTCTGCAGCATCTGATATTGCTTGTCCCCTCAATGACCTAAAAGTCTATGTTCCAGAAGAACCCCTCTCTGTATTTAACGGAGAAGAGATAGTTGGAGATTGGATTATGCAAGTAGAAGACCTCACTTCAGGTAACGGAGGACAGTTTTCTGAATTTTCACTGGAAGTTTGCTCTAATGCAGTGCTAGAGGGACCATCACTTGTCAATAACAACCCACTAGAAGTACCAACAAATGGTGCTAACAGATTAAACTCAGATGTGCTCCTTACTACTGATTCAAATAATACTGATGATGAGTTAGAGTATACAGTGGTGACAACTCCGATATCAGGTATGATGTCTGTAAGTGGCCAACCAGTTATAGTTGGGTCGAGATTTACTCAAACTGATATCGAAGAAGGAAGAGTGAGGTACGAACATGATGGAAGTGCGGCTATGAGTGATGGGTTTTCATTCACAGTTCAAGATGGAGAAGGAGGATGGATTGGTCTAACTGACTATACTATTACAATTGGAGATGGGTTCATCTCTGCTACAGACAATGATTATCAGTACTTCTCAGTTGAAATATTTCCTAATCCAGCAAATGAATACTTGACTGTATCTATTAATAGCGAAGTAAAAGGTGACTTTACAATCGGTCTTTTTGACCTTACTGGAAAACAACTCTACAATCAGCAAGTGAGAATAGATGATGCAGTAATGCACCATATAGAAGCTACAGACTTACCAAGTGGTATGCTCTTAGTCAAAATACAAAATGGTGCAAATCATACAATCCAAATGACAAGTATTCAACACTAGGTCATTTAATTTACAAAATATAAAAAACTGCTTTGATTCAATTCAAGGCAGTTTTTTTTTATCTGTATCTCATGTCATTGCTTTGGCATTGGCTACCTTTGGTAGGGACAGAAATAAACCTATTCACCACGTATCGAACTAGAGATTGAAACTATTACACACAGCAGACTGGCACATTGGGAAGGTTCTACACAAGTATGCCTTGCGAGATGAGTTACTCTTGTTTTTTGATTGGCTTATTGAGTTGATTGAAAGTGAGCAAGTGGATTTGTTGTTAGTCTCTGGTGATATTTTCGATTTGGCCAATCCAGCTGTTATTGATAGGCAAGTGTATTACACATTTCTGAGTCGGTTGATCAAGTTAGATCTGAAGGTAATCATCACTGGCGGCAATCACGATGCTGTCGGTCTCCTCAATGCTCCTCAAACCGTATTGAACCAACTTAAAATCTCTGTCATCGGAGGAGCAGAAGATAATCTTGAGGATGAATTGATTCAAGTAAACAATGCAAAAGGTACACTAGAGCTAGTCGTAGCAGCCGTGCCATTTCTTAGAGATAAAGATCTACGGTCAAAAGAAATCGATGCACAATATGCCAATAGGACAGAGGCAATCAGAGAAGGTGTCAAGAAACACTATTCAGACCTTGCAGATATCTGTGCTACTCAGTATCCTGATGTGCCGATCATTGCAATGGGTCATCTCTATGCTAAGGGAGTATCGTCAAGTGATAGTGAGAGGGATATTCACATAGGGAATGCCGCAGCGATAGACTCATCGATATTTTCTGATGGATACGACTATGTAGCATTGGGGCATATTCATCGGCCACAGATTGTAGATAAGAGTGAGTACATTCGATACTCAGGATCTCCGATTGCATTGAGTTTTTCTGAAAAGACAGACAAGAAAAGTTTAGTCCTCATCGAAGTGAGCAAGGGCAAAATCACTCCTCCTACAGTCATAGAGATACCTAAGTTTCGATCTTTGTCAAAGTTCAGTGGAGACTTTGAAGCAGTGAAGAAAAAAGTCGAAGCATTCAACCCAGACTACAAGCTAAAATCATTTGTAGAAATAGAAGTAATAGAGCAAACCTATAGTGCTTTGACTCTTCGGGAAGTAGATGAGCTTGTAAGCAAATATCAAGACTCAGAACAATTCATCATCCTCAAGGCTAGAACGACATTTACAGAAAAGGCAAAAGACACAGCAGCCTTGTTCGAAGAAGGAGAGCATATCGAAGATCTACAGACGATTGATGTATTCGAAAAGATGATGGCACAGCAAGTCATCCCAACTGAAGATCAAGCATTGCTCAAGGAAGCTTTTCTAGAAATTATGGACCTCGTAAACCAAGAAGCAGGCGAATGAAAATCATAGAATTGAATTTTATGAATATCAATAGCCTCAAAGGAGAACATCGTATTTCCTTTGAAAATGTACCGCTGTCAAATGCGAGCATCTTTGCGATCGTTGGTCCTACAGGTTCTGGCAAATCTACGATCCTGGACGTAATTACACTAGCTCTTTTTAATCGGATACCAAGATTCAGTAAAGCAATTTCTAAGAAGGAGATCTCAGAACAATCTTCCGTTATGACTCATCACACCAAGGAGGCATCTGCCTCGATTGAGTACAAAGTCCAAGGAGTTCGCTACAAGTCAACGTGGTCAATCACAATGAATCGTAATGATAAATTGAAAGACTATGAGATGACATTCTATAATCCTGACGGCTCAGTTGCTGATCTTAGGAAGAGTGAAGTGCCAGCGAAGAATGAAGAAGTTATTGGCCTAAATTATGATCAATTTATTAAAGCGATATTACTCTCACAAGGAGAGTTTTCAAAGTTTCTTAAATCTGACAAGAACGAAAGAGGAGCTCTGTTAGAAAACCTAACAGGAACTGGAATCTATCGGAAAATCGGAAAACGGACTTATGAGAAGTACAAAGAAGTCAAACAGAATCTAGAAAGAGAAAACGACTTACTTGGAGAACACAAAACACTTACTGAAGAAGAGAGAAATGTTCTTGAATTAGAATTAAAAAAAGCCACTTTCGAAAAAGAAAAACAAGACAAGGAGTTAGAAAAGTTAGGTGGCTTACTTCAGATAAAATCGAGTATTGGAAAGTTACAAGCCTCTCAGATTGAAACACAAAATATGCTGTCCGAAATCAAGCAGCAAGCTGAGGCATTTCAATCCAAAGAAGCAAGAATCCAGACGCATCAAAAACTTAGTCACTTACAAGGAAGATACGCCAACTATAAGGCAGCTAAGTCTAATGCTAGAGACAGTAAGGAAAATCTAGATAAGTACAAAGAAGAGTTGGAAGAGTCAAGAAAGGCTTTGGAATTAACCATTGGCCAGATGGCAACATTAACTAAAAAGGAGATAAACCAAGATAATTTCAAGAATGAGATGAGTGCCTTCGAGAATGAAATCAATGGATTAGATAAGGATATCAAGCATTTAAGTCAAAGTGGCAAAGATGCTCGTGCAAGAGTCAATCAGGATAAAGGGAATTATCATCAATTGGACTTAGGAGATAATATCAAACCCCAAGAAGCAATAAATCTTCTTACCCAGCGAAAATCAGAATTGTCAAATATCATCGGCAAGACGTCACTAGATAAAACCCATACTACAGAACAGGTCAAAGCACAGCTCAAGAAAGCTCAGGAAGAGGTAGAAAACTTGAAAGTCTTGAAACAACACCTGGAGATAATAGCAAAAGCAGAAGAGAAGCGAATAAAAGATAAAGCTGAGCTAAAGGAATACGAGAACACTGCTAGCAAACATCAACCACTTATCCAAAAAATAGAAGAACTCCTCAAGGCGAGTAATACTCAAATCCAATTACTCAGAAAGCAAAAGGAAGATGCTCTCAAGATAGCTGAACTGGAAGAACTCCGAGATTCACTTATCAATGGAGAAGCTTGTCCTCTCTGCGGTAGCCTAGAGCATCCATATACAGAACACTTACCAAATAATACAACTTCTGAGATAGACCAATCTATTGCAAAAGTTGAACATGACCTTATCAGATATCAGAAAGAGATTGCTGATCATACCAGTATTATTGATAAGAGTAAGGCATCAATAGAACGAATCACCAGAGACATCTCAGAAGCAACACACCTACTTGCAGAAGGAAAGAAGACCACAATGCAACTCCTATCAAAGGTGGATAAGGGAAACAACATTGAGCTGAACAACATCACCAAAGTAGTCGATGACAAAGTTGCATCTATCAGGCAACATGAAGAGGGATTAGAAGCACAGTCAGAGTTGGAACATAACGTGCGACTAATTGGTCAATACTCCGAGTTATTCGAGATCGGAAAACAGTATAAAGAGCTAATTAAAGCACGACAAGAAAAATTTGAAGGAGTCAACATTAGTGATATTGCAAATAAGCTACAAGATGACTATGGAGCAAGTAATACGAATATTGAAAAGTTGGAGTCGGTCATCAAGAATGAAACTAAGTCTCTCGATCGCGATATCAACTTAGCCACTAAGCTATCTGAAGAACTTAACCCCGTAATCATAGATCTTGGTTTCAATAACTTAGATGAAATAGAGTCACAAATATTAGACGAAAAAACACTTGATGGATTGACGACGCAGCAGAAAACAATCAATGATGAGACTATTCGGATCAAGTCGGCACTCAGTGTTATTCACAAAGATCTCGAGGAACAACAAAAATTAGACACTGACCACAAGCTGTCTATAGAAGCCTTGCAGTCTACAATTGCATCAAAAAAGCAACTTGCCGATGAGCAACTCAAAATAGCCAGTACAAGTCAAGAAAAACTCAATCGTGACAAAGAAGATTTAAAAAGATTCAAAGAGCGAAAACAGAACATTGATAAACTGACTAAGGAATTCAGCAAGTGGTCACTGCTCAACAGCATGATAGGTAGTGCAACTGGAAATGATTTTGCCAACTTTGCACAAGGACTCACTTTGAAAAACTTATTAGTCTACGCAAATAGACGACTGGAAAAACTGTCAGATAGATACTTACTTAATAAACCAGAAAACGATGGTGCTCTGATTGTTATCGATAAGTATCAAGGTAATAGTTCTCGGTCAGTGACGACACTATCGGGAGGAGAAACATTTTTGATGAGTTTGGCTCTGGCATTAAGTCTATCTGATATGGCCTCTAAAAATGTGAGTCTTGGTTGCCTCTTCATTGACGAAGGATTTGGAACACTTGATCCCGAGACGTTGGAGTTGGCAATGACAACATTAGAAACTTTACAATCTGAGAGTCAAAAAACTGTAGGAGTCATCTCACACGTGGAGACATTGAAAGATCGCATAGATGTACAAATTCAACTTGACCGGAATGCTCAAGGATTGAGTTCTATCAAGGTGGTTGGTTGACTTACTTCTAAATTCTCTCCCCTACCTCCCAGCACATCTCACACATCGTGAACTCTCTGGCATAAACATCAATCTACCTGCTTGGATTGGTTTCTTGCATGAAGAGCAAAGACCAAATCCTTCATTATCAATATTGGATAATGCGATTCTGAGTTTAGATAACTTGGACTTCTTATTCCTCAAAGAGACTTCCATGACAGCCTTATTATTGATTGCATCCATTCTACTGATCCTACCGAGTGAATTCTCTGGAGTGATTGGTTGTGTCATTGCCTCAGTCGACTTGACATCAGACTCATATTGGATGATGAGTTCCTTGATTTTTTTCTTAAGTAGAAGTCTATCTTCTGGTGTCATAGCGTTGATTATCAGATTGATACAATGAGTTGAAGATAGCGAATATTATGCATATTTGCCTTGAGCATAGTCCAATGCCCCGAGTAATCTGCTTAACCCTATCTCTAATGTCTCTTGATCGATGACCAAAGGTGGTGCCAATCTGAAGCTGCGATCATTAAAGAGAAAGTAGTCTACAATCACACCAAGTTCCATCGCATGACTCACAACGTGTTTGAGATATTTACGCTTAGTGACCTCCACTGCCATCAACATTCCACTCCTCCTTACATCTTTGACTATCGGGTGAGACGAGAGAGCCTCAGTCAAGAAATGTCCCTTTGTATTTACCTGAGTAATATACCCACTTGACAGTAAATACTCTAGACCTGCATGCCCCGCGGCACAACTCAGCGGATGACCTCCAAATGTGGTGATATGACCCAATGCAGGATACTTGACCAAGCTACTTATGATCTCTGGACTACTCACTACTGCACTGAGAGGTAGACCTCCTCCCATCGCCTTGCCGATACACATGACATCCGGTGTCACTCCATACTTTTGATGAGCAAACAATGAACCGGTCCGACCAAATCCTGTCTGGATTTCATCTAGGATAAAGAGTGTTCCAGTCTCTTTGCATCGATCTTGAACCTTCTGTAAATAATCGTTTTCTGGTGGATAGACTCCTCTCTCTGCCTGTACTGGTTCGATGATCACACAAGCTGTTTTGTCTGTGATCAAATCTAAGTCTGACTCAGCATTAAATGTCAAATGTTTAACTCCTGGAATGAGCGGTGCAAAGTGCATCTTATATTCATCATCAGATCTCAAACTTTCAGCACCAAGTGTGCTGCCATGGTAAGAAAGTCTGGCAGAGAGGATCTCATATCTCCCTGTATACTTTCGAGCCAGTTTAATGGCTGTCTCTACAGCCTCACTTCCAGTTAGTAGATAGTAGACTACAGAAAGATTTTCGGCTAATTGAGCTGTCAATAATTGAGCTAATTTTACTTGAGACTCCTGAATATGTTCGCCATAAACCATGGTATGCAGATGGCGACTCGCTTGTTCGGTAATTGCTTTTAGGATGACTGGATTGCAATGTCCAAGAGACGATACAGAGATTCCACTATTAAAGTCAATATATGACTTGCCATCTGTCGTGTAGATTAGACAGCCTTTGGCCTTCTCCACTTCTAGGCAGAGAGAAAACTCACTTGTTTGTCCTACTGATTGCTTATACAATTCTCTAAGTGAAGGCATTCTGTTTTTATAATTTTTGAATCTCTAAATTTATCGCTTCTGACGCTAAAGATACATACTCCTGCGTCTAACTTTTTCTCTGCATCTTGAAATGATCAGTCTGTTTTTTTTTGTTACACTTTCGTTAAAACAATTAAGATAAATGAAATATCCTGATATAATTAGGCATCTTTATACTTCAATCCCCATGAGTCACGTATTATCCATACGTTTTAATTTCTAAAGATTAAGAATAAATAATGTATTTTTAACATCTATATTTTGCTTAGCAAAATAATAGATATTCAATAGTACTCATAAGAATCAGATGTGATGAGATTAGTTGTAATTCTAATAATGAGCCTGTTCAGTGCAGGTATATTAAGTAGTCAAGGGATTGAATTCTTCGAAGGAAGTTGGGAAGAAGCTCTCGTAGAATCAGAAAATTCTGAGAAACTCATTTTTGTAGATTCATATACTACTTGGTGTGGACCTTGTAAGAAAATGTCCAAGAACACATTTACCGACGAGTCAGTTGGTGCATACTTCAACAACAACTTTATCAATCTCAAAATTGATATGGAAAAACCCATGGGGAGAGAGTTTGGTCAAAAATACCCTGTGAGTGCCTACCCTACTCTTTTCTTCATTGACGATAAAGGTGAAATAGTCAAGAAATCAACTGGATATAAGGATGTAACTAAACTCCTAGCATTGGGAGAAACAGTACTCGGTAGTGCTGACTTCAGCTCTAAATATGCAGAACTTTACGACAACGGTGCAAGAGATTACGAGACTGTATACAAGTATGTCAATGCACTGAGCAAAGCTGGTAAACCGTGCTTGAAGATTGCAAATGACTATCTCAACAGTAAACATGGGATGACGGAAGATCAACACATCGATTTTCTTCTTGCAGGTCTCACAGATGCGGACTCGAGAATATTTGACATGGTGATGAGTAAGAGTCAAGCAATTATCAGCAAGCATGGTGATGAAGTATTCAACACAGCTATTCTTAAGGCTGCTGACAAAACAACAAAAAAGGCGATTGACAATGACTATAAAATTCTAATCGATGAGACAACAACCAAGCTAAAGGACTATGATAAAAAATTGGGTGTCAAATATGATATGGAAGCAAATATGGAATATGCTGGAGCTTACAATGACTACAAAACATTTAGCAACATCTATACAACTTACTTTAAGAAAGTAGCAAAAAATGATGTTCAAGGATGCTACCTACTCAACAAACTCTTGAGCCAGTATTTCCTTGACAATCCAGATACAGCAAGTCTACAATTGACTAACCTGAAGACGATTGCTGAAATAGAACCATCAGAAAGAGCTTACCTCAGCATAGTTTCATTTTACTCAAGCAAAAAGCAATTCGACGAAGCTTATGAAATCGCAACAATGGCAATCAAAACGTTAGAAAAAAAGGGATTAGATGTAACCCAATTAAAAAGACACCAAACTGCGCTAGAACAAAGACTTAAATAATTAGATACTAAAGTAAAAACTCACTCCGACCATAGTGCTTAGATTAATACTCACATACCTATCAATTCTTATCTGTACATCTGCTATTTTTGGACAACTCCCTAGTAGTGAACCTACTACTGTCCAATTCAAAGTGTTGACCCTAGACCAAGCACTGAAGTTAGCTATGGAGGAAGGCAAACCATTGTTTATAGACAGTTATGCAAAGTGGTGTATCCCTTGCAAAAAAATGGATTCCGTATTTAAGGATAGAGAAGTGGCCAAAGTACTTAATGATAATTTTATCAATGTGAAGGTCAATATGGACCAACCTTATGGTAAAGACTATCAGGCAAGATATGGAGTGATTTTTTTACCAACTTTTTTATTCTTAGACTACCTTGGCAACAAACAAATTAAAATAGATCGTGTACTGACTAAGTATGAGTTAATCGCTTATGCAAATACTGCTGTCGGCAAGGCTACATTTGCATCAACACCTCCAACAAGTACACAAAGTCGAACAACACCTAAACGGTCTGAAATGACGACTAGATCTACAACTCCTAGTACTCGTAAATCAACAAATCCCCATGCGACTCGATCCACTAAAAGTGCCACTACTCGATCATCCACAGGTGCCACTGTTAAAAAATCAAGTGTTGCATCAGTAAGAAAAACTCAACCTACCCGACGTCAACAATCGACAACACAATCTACACCTCCACCTACTCAGTCTGAAGAAAAAATCTTACATGTACTGAAACCTGAGGATATGAATCCAGAAATTCTCTATCAAGAGGCTTATATGAGTATGCAATTGATGGATGGAAGTCATTGGGCATTCGCTGAAGATTATCTCAAGACTCAAGCTAATTGGTCATCACCAAAAAACATGAAATTCGTTTTTGATTTTGTGAGGTATACCGATACACGTGAATTTAATTACATCATTAAAAATCGAAATGCTTTTAATGAGTTAATTGGAAAGAAGAATGTTGACCGAAGTATTGAAATCATTGTCTATACACGAATCAATCGAGGGATTCCAAGACCAGACTTAGAAGAAGCAATAAATCTTTATAAGTTAACTCGAGCAAAAGACCCTACTGGACTGGCCTATAAGTATTATATCAAACGTCTCTTAGATGAAAATAAGACTGACAACTTACTGCCTATTCTATCAGATTATATGATGCTTGCTAAAGACAAGGATGCCAAAATACTTAACCTTTTCGCTCTATATACTGCAAAGGAAACAAGAAAAAAAGATGAACTCTATAGAGCAATAGAGGCTGTAACTGATGCGATCAGAATCAACTCTTCAGAACATGAATATTGGAAGACTCTTGCTATCCTTCAGACTAAAGTAGGGAACTCCGACAAAGCCATAAGAGCTGCAAGAAAATCCTTAGAACTGACCCCACCTTCCGATAAAGAATCTATCGACTACCTCAATGGATTAATTAGAAAAAATCGCTAGAATTTAAATAGATTTCCTGTACTTTATCAGAGAGTGAGCCTATCAGGTGCAATATCTAAGTCTGTAATAGAATGACCACCCTTAAGGTTTTTCATTTCCATATCAAACAGTTTATTGGAGTGTGTTGTACTCAAGAGAGCTCCTCCTACATCTACCCAATTTTCCCAAGAAGTATAGACACCCTTAACTGGTATTATACCAACATACATATAATATCCAGTGGGTACATAGTTAGCATCTAATGCCCAGATATAAGTATCTCCTGGCGTAACACCACCCGATTCATAAGTAACTTTAAGACCTTGTGCTCCTGAATCATCTGGCAGATCTACAATCTCTCTTGTGACACCGGAGTCATTAACTTTAAAGTTAGCAAACATCCAAAACGAATCATTACACCAAAAACTCCATGCCTTTGAGATTAACTTTTGCTTTTTATCAGGATCGGTGATGAGATTACCATCCTTAAATACTGAACCGTCAACTTTGTCAAGATCAAGGATAACTTCATTATCACCCCATTGCACATTAGCAATGTTTGCACCCTTGTCCCAATAATAATGATGATTACCCATAAATGTCCATTGTAAGTAACCTAAAGAATCCCATGCTGGCTTGTTAGTAGCTGCTAGCATCTTTTGAGCTAATGCATCACCATCACCTGCTACTGTCTCAGGCATTTTCTTTGAAAGAGTAGCTGTACATGCTACCATAGCAATACCTAATATGAGTAGTACTCCGAATATCCATTTCAAAATTTTCATAATTTTAATACTCTAATTGCATAATACGAATCGTAACATTTAAATCAGTAAAGTGTTTAACATGAAATAACATTACATTTGTCTCATCATGCAGTACGTTATTGAAGGACTAGGGTTTGGAGTATTTTTGGCAGTAGCGATGGGTCCTATATTCATCATGCTGAGTCAGACAGCTATTGAGAAAGGATGGCGTTCAGGTATAGCCGTAGGTCTTGGAGTCTGGATTAGCGATATTCTCTATATCTATTGCAGTTATCGATTCATCAAATCTATTGAACCAACACTGAATAATCCTATCTTCCGAATTTGGGTAGGTACGATAGGAGGTGCTCTACTTATTGCATTTGGTATCATACAAATTCTAAAAAAGAAAAAACTTTCACAAGAATCGTTCAAACTTACTGCTAAAAATTTAGCGCAAAGCTTTAGTAAGGGTTTTGCTGTGAATACTTTCAATCCTTTTACACCAATCTTTTGGTTAGGACTTGTCTCGACTTATATCATTGGTAGAGGTATCAACTCAACTGAAGCATCTATATTATTAGGAACGATAATGATAGTGATTATAAGTTCGGATAGTGCTAAGGTATTTTTAGCGCAATATATTCGTAAAAAACTGAGTGAAAAACACCTTCATTACATCAATGTGATTTCAGGATCTTTCTTAATTGTTTTTGGATTGGCTATGGTCCTCCGAGTGCTTTAGTGTAATGATACCAGATCATCAAGAATATTCAGGGCTTCATTAATGTAAATATCTTGACTCCTCAAACCCATCCATCTTGATTCTTCAGCAGATAACGAGAACCTTCGTTGAACAGATACCGTTGTCACTTGCATCAATGGGTTATCACTATATGGAACATTTGAAGCATTTCTCAATTTTTCATTTTTGAGGAACTCGTATGATCTGTAATCTGAGAGATTTAAAGGCACACTTGTCTGAGCATACAATTCTTGAAGTTCTATAGCAACTTCTTTCACATTTTTAAAACTTAGGTTAGAAGCTACTCTTATCTTACTCATGATATTTATAGTCCTTAACTTATTTCCCAAAAATGTAAACTCTTCATAGTCTGTTGGCTCGATCTGAGACCAAAGCAATGCATTTTTTTTAGTATTCTCAGTAACTGCTACCGAATCCAAAATACTAGGTAATACAATATCTGGTGATACTCCTACAAGTTGAGTTGCATCTCCATTCACTCTATAGTATTTCATAAAGGTATATTTCAACCAACCATAATCATTTGATCCAGGAAGATCAGTAAGAGCTTCATCTTTGAGGTTTTTAAAAGTTTGCACTGATCCTTTGCCATACGTCCTACTCCCAATAACAATTGCCCTCTTGTAATCTTGTAGAGAAGAAGCAAGTATCTCAGCTGCAGAAGCACTATTTTGATTAGTCAATACAATGATGTTACCTGTATATACTGGCTTTTTTGATTCACTTTGATAGATCGAGATCCTATTCTTTCTATCCCGAGTTTGTAATATCGGCCCTTTACCTATCAAAGCTCCTATTATGGACAGGGACTCATCTAAAATACCTCCAACACAATCTCGCATATCTATGATGAGAGATTTTATGTTGTTATTCTCAAAGTGCTTCAGATAGCTAATCACATCTTCTGCACTGCTCCCATTCTTACCAATAGACAAAGAATTATAAAACTTACGAATATCAATGTACCCTACTTTACTCGACTGTTGACGACTTAATATTAATCCCTTAACTTGCTCTCCATAAGAGAGTATTTCTTCCCTATAGATTTTTACATCTTTTTGAATCGAATCTCTATCTAAAAAATGAACTGTTAGAGATGTCCCTACTCTGCCTCTGATAATACTAGCAACTTCAACAATTGTAGCATCTTCAAACCCATGATACTCTCCATCTTGTAAGGTAGCTCCTAATATAATATCACCAATTTCTATTTTCTCTGTACGCCACGCTGGACCACCTATTACGATTTGTTCGACTTGATGTTGACCATGTTCATTCACAATAAACACTCCTATACCAACTTCCTTACCGGTAAGTTCGACGTCATAATCCTGTTTCTCAATTTCTGAATAATAAGCACAATATGGATCAAAAGATTGTACGATAGCATCTAGATAATCTTCGAAATAATTGATTTTATCTTTAATCCTAAGCACATTAAATTTCCCTCTCTCACGATTGTAAAATTCTTGCTTAGCTGATGTAAGCAAAGAATCTCTTGAGATTAATTGGATAGATTTCTCTTGAGCTGCCTCATTTAAAAAACCATTAAATATCTCTAAGATATTGTACTTGGCATACCTTATGTATCTCTGCTCTAATTCTTGATCTGTTTTTATATATGTGGTGAAGTCCTTCGCGATATTATATTCCTCACTTATTGTAAAATCGATGTTAGAATCTTGTAATTCCTCGAATACATCCAAATTTCTTTTTACACCTTCCAAGATATATTCACGACTTTGTTCAAAAAAAGTCAAGTC
>Ga0079202_10000313_pt1 | contig 15213 bp, 10 predicted proteins | sample PorBlaBluebeHill_FD_68601 | JGI IMG/M metagenome (GOLD analysis project Ga0079202, IMG submission 68601) | Marine algae microbial communities from Blueberry Hill - Blueberry Hill, Maine | ecosystem: Host-associated > Algae > Red algae > Blade | place: USA: Blueberry Hill, Maine
ACTAGTCGGTACGACTACCACCGCACATCAGTTTATGACTCACTTCAAGACAGCTGTAAGAAAATGTGCAGGCTACGGCCTTGCAAGCCTTGTTCTGTTTACGGGCCCTATTGCTCAGTCACAGGAAATGATCCAGCGTTCGTTGCTGGTGGACATGGCGCGCAACCAGTTTTCGGTTCTGTGTCAGTCAGAGACGTTTGCGAGCTGTATGGGTTTTACGTCAGAGTCTTGTCTGGCGTTGGCTGAATCTGCGATAGAACAATGCCTGTTGCCACTTCCTGAGCAAATGGAGCCGAGTGAGCTGGATAACAGCGCGCTGGAGTCTTGCCCGAAGTCTGTGTTTGCCGATGCAGGCTTTGATGAAGAGAAGGCGGGCCCTTGTTTTGACAAGGCAATGGAAGGATCCTAGGCCGGCCTAGCGAGCAAATTCAGGCACGCAGAGACTGGGATACAACGCGTAGTAGTTCTTCCCAGACGTCGTGAGCAGACACTTTTCCAGTGTGTATATCAGTAAAGTCTGAATCCATCTGAACCAGAGCTGCGCTGAACCATTGAACAGTGTCGGCGTGCAATTTCGCCAGTTGTGTGTGTCGCTCATCTGACAAACCCGGGTCTGACAGTTGGTTTTTAGTACTCAGCAGCAATAACGCGTTTTGATACAGCTCGTTCCGCAGTTCGTTGGTTGCCGTGATCCCGTAGACGGAGTACGTGTTACTTGTCTGGGCCCAGAACTGCTCGATCTGAGCAGATGTCAGCTCACGAGTTCTGTTTGCAATCGCGAATTTGCTGAGTTTTTCCTGTACCAGAATACAACGTGCGTGTCTGGCAGGTAGAGAGCGTTTGATGCAATGAAACATCGCCAGTAACAGTGCGGAGCTTATCAGGCAGGCTGCGAGCATGGTGACCCCCATAGACAAATTCGCGGTTAGGCGTATTGGACGGGACATGCGTGGCATGCCGGAGGCCATGTGGATACAGGCTACTCTACGAGAACTGTACCAATAAGCTTGGGCAGGTTGTCATGCGCTGGCAGGCCTTTGACAGTAGTTCACAATCGAGGTGTACCGATTCTGCAAGTCCTGCCCGCTCACACGTTGTGGGCGGGCAGGTTACATCTAAGGCGTAAACGCTTTTAGTGAGTGAACTTCTTGATTTCGCCGGAACGCAGACGAGATGCGTAAGAAGCGAGTTCTTGCTTGACGATACCCATAAGGAAGTAAAGTCCAGTGATATTCACAACTGCCATCGCAAAGATTGCTGCATCTGAAAAATCGATGACTGGTCCAAGACTGGCCGCTGCACCGATAATGATGAACACACAGAAGATAACCTTGAAAATGATCTCGGAAATCTTGCCCTCACCGAACAGGTAGGTCCACGCTTTCAATCCGTAGTAAGACCAGGAAATCATCGTGGAAAAAGCAAATAGCACCACTGCAATAGCCAGTACGTAGGGGAACCAGCTAATCGCTGAGCCAAAGGCTGCAGAGGTAAGTGCAACACCAGAGTTACCGTCAACCGTGGCAATAGCACCACCGTCGATCATGTACAGGCTGGTTTCAGGGTCGATAAGCAGTTGGCCTGAGATGGTAATAACAAGCGCTGTCATCGTACAGATCACAACCGTATCAATCAGAGGCTCAAGCAAAGAGACGAAACCTTCAGTGATTGGCTCTTTTGTTTTAACCGCTGAGTGAGCAATGGCTGCAGAACCGACACCCGCTTCGTTGGAAAATGCAGCTCGCTTGAATCCCTGAATCAGAGCGCCGACGAAACCACCCACAACTCCCAGACCCGTGAATGCACCGTCGAATATCTGTCCGAATGCCCAGCCGATCTGGTCAAAATTGATGATTAGTATAACGATTGCTGCACCGACGTACAGAATGCCCATGAAAGGTACTACTTTTTCAGTAACGCGAGCAATCGACTTTACACCACCGACAATTACAGCGAAAACAACAACAGCAAACACGACACCTGTAATCCAGCCCGGATAGTCACCGACGATACCGGAGATCTGCGCATGCGCCTGGTTAGCCTGGAACATGTTGCCCCCGCCAAGTGCGCCGAGAATACAGAATACTGAGAACAGGATAGCGAGGAACTTCCCACCTGGCAGTCCGCGTTCCTTGAATCCCTTGGAGATGTAGTACATCGGTCCACCGGAAACAGTTCCGTCCGGATATTCATTTCTGTATTTTACACCCAGCGTACATTCGGTGAACTTTGACGCCATTCCCAACAGGCCGGCAAGAATCATCCAGAACGTGGCTCCCGGGCCACCGATACCAACGGCAACAGCGACACCGGCGATATTACCCAAGCCTACTGTGCCCGACAGGGCGGTAGTGAGTGCCTGAAAGTGGCTGACCTCACCCGCATCCTTCGGGTCAGAGTAGTCACCCTTGACCAGTGAGATGGCATGAGAGAAGAAACGCAACTGTACGAACCCGAAATACAGGGTGAATATGGTTGCTGCAACTACCAGCCACAAAACGATCCATGGGAAGCTTGTGCCGGGCAGTGGTGCGAAAATCAGACCTACAAACGGCCCTGTGAAGGCGGCAAACGCCTCATTGACTTTCTGGTCGAGCGATACGGCATCCTGAGCGAATGCTGACGACATGAACGCCGTGGAGGCGATCAGTGCCATGAATAGGCGTGATATCAGTGTCATGTTCAAGTCCTCATCCGACGACTGTGACGGGCACGCTTGCGCTCATCACCAGGTTTGCTGTGGAACTTCCAAACAGGCGCTTTGCAAAACCACCTTCCGAAGAACGACTGACGATAATCTGAGTGGCATTCTCTTCCAGAGAAATCTCATTCAGAATATCGGCTACGTTGCCATGGCGGACGATTCCGCGTGCCTGTACCTTCGCTGAGCTGAGTGTGGCTACAGCCGGGTCAATGACGCGTTCCGTGGCTGTGCTGATTTCCTCCTCCCGACGTTTTTTACGAACGGCATTTTCCTCAGCGGTCTGAAATGAGTAAGGGGACCACTCGATAACATACACGATCAGCAATTCGCAATCGCCAATCAGGTTTGCCATGCGCTTTGCATAGGCAAGCGCTCGATCTCCGGACCCGTGTCCGTCCAGACCGATTACCAGTTTTGTTGTCATATTTTTTTCCTCTTGGTTCGAAGGGCTAGTATTCGCCAAATCGATCAGCCGTTTGATCTGTATCAAACTGAAAGCAAGGCTATCGTACTATTGTGTCCGTGTAACCTGCACAATTATGACAGGGGCTCTAAAATGTCCATTGTGCGGGTCGTTTTTCGAGAAAAGCACTTAAACCTTCCTGTGCCTCATCGGTGGTTCTGATTGTCGCCAGTTGCTCGCTCAAGGATTCACGAAGTGCGGTATCGACTGGTCTTCCCGCAACTTCTGCAATCAGGCTTTTGACGTTCTTTTGTGCAGCGGGCGATGCATCGAGAATGGCGCTGACGATTTCCTCCACGCGAGTGTCCAGATTGTCGGTTGAACAGACGTGGTGTACCAGTCCCAGTCGATAAGCCTCAAGCGCATCCATGCGCTCGCCGGTTATAAAGTAGCGTCTGGCAGCACGAGGTCCGATAGCGGCCAGCGCGTATGGACTGATGGTGGCTGGAATAATCCCCAGTTTCACCTCAGAGAACGCGAATTGCGCTGATTCGCAGGCCACCACGATATCGCAGCAGCAGGCCAGTCCGGTGCCGCCGCCAAGGGCTGCTCCATGAACCCTGGCAATGACAGGTCGGTGAAATGTGTTTAGCGTGTCCAGCATGTTGGACAAGGCCATCGCGTCGTCGCGATTTTGCGCCACACTTAATGAGGTCGACGCCTTCATCCAGTTGATATCTGCGCCAGCGCAAAAATGTCGGCCATTGGCGTCGATTACAAGCACGCGAGTGTTGCTGCTCAGGCTCTTGATGCCCAGGGTGAGTTCGTCCATGAACGCACGATCCATCGCATTGTATTGTTCAGGACGATTCAGCGTGATGACGGTTACGCCGCGTGAATCGGTCTGAGTCTTCAGATATGCCATGGTTACAAAAGCCGTGTCATGGGTTGATGTTTTTTCCAGTGGTAATAGTGAACCAGCAGGCGATAGCCTACCCATGCGAATACGATCAGCACAGGCCAGAATGGACCCCATTTCTGCCAGATCACGAAAGTGACAATATAGCCCGCCACTGCCACCCAGAAAGTCACGATTAGCCAGAGCAGTTGCGAGTGATAACGGGTTCCGGTGGTCGAGCCGAGTCTGAGGTGGGCGATCAGAGCCGCCATCAAACCGGTCACGCCAAACAGCACGTGCAATGCCATTAGCAGCATCACTAGCAGTGAGAGCCCGCGCGCTGTTTTAGTGTCAGTCTGACTACCAGCCACCGTTTTTCAGCCAGCGTCCGAGCTGCTCCAGGCGATCATGGCCCCAGAATAATTCGCCATCTACCACCATCATGGGTGAGCCGAAAATTTTCGCTGCGATGGCATGCTCAACCTCCTTGCGCAGAGCGTCCTTGATTTCGGATTGCTGTATCGCCTCGATCATCTGGTCTGGATCGATTCCGAGCTCTACGACGCAGGCGCTCAGAATGCTCGGATTGGTGATGTCCTTGCCTTGGGTGTAGTAGGCACGAAACGTTGCATGTACAAACTCGGCCGTTTGAACGCGGATGGATTCATCACTGTTGTCGCGCATCCACAACGTGGCTCTGCAAGCCGCAACAGCGCCGATGGGAAAAGTGTGCGGGTGCTGGTAATCGAGCTCATGCTCTCTGGCGGACCGTGCAAAGTCCATGATGGCGTAGTCACCCTTGAGGGGTGTTTCTGTCAGTGGTGCCTGGCCGGTCACTTTGAAGATGGCGCCAAGTAATACCGGTCGCCAGACCACCCTGTAGTTGTTGGCTTCGGCAACCTCTTCGATGCGTTCGCTAGCCAGATACCCGTACGGTGATGAGTAATCGAAATAGAAGTCAATGATTCTGGACATACATGTCTCTGGCCGTTTTGCTGCTATGAATTGATCTGAAATCAGGTTGAATCTCGCGTGCTCAACGCCCGACTGATAACCAGACGCTGGATCTCGGAGGTTCCCTCGTACAACTGGCACACACGTACGTCCCGTGCTATCCGTTCTACGGCATAGTCACGCAGATAGCCATAGCCACCATGAATTTGTATAGCGTCGCTGCAGACTTTTTCGGCCATTTCACTGGCGAAAAGCTTGGCCATGGAGGCTTCGACCAAACACGCCTGACCTTTATCCCGGAGTGCCGCCGCACGCAAGACCAGTAAACGCGCCGCTTCTAGCTGTGTGGCCATATCAGCCAACTTGAAGGCGATTGCCTGATGCTCAATAATCGGCTTGCCAAACGTGTTCCGGTCTTGTGCAAATTTCAGGGCGTGCTCATAGGCACTGCGGGCCATGCCGACAGATTGTGCCGCGATTCCTATTCGCCCACCTTCAAGGTTGGACAGGGCAATCCGGTAACCGTCACCGTCCTCACCAAGGCGATCGGACACGGGTACCCGACAATTGTCGAACGTGATCTGACAGGTATCGGAGGCCCGTTGACCCAGTTTGTCCTCAACGCGACTGACAATGTAGCCGGGGTTTTCAGTATCGACGATGAAGGCTGTCAATCCACGCTTGCCTTCGCTGGTTCTGGCAAACACGATAGCAATTCCCGCGTTTTTGCCACTAGTGATGAATTGCTTACTGCCGTCAAGGCGGTAGTGGTCACCTTCCAGCACGGCCGTGGTTCGGATCGCTGCGGCATCGGAACCAGCATCAGGTTCTGTCAGGCAGAAGGCTGCCAGTAGTTTGCCGCTCGCCATAGCCGGTAGATACTGTTTTTGCTGATCGGCATTGCCGAAATTCAGCACCGGCATGCAACCCACCGAATTGTGCACACTCATGATGGTGGAGCAGGCGCCGTCGCCAGCAGCGATTTCTTCTAAAGCCAGTGCATAGGCTATATTGTCGGTCTGAGCGCCGCCGAAGTTGTCGGGTACCAGCATGCCCAGAAATCCCAGTTCACCCATCTGGCTGATGGCATCAGCCGGGTAGCGGCAGTGCTCATCATTGGCTGCCGCCTGCGGGGCAAGCACGGAGCGGGAAAAGTCTCTCGCGGTATCGCGAATCAGTTGTTGTTCTTCGGTCAGATTCAGCATGTTTAGCGGATCCGTTCGATAGCGATGGCAGTGGCTTCGCCGCCGCCAATACACAAAGAGGCTACGCCTCGGTCAAGATCGTGGTGCTCCAGAGCGTTCATCAGTGTAACGAGAATTCGTGCGCCAGAAGCGCCGATAGGGTGGCCCAGAGCGCACGCACCCCCATGGATATTGACTCTGGCGTGATCAAGCTGCAGTTCGTGGATAGCTGCCATGGCCACTACCGCAAACGCTTCGTTGATTTCAAACAGGTCGATGTCAGCTGCGCGCTTGCCGAGCTGAGTTAATAATTTTTCCATTGCGAAGACTGGAGCTGTTGTGAACCATGCAGGCTCTTGAGCGTGACTGGTGTGGCCGAGTATACGGGCACGCGGCGTCAAGCCTCTTTTTTCAGCCTCTGAGAGTTTCATCATGACCATGGCTGCTGCGCCATCAGAAATGGAACTTGCATTGGCCGCTGTCACGGTTCCCTCTTTGGCAAAGGCCGCTCTCAGAGTGGGAATACGCTCAAGGTCTGCCTTTGGTGGCTGTTCATCATGCTGCACACAGATTTCGCCTTTGCGCGTTTTTACAGTGACAGGTTCAATCTCTTTTCCGAAGACGCCGCTGCGAATGGCGGCCTGGGCGCGTTTAAGCGAGGTGATGGCAAAGTCGTCCTGAGCCTTGCGAGTAAACTGGTAGTGGGTAGCTGTGTTCTCGGCGAAATGGCCCATCAACTTGCCAGCTTCATAGGCGTCTTCGAGGCCATCGAGAAACATGTGATCTTTCACTTCGCCATGACCCATGCGCAATCCGTCTCGCACCTTGGGCAGAATGTAGGGTGCGTTGCTCATGCTCTCCAGCCCGCCTGCCACCACCACATTGGCGCTGCCTGCAGTGATCAGGTCGTGAGCGAACATGACGGCTTTCATGCCGGAACCACACATTTTATTCACGGTTGTGCAACCGGTGGCTTGAGAAATTCCTGCGCCCAGTGCAGCCTGTCTGGCAGGTGCCTGACCTAGTCCTGCTGGCAGTACACAACCCATGATAACTTCATGGATATCCTTGCCGGTCAGGCCTGCTCGAGCCACGGCTGCCCGAATACTGGTGGCGCCCAGCATGGGGGCAGTTGCACCGGAAAGTTCGCCCTGGAAGCTGCCCATGGGCGTTCTGGCAGCGTCAACGATGACGACTGGATCAATTGAATTAGCGTTCATCATATAAGAGTAAGTTGACGTTGACGTTGACGTCAACTGCGGGCACTCTCTAGTATTGTTTCGCCCACCGATACGGCAAGCTCTGGAGCCCTCCCAACATGTCGCAACCTGCCGTCCATGCTTCGCCAGGCGCTGCGGTACCTCCGCTCCGCTTTATCACGGCGGCCAGCCTGTTTGATGGTCACGATGCCTCTATAAACATCATGCGGCGCATGTTGCAGGCATCCGGTGTGGAAGTGGTGCATCTGGGCCATAACCGCTCGGTAGCAGAGGTGGTGTGTGCAGCCATACAGGAAGACGCTCAGGGCATAGCGATCAGTTCCTATCAAGGCGGGCATGTCGAGTATTTTTGCTACATGATTGACAGCTTGCGCGCACGCGGTGCCGGGCATATTCAGGTATTTGGCGGTGGTGGCGGCGTTATCGTACCTGATGAGATTGCCTTGCTGCACAACTATGGGGTTGCTCGTATCTACTCGCCCCAGGATGGGCAGGCAATGGGTTTGCAGGGCATGATCAAGCACATGATCGACCAGACTCGCGCAGCCGCTCGTCATCCGGCTGAGCAGATGAATCCAGAGTTTGTCTATAACGATTTGTTTACGCCAGCCAGCCAGGGTTTTGACCAGCAGGCGCATGCACCGCTGGCAACGTTACTGACAGATATCGAGAACAAGCGGTTATCAGCCAGTGCGCTTGAACGATTGCGCGCTCAGGCTGCCAGCATGGCCAAAACAGCGCCTGTGTTAGGTATCACTGGCACGGGCGGTTCTGGCAAATCATCGGTTACTGATGAACTGATTCGCAGGTTGCGAATGGATCAGAAAAATAGCCTGTCGGTGGCATTGCTGGCTATTGACCCAACCCGTCGCAAGACCGGTGGTGCCTTGCTCGGCGACCGTATTCGTATGAATGCGATCGAGCACGAGAGTATTTTCATGCGCTCACTGGCAACCAGAGATGCACGGGATGAAGTGCCAGAGGCGTTGCCTGACATGGTCGCGGCGTGTCGTCTCTCGGGTGTAGATCTGGTGATCGTGGAAACACCGGGAATAGGGCAGGGAGATGCCGGCATCGTCGACATCAGTGATGTGTCCTTATATGTGATGACACCGGAGTTTGGTGCAGCGAGTCAGCTTGAGAAGATCGGCATGCTCGATTTTGCCGACGTCGTAGCCATCAATAAGCTGGAGCGTAAAGGTGGACAGGATGCGCTTCGAGATGTCAGAAAACAGGTGCAGCGCAATCAGGAACGATTCAGCGAATCGCCCGAAGACATGCCGGTGTTCGGCACCATTGCAGCACGGTTCAATGATAACGGAGTGACGGCTCTATATCAGGCCATAGCGGCTGAATTGAGCAAGGCAGGGCTGAGCTTTCAAGCAGGGGCATTGCCTGTTGTCACCGTAAAGTCCAGCACAGACCAATCCGCTATCATTCCCTCCTCAGCACAACGCTATTTGTCTGGTATAGCGGATTCGGTTCGCGCCTACCATGAGGCGACCGCGCAACAGGCGAACCTGGTTCGTGAGCGACAGCATTTGCAGACGGCGGCGGATTTGCTCAATCAGCACGATGAAATCACTCTGTTGATCAGCGAGCGATCCCAGCAGGTAAGCGCGAGTAGTCAGGCGCTACTCGATGATTGGCCCGAGACTGTGGAGGCCTACAGTCTTGATGAATTGGTCTCTCACAGTCGTGAGCGGGAAATACGTACGGCCACTCAGGTGAAAACCCTGTCGGGAACGGCCATCTCAAGGGTTGCATTGCCGCGCTATGCAGATGCCGGCGATTTGCTCAGGTGGCTGCGCGAGGAGAATCTGCCGGGCCGATTTCCGTTTACGGCAGGTGTATTCCCCTTCAAGCGTACTGGAGAGGATCCTACCCGCATGTTCGCGGGTGAAGGCGGCCCGCACAGAACCAATCGGCGTTTCAAGGCGCTCTCGGAACACTCGCCAGCCAAGCGTCTGTCCACCGCTTTCGATTCGGTTACCCTTTACGGTAATGATCCTGCAGTACGACCCGATATCTACGGCAAGGTGGGAAACTCGGGGGTGTCCATTGCCACTATAGAAGATCTCCAGGCGTTGTACGACGGCTTTGATCTGTGTGATCCATCTACCTCGGTGTCCATGACAATCAATGGGCCAGCTCCCACGATACTGGCGTTCTACTTTGTCGCAGCAGTTCGTCAGCAGCTTGTGGAATTCGAACGCGACAAGGGTCGTCAGCCAGACAATGATGAGGAAATGGCACTAAGACTGCAGACCTATTCACAGCTCAGAGGGACGGTGCAGGCAGACATACTGAAGGAAGATCAGGGCCAGAATACGTGCATATTTTCCACTGAATTCAGTTTGAAAATGATGGCTGATATTCAGGAATGGTTTATCGACAAGCAGGTCAGAAACTTCTATTCCGTATCCATTTCCGGATATCACATTGCAGAGGCGGGGGCCAATCCGATCACACAGCTGGCATTAACGTTGTCAAACGGCTTTACCTATGTAGAAAGCTATCTGGCTCGTGGTATGAAGATTGATGACTTTGCCCCGAACCTGTCCTTTTTCTTCAGCAACGGGATGGACCCGGAATACACGGTCATGGGAAGAGTTGCCCGGCGCATCTGGGCCATCGCCATGCGCGAGCGCTACGGTGCCAACGAGCGCAGCCAGAAGTTGAAATATCATATTCAGACATCCGGTCGATCCTTGCATGCGCAGGAAATGGCATTCAATGATATACGCACGACTTTACAAGCCCTGATAGCCGTGTACGACAATTGTAATTCCCTGCACACCAATGCGTACGATGAAGCGGTAACGACACCGACCGATGAATCGGTCCGTAGAGCCATGGCGATACAGATGGTCATCAATCGAGAATGGGGCCTGGCTTGTAATGAGAACCCCAATCAGGGTAGCTTCATCATCGATGAACTTACAGAGCTGGTTGAACAAGCGGTGTTGGCAGAGTTTGATCGACTATCGGATCGTGGTGGTGTCCTGGGTGCTATGGAAACAGGTTATCAACGTGGGAAAATTCAGGACGAATCGTTGCTTTATGAACATGGCAAGCATGACGGATCCATTCCTATCGTTGGCGTCAACATGTTCAGGAACCCGGAAGGCGACGCGCAGCCGGAAATCGAACTTGCCCGTTCAGACGACGACGAGAAGAACGAGCAGATAGCGAGGTTGGCAGATTTTCATCGACGACACGCGGATGTAGCACCGGCGGCGCTGGCTCAGGTGCGACAAACGGCGATTATGGGAGGTAATGTGTTTGCAGCCCTGATAGAGGCCGTCGAGGTTTGCTCTCTGGGGCAGCTTACCGATGTACTGTTTGATGTAGGTGGACAGTATCGGCGTAACCTGTAGAGGGTTGAAAACGAATAATAGTTCCAAGTCTTATTACCATTAAAAAAGTGTGAGCTGGCTTCATCCAGAACCTGTGATCTGAACTATACTGGGGCTCAGATATTAAGAGCGATGCCACCACTCGTGAAGCCCTTCAACACAGCTTTCGATAACCAGTGCGCATGCTGAGTCGAAGCGGTGTGCTGGGACAATCCAGTGATCGCGTTGCACTCAAGGATGAGCGGTTGGTCTACAGGGCCTGCTCTATGGCATTTGCTCAGAGCGTGGGACGCTTGTCGCCTGAAGATGTCATCGGCAAAACTGATTTTGATCTGTTTCCAGGTGACGTAGCCCGAGAACAAATGGCCCTCGACAGTCAAGCCATATTTTCAGCACAGGCAGACATCAGCGCAATCAATCTGGGTTCTGCTGGTGACAACAGCCCTCTCAAGCAAGCCATGATCGTACGCACGCCGGTGGTAACCACCGACAACCGCGTCAAAGGGATTGATATCCGGTTGCTTGGTGGCCCTGCCATCAACACGCCGCGATCCGCCGTCACCATAGACTACGAGACACTGGTCAACGACGGTATCCAGGGCAGCCTTATTATTGCCAAAGAATCCATCCTCTTTGCAGACGATAACGCAGCCCGCGTACTGGGTTATACAAGCCCTCAGGCCCTGATTGATCACGGCCGAGTCAGCAATCTGTTTAGTGAAACCGAATGCAAACGGATTCTGGAGATGGCCGTGACTGATTTGAGCGTGCCGGTTCCCCCCGCTGCACAGCGGGTCAATCTTCAGGCACGATCAAAAACCGGTAGCCTGGTGCGGCTAATCACGCGTGTCACACATGTTCAGTGGGGTGTCTCTCGGGCCACTCTGCTCTCGTTTGTCGACGTGGCTGTGACCGATCCGGCTGTGGTTGGCACCGTCGTCAGGCAGCATGCTCTGATTCCACAAAAGCAATTGGCGCAGATCAAGCGGACCCGGGCCAATGAGATCCGGTTTCGGCATTACGCCAGTGCTGCTGCAGATTTTTTCTGGGAACTCGATTCCAGTCTGACATTTCAAGTGGTCTCTGACGGTCTTGCGCAGGTGTTAGGTATCCCGCGCGATCGCATTCTGGGTCGAGGGTTGTCTCAATTGCTGGAGCATCCGGCTAATATCAATGACGACGCACACTGGGCCGATCATCTGCAGCAACTAAACGATCATGTGCCCTTTCGAGACTTCGAGTTCCGCTGGAGTACAGATGGCGATACTCGAGTTGTCCGCTACAGTGGAATTCCTGTGTTCAACAAGGCCCGTGAATTTGTTGGATTCAGGGGCGTTGGTTGCGATGTCACAGCCTCTGTTCGACAAGCAGAAACGACGGCTTATCACGCTAATCACGACGCGCTGACCGGCTTGGTCAATCGGCGCAGTTTCGAAAACACGGTTCACGATGCGCTAAATGCGTCACGTGAAAACCGAGAGGCTCATGCACTGTGTTTCATGGATCTCGATTCCTTCAAAATTGTTAACGATACCTGTGGTCATCAGGCTGGCGACGAGCTTCTCAAGCAACTTACTCAGCTGTTCGATTCGCTGGTTCGAAAAAGTGACATCCTGGCGCGTCTGGGTGGCGATGAATTTGGCGTGCTGCTTTACAAATGCAGCGTTCCTGAAGCTTTGAAGCTAGCCAATCAGATTCGCCACGAAGTAGAAAATTTCCAGTTTCTCTGGGAAGAGAATCGATTCACAATTGGCGTCAGCGTTGGTCTGGTCGTAGTAGACGATCGTTGGGAAAGTATTTCCTCCCTGTTCAGCGCTGCAGATTCTGCATGCTATATCGCCAAGAACGAAGGGCGTAATCGAGTGGTTGTCTATCGGGAAGGTGAAGGTAATGCCAGCAACCGTAAAGTTGCTACTCACTGGATCGAGGAAATCAATACGGCTCTGGAATCGGATCGGTTAAGACTGGCCTGTCAGAAAATTCTGCCTTTACACAGCCAGCCTGACGGTCTGCGTTTCGAGATGTTGCTGAGGCTTGAAATGCCGGATGGTGAGCTGGTATCGCCAAAGGCTTTCCTGCCAACAGCTGAACGCTATGGGCTTATTTCGGCTCTGGATGAACGAGCCATCAAGCTGACGCTGGATTGGCTGACCACAAATCCGGCGCTGCAACGCAGCATTCGGCACGTGTCGCTGAACCTGTCTGCCGGATCTATCAACGATGATGAATTCACGGCGCGTCTGATCAAGACGATAACCGCCAGTGAGGTAGAAGCCTCCAAGATCTGCTTTGAAATCACCGAGACAGCCGCCATTGCCAATTTGTCCAAAGTCAGCGAGTTTATGAATGAGCTGGCTGCAATAGGTTGCCGCTTCGGGATTGACGACTTCGGTTCCGGATTGTCTTCGTTTGCCTATTTACGCAAGCTGCCGGTGGACTTCCTGAAGATCGATGGTTTGCTGGTCAAGGACATCCTGGATGACCAGACCGACTACACGCTGGTCAAGGCGATCAGCGATATCAGTAAATCAATGGGCAAGCGCACCATTGCCGAGTTTGTGGAATCTCCATTACTGCTTAATGCCGTGAGGGACTTGGGTATCGATTTTGCCCAGGGTTTCCATCTCGGAGAGCCAGAGCTGATTTCCTAGTTGATTTGCTAGGGCTACGCGGTCACTTGTGGTCAAATCGGTGTTCCCGAAGTCGTAGGTCGGTTTTGCCGTATTGGCAATGAAAAAGCTTCCTTCAAGCTAATCCTGTCCAAATGCTCACTAATTCGGCCTGTCTTTCGGCTCGATGACACGCTGTTTTACATTAAAATCTCCCCTCAGACGCGCCGCTGGTTTTATGACGGTGGCGGTCAGAGCCGACTACGGCTCACTCAGATAATAGTGCGGAAAAGTCTGATGCGCTTTGATTCTCTCAGCGCCAGGGCTTCTCTCGGTTTGGATACGGTGTAAGCAAACATTAACGAATGGCAAGAATCAAGCCTCGTTTCTGGACTGCGAAATGCCTTAAAGGTTTTTACTTTGTTCGGGGAACTAAAAGTATGTTGAGTAACAAACGAGTATTCGGGACCTGTCTGCTCCTGGCCTCAGTCAGCTTCTACTCCACAATGGCTGCGGCCATCGATACTCCTGTTGATACGCGAGGCGCCGAAGTCGCCCAATCACTCGTCAAGTGGGAGTGGACGCGTGTACCAGGCGCAGCAAGCTATGAAGTAACCGTCGACGGTGTAAACCGCGGCATCACTAAAGACCCTCAATTTTTCAGTGGCAACCTCTGGCCTGGCGACCATTCACTCAGCGTTCGTGCTGTTGCTGCGGACGGCACTTACTCCGATCGTACTGAAACGGTCAAGATCGTTGTCAACGCCCAGTTCAGCTCCAGCTCAGCGAGCCGCAGCTTTGTTGCAGGGCAGGTGCGTTCCAGCGCCACGGTTTCCGCAGCCCCTCCAGAAAACAATTCAGGTGGATTCCAGGCACCAGGTAATCCACGCGGAACAGAAGGCAACAACCGTTCTGTAACGTGGGAATGGGATGCGGTTTCCGGCGCTTCCAACTACGAAGTTACTGTTGATGGCGGGGTTGTGGGTACCACCGGCGACACTCGATATACCAGCGAGAATCTCTGGGCGGGTGAACATTCCATGACCGTCAAGGCTATTGATGGATCAGGGTCACGTTCCGAGCAGTCTGCAACGGCCAAGGTGAACGTAACGGGCAGTGCGAGTAGCAGCACCTCAGTAGCAGCTGTGTCCGACACCGTGAGCGCTGCGCCGCCGCCGCCGTCTTCTGGTGGGGACGCTAATGCCGCTAATGTTCGCAGCATGATCGATCCAACGTCGTACAGCTACGACGAAGTCAACCAGAAATCAGGCTACGAACTGGTGTTCAGTGATGAGTTCAACGGCACTGCCCTGAATCCCTACCGCTGGAACACTCAGCTTCGCTGGGATGGTGAATTTAACGGCGAGCGATATGAGTATCGGGTTGTCAATGGCGAAGACCAGTTCTATGTGAACATCTTCAGTACAGATCAGGACCACTTGAACAAGATCGTTCCGCAATACAACCCGTTCCAGTTTGATGGCTCACGATTGGCCATCCGTGCCAAGAAGAACCCGTTGAAGACGAACAACGGCAAGCGGACCTATGGATCTCTGGATGAAATGGCCTCACAACAGACATTCCTGTCCGGTGCAATTGCCACTCATAACAAGTTCAGTCAGAAGTATGGCTACTTCGAAGCACGCATCAAGATTCCTGGTCATGTCGGTGCATTCCCTGCATTCTGGCTGTTCCATGAGAAACGCGCATGGGAAGGCACCAAGCGGACAGAAATCGACATCATGGAAAACCTGGGACACGCCCCTTGGTACATCTACAACTCATTTCATTACTTCGACAACGTAAGCACCTCCTACGGCGGTGACGCTAACTTCCTGAAGCCGGCTCCAAGCGGTCAGGTGTATACAGGTACGGACTACAG
>Ga0079202_10000319_pt1 | contig 15175 bp, 8 predicted proteins | sample PorBlaBluebeHill_FD_68601 | JGI IMG/M metagenome (GOLD analysis project Ga0079202, IMG submission 68601) | Marine algae microbial communities from Blueberry Hill - Blueberry Hill, Maine | ecosystem: Host-associated > Algae > Red algae > Blade | place: USA: Blueberry Hill, Maine
GCTGTCAGCGTCGTCTTGCCATGGTCGACATGGCCGATCGTCCCCACGTTCACGTGCGGTTTCGTTCGTTCGAATTTTTCCTTGGACACCTGTCTTCAAGCCTCTCGTGGTTCGGAAATACGCGGGGCATGAAGCCCGACGCGGTCGTGGGTTGCGGATGGTACGGCAATTCGTCGTCAAAAGGCGCAGGCCGTTCCGAAGACGGGTATCGGCACGCAGTGATGGTGCATGACGTTGCTACCGTGGTTCTGGAGATTCATCGCCACGCTTTGTGGATCTTCATCGATTGAGCACCGCATCGACAACGGCTGCAGGCGGTATCTGGTAGCTCTCGAACTCCATCGAGTAGACCGCGCGGCCCTGTGTCGCCGAACGCAGGTCGGTAGAGTAGCCGAACATCTCGGCCAGTGGCACATGCGCGCGAATGACCTTGCCACCCGGTTGATCGTCCATGCCGTGCACGATGCCACGCCGACGGTTCAGATCGCCCATGACGTCGCCCATGTACTCTTCAGGCGTGACAACCTCGACCTTCATTATCGGTTCGAGAATGCTCGGATCGGCTTCCAGCGCGCCGTTTCGATAGCCCATTGAACCGGCGATCTTGAAAGCCATCTCGTTCGAGTCGACCTCGTGGTACGAACCATCGAAGAGCGTGACCCGCAAATCGACGGTCGGAAATCCTCCAAGCACACCATTGGCGAGTGCCTCCTCGGCACCCTGCTGCACGGCAGGGACGAATTCCTTCGGCACCGAGCCGCCTGAAATCTCGCTGACGAATTCGAAACCCGCACCTCGCTCAAGCGGTTCGATACGCAAACGAACATGACCGTACTGCCCCGTGCCCCCTGTCTGGCGCACGAACTTTCCCTCGGCCTCGACCGGCGTCCGGATCGTCTCGCGATAGGCCACCTGCGGCTTGCCGACATTCGCCTCCACGCTGAACTCGCGCTTCATGCGGTCGACGATGATATCGAGGTGCAACTCGCCCATGCCGCTGATGATGGTCTGACCCGAATCTGCATCCGTCGCCACGCGAAAGGAAGGATCCTCGCGAGCGAGTCGATCGAGAGCGGCCGCCATCTTGTCCTGGTCGGCAAGCGTTCGAGGTTCCACCGCCACGCTGATGACAGGCTCCGGGAATTCCATGCGCTCGAGTGCGATCGGCGATTTCTGCGTACAGAGCGTATCGCCGGTTCCCACTTCCTTGAGGCCGACTGCAGCTGCGATGTCTCCCGCGTGGACTTCCTTTATTTCCTCGCGATTGTTGGCATGCATCTGCAACAGACGCCCGATTCGCTCCTTCTTGCTGCGAAGCGGATTGAACACCATGTCGCCGGTCTTGACGACGCCCGAGTAGACGCGGAGAAACGCCAGCGAACCGACGTGCTTGTCATTGGCAATCTTGAACACGAGCGCTGCAAACGGCGAATCATCGTCAGCAGGCCGTGACTCGACGGACTCATCCGGCGCGATGCCCTCGACCGCTGCCACATCGTCTGGCGCCGGGAGGTAGTCGACAATCGCGTCCAGCAACGACTGCACACCCTTGTTCTTGAAGGCCGAACCGCATAGCACCGGCACGACCTCGTTGGCCAGCGTCAGCTTGCGCAGTCCGGCACGCACCGACGCTGCATCAAGATCGCCCTCTTCGAGATAGCGCTCGGTCAATTCGTCTGAGGCTTCCGCAGCGGTGCCGACCATGATCTCGCGCAAGCGAACGGCTTCATCGACGAGCTTTGCGGGCACGTCGACATTCTCGAAGGTCAGGCCCTGATCATTCTCGTTCCAGAGAATAGCGCGCATGGTCAACAGATCGACAACGCCGCGAAACCCTTCCTCACTGCCGATCGGCAGTTGAACGGCTACTGGAGATGCCGCCAGACGCTCGCTGATCTGTGTCAGCACCCGCGGAAAGTCGGCACCGATCCGGTCCATCTTGTTGACGAAGGCGACCCGGGGAACCGAATACTTGTTGGCTTGTCGCCAGACGGTTTCCGACTGCGGCTCGACGCCGCCAACCGCATCGAACACGGCAACGGCACCATCGAGAACTCGCAGGCTGCGCTCGACTTCTATCGTGAAGTCGACGTGGCCTGGCGTGTCTATGATATTGATGCGATGCTTCTTGCGACTACCGTCCATGCCTGCCCAGAAGCAGGTGGTCGCCGCGGACGTGATCGTGATGCCGCGTTCCTGCTCCTGTGCCATCCAGTCCATGGTCGCCGAGCCATGGTGGACCTCGCCTATCTTGTGCGAGACACCGGTGTAGAACAGGATCCGTTCGGTCGTCGTCGTCTTGCCGGCATCGATATGCGCCATGATGCCGACGTTTCGATACAGCGATAGCGGAGTCGAGCGCGCCACTCAGCAAATCTCCCTGCCGTCACGTGAACCGAGCAGACGAACAGGCCTACCAGCGATAATGCGAGAACGCCTTGTTGGCTTCCGCCATACGGTGCACGTCGTCGCGCTTCTTCACGGCCGAGCCCCGGCGTTCCGCCGCTTCACTGAGCTCACCGGCCAGCTTCAGAGTCATCGATTTCTCGCCGCGCTTGCGCGCCGCATCGATAATCCAGCGCATGGCCAGCGCACTGCGGCGTACCGGACGAACCTCGACGGGCACCTGATAGGTTGCGCCTCCAACGCGCCGCGACTTGACTTCGACGGCGGGTGAGACATTCTCGAGCGCCTGCTCGAGTACTTCCACGGGGTCCGCTGCGCCCTTTTCCTTCATGACGTCGAGCGCGCCATAGATGACTCGCTCCGCGACAGCTTTCTTGCCGTCGAGCATCATGATATTGATGAACTTGGCCAAGCGGACACTACCGTACTTGGGGTCCGGAAGGATTTCGCGTTTCGGGGCCTGAACTCGTCGTGACATAGTTGCTGTTGACTCTTAACCCTTCGGCTTCTTGGCGCCGTACTTCGATCGGCCTTGACGCCTCGAATCGACGCCCTGTGTGTCCAGGCTGCCGCGTACGGTGTGGTAACGCACACCAGGCAGGTCCTTTACTCGTCCGCCACGAATGAGGACGACCGAGTGTTCCTGCAGATTGTGTCCTTCGCCACCGATATACGAAGTCACTTCGTAACCGTTGGTCAGGCGTACACGCGCCACTTTCCGCATGGCCGAGTTCGGCTTTTTTGGCGTGGTGGTGTACACACGTGTACAAACGCCCCGCTTCTGAGGACAAGCCTGCAGTGCCGGAACATTCGATTTCTCCGCCTTCCGCTTGCGCGGCTTGCGGACGAGCTGATTGATCGTCGCCATACGGTACCGTTGTCGGTCCGGCCAGGCGGCAGGCGCCGGGCTACGGGAAAAGTCGGGATTGGTGCAGGTCGCTTCCGGAACTGCCCGGAATTCTGGCAACCGCCGACATCACCCGAAGGAAATATCGGCGGCATACACGACGGACACGCCAAACAGGTCGGCCGTGCTCCAAGCTGCGGAATTGTAAGTCGGTACTCTTCGGCTGTCAACGATGCCGGCTTGTGTGAATGCCCCTCGCGGTACGGGATCTGCAGAACAGAGCAGGATTTCCCGAACCTGCCGCTAACCACATGGCTGGTCGCGTACGTAACTTGCGAACAATCAGACGACTTGCATGCTCCGAAAATGTCGACTGCTGCGCTTTTGATCCTTTCCATGCGTTCATCTTGCTAGACTACTCGTGATATCTACTTCCGCCACAGAGAGCCAACACGTGAGCGGTCCCTCGGGTGATGTCCGCACCCGGTACCGAAGTGGCACGGAACAGAGACTCCGGGACAGTTGCCTGCGTGTGCGTGGCGTTGACACGTGTCACCCGCAAGTCGCAGCTTCACGTCGGTTCTAACCCCTGCTTCACGTCACTCTGATCTCTGTCCATGGCAACGACGACAGTTCCTACCCGAGACGATTCGAAAAATCGCACGAAAGCGAGCTCCGAAGTCGTGTGCCTGTTCCTCGTTCTTGCACTCGCCTTGCTGGCGCATCTGACAATCAGAGAGTTTACCGATCCAGCCCCTTTCGGAGACGAATTGCGGTACCTGGAGCAGGCCGTCGCTTTCGCGAGCGGCCAACCGATGTACCCCGACGATATCGTCAAGAATCCCCCCCTGTTCCCGGTGTTGCTTTCCTTGGTGCTCAGAGCGGGCGTCCCTGAACAGGGCCTGGCCTTGCTGAGCATCACGCTGATGGTTCTTGCGGCGGGCTTCCTCTTCCTTGTCCTGCGCCGATTTCTGGCCCTGCCCGCCGCCACTCTGCTGGCCTGCGTCTTCACGCTTTACCCACCCAACCTCCTGCTCGGATCCAGAATCATGACCGAGCCATTGGCGGCCATGCTGCTGCTTCTGGTCTGCATTCAACTGTTTGATGCGCGCCCGGGAAACCTCCCCTCCCTGCCGAAGCTCCTGACCACGGCGGCACTATTGGCGCTTCTCGCGCTGACCAAACCCGTGTTCGCCTACGCCTTTGTCGTCGCGATCATCATCTGCCTGTTGCTCGCGGTCATCACCGACGCTGCCACGCGGAAGTTCCGGCTGCGTCTTTGCCTGATCCTTTCACTGGCTCTGCTCGCATGTACGCCTTACCTCGCGTTCACGCACAGCCTGACAGGCAAGTACTTCGCCTGGGTAACATCCGATGCAGAACACATCTACTGGATGTCGATCGGCGGGGAGGATATCTGGGGCAACTGGTTACCTGTCACCGAGGCTCGGAATCGCCAGATATTCATCGACGCAGGTGTTGCAAACGAGCTCGACACCGCCGCTGGCATGGATGCGGTTGCCGCATCGACCTACTTGCGCAAACGAGCAATCGAGAGAATAAGCGCAGATCCGCTATTGTATCTGCGCAATGTCGTCGCCAACACCACGAGACTGCTGTTCAACTACCCGTTTTCGTTCCGACCGCAATCGCTGCTGACCTACGGTTATGTACTGCCGAACATGATCCTGTACCTCGCGTTACTGGTCTCGGTGGCACTGCTGCCGGTAACGATCCGACACCAGAATCGCGGACTGATCGCCGTCGTCGTCCTCAGTCTGATCTACCTGTGCGGAAACCTTCCCGTCTCGTCGGCAGCACGACAGGGCGTGGTCGTCTTCGGGCCACTGCTCTTGTGGATTGCCTATCAGTCGCACATTCTGCTGCGACTGGGCTACGTCAACCTGCAGGGTCCGCGACCCACTCAGCGCTCACTAGAATGATCAGCAGCTTCGTTCGCGCGGCGCGCAACGCTGGCTCAGCGCGCCCTCACAGCACACTCCGCTCGCCACCGCTCAAGCCGATGGCAAGATGCCATCATCGTCGAGTGCCCGCCTGATCGCACTGAGCAGCGTGGTGTCCGTGTCACTGTTGGTGTTTTCGAACGGTGGAATTGCTGCCGAGGGACGATCGTCAGCCGAGCCTTCACCGAGTATCTCTGTGCGCACCCGATGCACGAGCGTATTCGGGTCACGACAGAAATCCTCGTAGTCAACGATCCAGAATCGGTCACGGCCGACGCGTTGTTGCTGCTCCTCGGCCAGACGATCAAGGTAGCGAACCTGCTTTACCACCTGCGCAACCGGATCGCTCGCATCGCCCGTCTCGTTGGTATCCACAACTCCGTAGCTCTGTTCGATGTCCCCGTTGATCTCCTGTCGCGCGCGCAGGAGCGATTGCGCCAGATAGAGCGGTTCTCGCCGCAAGCAGATGAAGTGACAGTCATCCAGGTTGGCGTCGATAGCATCGGCGAAGGCGTTGACGTTGTTGTTCTTGCAGAGAACGGGGCGTTCTGCGGATAGCGAAAACCGCGTCAGGAAATCGGCCATGCGGGCCGCGCCGTCGTCTGTCAGCCGTGTTCGAAAGCCCGAAGCATCTGTCGCGGTCCACTGATTCCACAGATGGTTGGCCTCGCTCGGTGCTTGCATGCCTGACGTCTTGCCATAGTAATTCTCATAGCGGCCGCGTCCGGAGTCCGCCTGCTGTTGCGACTTTCGCCGCGCGAACAGCCTCGTCGCCAGCACGGGTGAGCGCGAGAACATCACCGTGAAGTTTCGGACATAGGCGACATCGAGGTTCTCGGCCAGCACCTGATAAACGAGCGTCGTCCCGCTTCTCGCAGGACCACAGACGATCAGAAAGGGGCCGGCACGGGCAGCTCTCTCACGAGCGCCCGTCGCACCCTTCCTGCGCGCTCGTTCGACGAACTGCAAGAGGAGGTCAACGGGCGTCAGGACTACACCCAACCCGGTCAGCCAGAGCGTGAAGAAGGCGGCTCGCTTGCCTGATGCAAGCATGCGTCGCACAAGGCCGAAGGGATCATGGACGTGATCGGGTACGAATCGGGAGAGTGATCGCTTGATCCATTCCCAGAGTGGCTTCATCAGTCAATTCTCGATCAGTTGATTTTCGCCCTGCAATCAGCAATCGGTTTCCGACGATTTCGCCCACAGATTGATGTCTTCCTCGCTCGCTGCCGCGTCGATGGCGTCAAGCTCCGCTTGCGTGAACTCGAGATTCTCGACGGCAGCCGCGCACTCGACGACTTGTTCGGGTTTCGAAGCGCCGATCAAGGCAGACGTGATTCCTTCCTCTCTGAGCACCCAGGCAATCGCCATCTGCGCAAGCGACTGACCGCGGTTCTCCGCAATGGCATTCAAGGCACGCATGCTCTCGATCGCGCGTTCGGTCACGAATGAGCGCTTCAACGATTTTTCCTGGTTCGCGCGACTGTCCTCGGGAATACCCTGCAGGTACTTTCCGGTCAGCATGCCTTGTGCCAAAGGCGTGAATGCGATGGAACCGACGCCGAGCTCTTGCAGCGTTTCCTTGAGCCCGTCGCGTTCGACCCATCGGTTGATCATGTTGTAGCTCGGCTGATGTATCAGACAGGGCGTACCGAGCGAATCGAGAATGGCGACAGCCTCGCGGGTCCGTGCGGAGTTGTAGGACGATATGCCGACATAGAGCGCACGGCCTGATCGTACGATCTGATCGAGCGCACCCATCGTCTCCTCGAGCGGTGTATCGGGATCGAACCTGTGTGAGTAGAAGATATCGACGTAGTCGACGCCGAGGCGTTTCAGGCTCTGATCGCAGGACGCGATCAGGTACTTGCGACTGCCGTACTCACCGTACGGTCCGGGCCACATGTTGTAGCCCGCTTTCGACGAGATGACGAGTTCATCGCGATGAGCGGCAAGATCGGTCGCGAGGATTCGTCCGAAAGCCGACTCGGCAGATCCGGGCGGGGGACCATAGTTGTTGGCGAGATCGAAGTGGGTAATTCCCGCGTCAAACGCTGCCTGGCAGATGGCACGCTGCATGTCGTACCTGGCATCGTGACCGAAGTTATGCCACAAGCCGAGGGATACGGCTGGCAGCGACAATCCGGATTGGCCACAGCGACGGTAAGCCATGGTTGCGTAACGGTCTTCGGCAGGTGTGTATCTCATGGCGCGAGTATAGGCGCGACGACCCGCAGAATGAAAAACGGCGCCCGACGATCACTCGTCGGGCGCCGTGACCCCTACGCGGTACCTTCTCCACCGGCAGCATCACTGTCACCGCCCGCGCTCACCTCGGCAGAACTCTCGAGTACACCGGGCGACACCTCGGCTGTCGCTGCCTCGGACACCACAGCGTCCGGAGAGGCAGCCGCGGCGGGCACATCGTCAGCGGTACCCTGCAGCGTCGGTTCCTGACTTGCCGATGCTTCCACGGCGCCGTCGGTCGCCAGTTCGTCCAGAGAGATTCCGTCGCCTGCGAGAGGATCACCCACGAGCGCATTCTCCTCGACCAGAACTTGCTCGAATGCATCGTCGATATCCAGCTTCGTCCGACGCTTGCGTCGCTCATTGTGAAACGCGAGACCGGTACCAGCCGGTACGAGCCGGCCGACGATGACGTTCTCCTTCAGCCCACGCAGATCGTCGCGAGCGCCACGGACAGCGGCGTCGGTCAGTACACGAGTGGTCTCCTGGAACGACGCCGCCGAAATGAATGACTCCGTCACGAGCGACGCCTTGGTGATGCCGAGCAGCAGGTTATCGAATTCCGCTGGCGCGGCGTTCGCACTCTCCTCGAGCAAGGCTTCATTGATTTCCTTGACGCGTGAGTAATCGATCTGCTCTCCACGCAGGAGACGGGTATCACCCGCAGCGGATATCTCGACCTTCCTGAGCATCTGGCGAATGATCACCTCGATGTGCTTGTCGTTGATCTTCACACCCTGCAGACGGTAGACGTCCTGAATCTCCTGCACCAGATAGGCTGCCAGGGTCTTGACCCCGCGCAGGCGCAGGATATCTTGCGGGTTCGGTTCGCCGTCCGCGACGGTTTCACCTTTCTCGACGGTCTCGCCTTCGAACACATTGATCTGACGCCACTTGGGAATCAGCTCCTCGTAGTGTTCCTGATTGGGACCGGTGATTACCAGACGCTGCTTGCCCTTGGTCTCCTTGCCGAAACTGACGGTGCCGCTGGTCTCAGCAAGGATTGCCGGCTCCTTGGGCTTTCTCGCTTCGAACAGATCGGCCACCCGTGGCAGACCACCGGTGATGTCACGTGTCTTCGAGGATGCCTGCGGAATACGGGCGACAACATCACCGACCCGTACCGTGGCACCGTCCTGCAAACCGACAATGGCGCCAGGTGGCAGGAAGTAGTGCGCCGGAATCTCGGTACCCGCGTAGTTCAGATCTTCGCCCTTCTCATCGACCAGCTTGACCATCGGACGGAGGTCCTTGTTGGTACCGCCGCGCGCCTTGTGATCGGTGATGACGATGTCGGTGACACCGGTCAGGTCGTCCACTTCCGCATTGATGGTGACGCCGTCGACAAAGTCGGAGAACTTGGCGATACCGGCAACCTCGGTGATGACCGGGTGCGTGTGCGGATCCCAGGTCGCGAGGATGGTGCCGGCTTCGACGGTCTCCCCGTCCTTGGCGTTGATGACGGCACCGTAGGGAATCTTGTACCGCTCACGCTCGCGACCGGCATCATCGACGATCGACAGCTCGGCCGACCGCGAAACCGCCATCAGCTTGCCGTCCTTGTTGGTGATCTCCTTCATGTTGTAGAGACGCGCCGAACCCCTGGACTTAGACTCCACGCTCGATGCTGCCGCCGACCGACTGGCTGCCCCACCGATGTGGAAGGTTCGCATGGTCAGCTGTGTGCCCGGCTCACCGATCGACTGAGCCGCCATGACGCCGACTGCTTCACCGATGTTGATGATGTGGCCACGGGCCAGATCGCGCCCGTAGCAATGCGCACAGACCCCGTACTCAGCCTCGCAGGTAATGGCGGAACGGACGATGATCTCGTCGACACCCGCTGCCTCCAGTTCGATCACCATCGCCTCGTCGAGCAGCGTGCCCGCCGGTTGCAGTATGGTTCCGGAATCTTCGCCAGGCCTCAGGATGTCGGTCGCGGTGATCCGCCCGAGCACACGCTCGCGAAGCGGCTCGACTACGTCACCTCCTTCAATGACCGGCTTCATTGTCAGGCCGTTGTTCGTGCCGCAATCAGGATCGACGACGACCATATCCTGAGCGACGTCGACCAGACGGCGCGTGAGATAGCCCGAGTTGGCGGTCTTCAAGGCCGTGTCGGCGAGACCCTTCCGCGCGCCGTGCGTGGAGATGAAGTACTGGTTGACGTTCAGGCCTTCCCGGAAGTTGGCGATGATCGGCGTCTCGATGATCGAGCCGTCGGGCTTGGCCATGAGGCCGCGCATGCCGGCAAGCTGACGAATCTGGGCCGCGGAACCTCGGGCGCCCGAGTCAGCCATCATGAAGATGGAGTTGAAGGACATCTGCTGCTCGGTTTCGCCGTCCCGATTGACCACAGGCTCGGTACCCAGACCGCTCATCATCGACTTGGCTACCTGGTCGTTGGCCGCCGACCAGATGTCGACGACCTTGTTGTAGCGCTCACCGTGCGTGACCAGTCCATTGGCATACTGATCCTGAATTTCACGCACTTCAGCCTCGGCTGCGCCGATGATGGTGCCCTTGTCGTCGGGAACGACCATGTCCTCGATACCGATCGACACGCCAGCCAGTGTCGCGTAGCGGAAGCCGAGATACATCAGCTGGTCGGCGAAGATGACCGATTCCTTCAGTCCAAGCCGCCGATAGCACAGGTTGATGAGCTTCGAGATGTTCTTCTTCGTCAGATTGCAATCGACGTTCTCGAATTCCATGCCGTCGGGCAGGATGTCCGAGACGATGGCTCGACCGATGGTGGTCTTGACGCGCCGTTGCTGACGCGTCCAGCGACCCGCTTCGTTCTCTACCGAATCCATGATGCGCACCGTGACCCTCGCGTGCAGATCAGCCACACCACTCTCGTAAGCACGATGACACTCGGCCACGTCGCGGAAAGACATGCCTTCGCCTTTGGCGTTGACTCGCTCACGCGTCATGTAATACAAGCCGAGCACGATATCCTGTGAAGGCACGATGATCGGCTCACCATTGGCAGGCGAGAGAACGTTGTTGGTCGACATCATCAGCGCGCGCGCTTCGAGCTGCGCCTCGATCGACAAGGGCACGTGTACCGCCATCTGATCGCCGTCGAAGTCGGCATTGAACGCCGCACAGACGAGCGGGTGCAGCTGGATGGCCTTGCCTTCGATCAGGACCGGCTCGAACGCCTGGATGCCGAGACGATGCAGCGTCGGTGCACGGTTCAGCATCACCGGGTGCTCGCGGATAACCTCCTCGAGAATGTCCCAGACTTCCGCACCTTCACGCTCGACCATCTTCTTGGCGGCCTTGATGGTCGTGGACATGCCACGCATCTGCAGCTTGGAGAAGATGAACGGCTTGAACAGTTCGAGCGCCATCTTCTTCGGCAGACCACACTGATGCAACTTCAGTGCGGGGCCGACGACGATGACCGAACGGCCCGAGTAATCGACGCGCTTGCCCAGCAGGTTCTGGCGGAACCGGCCCTGCTTGCCCTTGATCATGTCGGCGAGCGACTTCAGGGGTCGCTTGTTGCTGCCGGTGATGGCCCGGCCACGTCGGCCATTGTCGAGCAGGGCATCGACTGATTCCTGCAGCATGCGCTTCTCGTTACGCACGATGATGTCGGGCGCATTGAGCTCGAGCAGGCGACGCAGTCGATTGTTGCGGTTGATGACGCGGCGATACAGATCGTTGAGATCCGACGTCGCGAAACGACCACCATCGAGCGGTACCAGGGGGCGCAGATCCGGCGGCAATACCGGCAGGATCGTCATGACCATCCATTCCGGCCGGTTGCCCGACGCGATGAAACTCTCGACCAGCTTGAGGCGCTTGGTGAGTCGCTTCAGCTTGGTTTCCGATTTCGTCGCTTCGATCTCTTCTCTGAGATTCTCTGCGTCCTCGTCCATCTCGATCGCCTTGAGCAGATCGTGTACCGCCTCGGCTCCCATGCGCGCATCGAATTCGTCGCCATGTTCCTCGATGGCCTCAAGGTACTGTTCATCCGACAGGAGCTGTCCCGTTTCGAGGGTCGTCATGCCCGGGTCGATGACCACATAGGCCTCGAAATACAACACCCGTTCGATTTCACGAAGCGTCATGTCGAGCAACAGACCGATGCGGCTCGGCAGTGACTTCAGGAACCAGATATGGGCAACCGGGCTGGCCAGATCGATGTGTCCCATGCGCTCACGGCGTACCTTGGTCTGAGTGACCTCGACACCGCACTTCTCGCACACCACACCCCGATGCTTCAGGCGCTTGTATTTGCCGCACAGGCACTCGTAGTCCTTGACCGGTCCGAAGATCTTCGAGCAGAACAAGCCATCCCGCTCGGGCTTGAACGTGCGGTAGTTGATGGTCTCGGGCTTCTTGACCTCGCCGTACGACCAGGAGCGGATCGTTTCCGGCGATGCGAGCTTGATGCGGATGGCATCGAACTCTTCGGTCTGACCCTGCATCTTGTACAGGTTGAGCAGGTCTTTCATGTCTAGTCCGCCTCCAGTTCGATGTTGATACCGAGGGATCTGATTTCCTTGAGCAATACATTGAAGGACTCAGGCATACCGGCATCCATGCGGTGATCGCCATCGACGATGTTCTTGTACATCGTGTTCCTTCCCTTCACGTCGTCCGACTTGACCGTCAGCATCTCGCGCAGCGTGTAAGCGGCACCGTAGGCTTCAAGCGCCCAGACCTCCATTTCGCCGAAGCGCTGACCACCGAACTGCGCCTTGCCGCCCAGCGGTTGCTGGGTGACGAGCGAGTACGGACCGGTCGAACGTGCGTGCATCTTGTCGTCGACAAGGTGGTTGAGCTTCAGCATGTGCATGTAGCCGACCGAGACGGCTCGCTCGAAACCCTCGCCGGTACGCCCGTCGAACAGCTCCAGTTGCCCTGACTCGGGCAGATCTGCCAGCGCCAGCATCTGTCGAATCTCCTTCTCCGAGGCACCGTCGAATACCGGCGTCGCCATCGGCACACCGCGCACGAGATTCTTCGCGAGCTCGGTGACTTCGGGATCGGAAAGCGACGCGATGTCGACCTGCTGCGAACTCCCTTCGTGGTTGTAGACCTGGTCGAGAAACGCCCGAATATCGGCCACCGCCCGCTGCGCCCTGATCATCGCGTTGATCTTGTGTCCGAGACCCTTGGCAGCCATGCCGAGATGCAGTTCCAGCACCTGCCCGACGTTCATGCGGGAAGGCACGCCGAGCGGATTCAGACAGATGTCCACAGGCGCACCGTTCTCGTCGTACGGCATGTCTTCGGTCGGCACGATCATCGAGATGACGCCCTTGTTGCCGTGACGACCGGCCATCTTGTCGCCCGGTTGCAGACGTCGCTTCACCGCCAGGTAGACCTTGACCATCTTCAGGACACCCGGCGCGAGGTCGTCTCCGGAAGTGATCTTCTCCTTCTGTTCCAGAAAACGCTGCTCGAACGCTTCACGCTGATCGGACATCTGCTGGCTCATGGCCTCGAGCTGGACGTTGAGCGCCTCGTCGTTCATCGAGATCTGGAACCACTGCTCGTGATCGAGCTTCTTCAGATAGTCACGCGTGACCTTGTCGCCCTTGGCCAGCCCGTTCGGCCCCTTGTCGGCTTCCTTGTTGGCGATCAGCTTCTCGATACGCTGATAGACGTCGTTCTCGATGATGCGGGTCTCGTCATCGATGTCCTTGCGAACCTGCTTGAGCTCGTCACGCTCGATCTGCTGCGCACGCGCATCCTTGTCGACGCCATCGCGCGTGAACACGCGCACGTCGATGACGGTCCCGTCCATGCCGGGTGGTACGCGCAGTGAAGTGTCCTTCACATCGGAGGCCTTCTCGCCGAAGATCGCCCTGAGAAGCTTCTCTTCCGGCGTCAGCTGCGTCTCACCCTTCGGGGTGACCTTGCCGACGAGAATGTCGCTGGGCTGGACTTCGGCCCCGACGTAGACAATGCCCGACTCGTCGAGCTTCGAGAGCAGCCCCTCGGAGACGTTCGGAATGTCGGCGGTGATGTCCTCGGGCCCGAGCTTGGTGTCACGAGCGACGCAGGTCAGCTCCTCGATGTGAATCGTCGTGAAGCGATCTTCCTGCACGACACGCTCCGAGATCAGGATCGAATCCTCGAAGTTGTAGCCGTTCCACGGCATGAACGCGACCAGCATGTTCTGGCCGAGCGCCAGTTCACCCATGTCGGTCGACGGGCCGTCAGCCAGCACATCGCCACGTTCGATCTTGTCACCGACGCGCACCAGCGGTCGCTGGTTGATGCAGGTGTTCTGGTTTGAACGGGTGTACTTGGTCAATGTGTAGATATCGACACCACCAGCGCCTGACGTGGCTTCCGAATCGTGCACGCGCACGACGATACGACCGGCGTCGACGATATCGACACGTCCACCACGCTTCGCGACGACCGCTGAGCCGGAGTCGACCGCGACGATACGTTCGATGCCGGTGCCGACAAGCGGCTTCTCGGCACGCAGCGTCGGTACGGCCTGCCGCTGCATGTTCGAGCCCATCAGCGCGCGGTTGGCATCGTCGTGTTCGAGAAACGGAATGAGTGCAGCTGCCACCGACACGATCTGCTTCGGTGAAACGTCCATGTACTCGACCTTGTCGGGCGTTGACATGGTGAACTCGTTGTTGGTTCGAACCGACACGAGATCGCTTGTCAGGCGGTTGCTGTCGTCAAGCTCGGCATTGGCCTGGGCGATGACGAAGTTGCCTTCCTCGATGGCTGACAGATACTCGATCTTGTCCGTCGCGACACTCTTCTCGACCTTCCGGTAAGGCGTTTCGAGAAAACCGAAGCTGTTGGTACGCGAATAGACAGCCAGCGAGTTGATCAGGCCGATGTTCGGACCCTCCGGTGTCTCGATCGGACAGACACGACCATAGTGCGTCGGGTGCACATCGCGAACTTCGAAGCCCGCGCGCTCGCGCGTCAGTCCACCGGGCCCGAGCGCCGAGATACGACGCTTGTGCGTCACTTCGGACAAGGGATTGTTCTGGTCCATGAACTGGCTGAGCTGACTCGAGCCGAAGAATTCCTTGACGGCGGCCGCCACCGGCTTTGCGTTGATGATGTCCTGCGGCATGAGACCTTCGCTTTCGACCATGCCCAGACGCTCGCGCACGGCACGCTCGACCCGCACAAGGCCGACCCGGAATACGTTCTCGGCCATCTCGCCAACCGATCGAATGCGACGATTGCCCAGGTGGTCGATGTCGTCGACGACGCCGTTGCCATTGCGAATGTCGATCAGCACCTGCATGACGGACAGGATGTCTTCCTTGTCGAGCGTACCGGGACCTTCCGATGTATCGCGCATCAGGCGACGGTTGAACTTCATGCGACCGACCGGCGACAGGTCGTAGCGGTCCGGCTCGAAAAACAGGTTGTTGAACAGGTTCTGCGCCGCTTCCTTGGTCGGCGGCTCGCCCGGTCGCATCATCCGATAGATCTCGACCTGAGCTTCGAGCTGGGTACGCGTCGGGTCGATGCGCAAGGTGCTCGAGATGTACGGGCCGCGATCGAGATCGTTGACGTAGAGAACCTCCAGTTTCTTGACGCCTGCCGCACGAATCTGTTCGATGAGTTCGGCGGTGAGTTCGGCATTCGCCTCGGCGATGATCTCGCCACTCTCGGTATCGACCACATCGTGGAACAGGATCTTGCCGACCAGGTACTCCTCCGGCACTTCGAGCTTCTTGACCTTGGCATCTTC
>Ga0079202_10000320_pt1 | contig 15168 bp, 10 predicted proteins | sample PorBlaBluebeHill_FD_68601 | JGI IMG/M metagenome (GOLD analysis project Ga0079202, IMG submission 68601) | Marine algae microbial communities from Blueberry Hill - Blueberry Hill, Maine | ecosystem: Host-associated > Algae > Red algae > Blade | place: USA: Blueberry Hill, Maine
AAAATATGATCCCAATTACAGGCAGCAATTTAAGTCCTTTTCTTATTTCCATTCTAATTAATTCAGGAATAAATTCTCTTCTACCTCACCAAAGTAACATCTCCTGAAAAGGAATGGGGATCGCCTTCGAAAAATTCGATGACAATGTGATAAACATAGACTCCGATCTCAGCATTTTGTCCACCCCATTCTTCACCTTTGAACATCAGATTGCCCCATCTATCGTAGATACTCATGTTGACACTTGCGATATTACCATCAGCCGCAAATGGCTTAAATGCATTGTTAGGCGTATTAAAATTAGGACCAAATACATTAGGAATAAAGATGTCGAAAAATTCCAATTGAACTAAGACTAAGCTATCACAACCAATCGAAGAGCTCAGTGTCACAGGATAGTCTCCCTGTTGAGACAAAGTACTATTGCCAATCTGATAAGACTGACCACTCAAGAGTGAAACAGCAATTGTATCAAACTGTGCTCCGATCACATCTACATCAAGAGTAACAAAAATATCACACCCATCAGGATCACTGAATGTCTGTGTATAGTTACCTGGTTCTGTAATCTCAAGATCTCCAAAAGAGTAGATATCTCCATCACAAATCACTTCTTCTTCTAGGTCTTCAAAGACTGGAATGAGACGTTCGAATCCAACAGAAACCTTACATGATCCGTCACTAATAATCCTCACTTGGTAAAGACCTTCTCCATAATCTTGCGAGAGTTCTGAGTCAGTCTCTCCTACTAGTGCAATGCCACCTAAGTACCATTGATAATCGAAGGCTAGGTTCTCCGCAACTGATAATGACCAATCTTCATCACATGGATGGGTAGTCTCTGATACTAGCAATTGGAAAAACTCAAAATCCGTAAGAAGAAGGTTGTCAAAGAAGTAATAAAGACTCTCGTTAGTAGGAATATCGCGACAACTTGGACCAATTGCTATTGCATAGATATCTTCATTTGGGACTACATCTAAGAATGTGTTGACCCAAATATTATTGCCACCTCCAGATACATTAATCGAAGCAAGCTCTACCCAATTTGGACCATTTGTTGGGCAACCAAACTCCTCATTACCTACACCGAATGGAAGATAGTCACACGAGGTAGTACCAAAGAATGTCACATCTATAGGAGGAGACTTAACTCCATCTACAAATCCTAAATCAAACTGAAATCGATAATCTTCACCACTATTAAGTGGATTAATTAGGCAAGCACCTGCATATTCTTTCCATGATGGCTCAAGATTACCTTGACGTACTCTTCCATCTCTAAATCCCATGATACCATCCCCGTCTGGAAATGGTTGTGGTGGTGGGAATTGATCCCATCCGAGGTAATCACAGGTATGGATATAATCTGTTGTTGGTTCGGATGCTTGTATCCATCCAGAAGCACAGTCAAGTTGACTCCGATCACTGGGACAACAATTTTGATCTTCGAAAGATGGATTGGGAATCAATGAGACAGGATCTACAACTTCACAGAAACAATCCTCATCATTCAAGTCAATTAAAGAATCTTCATCATCATCTATTCCGTTGTCACAAATCTCTACCTGTGCTACCAGTATACACGGAAAAAACAACGTTAATAACAAGGTGCTTTTTAAGATTTTCATATCTCTAAGTCATGACAGAAATATTGTGAGAGTCAATCAATCACTGTCAAACAGAGTCTAAAATATGACTTTTAACGCAATGTTTTTGAATTAAGGCCTAGAGAATCAACAGCGTGTCATTTATCATCTTCGATTATGCCACCTTATTGATGTAAGAATCCAACTTCCCATTCGCAATACTTTGGATCTTTGCTTTCATCATTGGAGTCCATCCGATAGCAAGGCCAACAGGACCAATTGCTTGCCGTGACCATTTCCAGAGATTAAAGCTATCTGTGTGCTTGTGGATTTTTACATCCTTAATAGTAAATACTGCTTTTACATGATTGATCACCTTTCTCTTTTTTGGACCATAGAAGTACTTCGCTCTCCACTTTGCTCCAACCATATTATCACCAAGAGAGATTACATCAGAGAAACTTACTACTGGAGCAGCAGACTTCTGTGAGAGAAGCATCTGCCACATTTGCTTAGCTCTGTCACCTTTGAGTGTACCAAATGCTGGATCTTGAAAAGTGACATCTTTGTGATAGCAAGTAATCATCTCTTCCGCATTACCCTTTGCAAAAGCGGTGAAGAATGCTTCTATGAGTTCTGTGTTATTCATTTGTTTGGTTTAGAAATTTAGTGGCTCTCTAAGATTCTAACTCACTTGGTCCTGAAGGTTATTTTAAATATAGAGCTTTACCGATGATTTGTAATCTTACGGAATAATTCCCAATACACATTTAGCAAAGAAGTCGGTAAAGCAAAGAGTCAACTTTGAAACTGTAAAATAAAAAAGCGTCGCAGTTATTCCCAACTGCGACGCTTTGTATTTCTTTATTAACTCTGATTGATTAGAATCTAAATCCTAACTTCAAATATCCAATATAGTTTAAATTGCCAAATGCAAATCCAGGTGCAAATGCTTCTCCTCCTACTGAGAAGAAAAGTGAATTAATATCTTCTCTTTCTTTATCCATCATTGACACCATGTTAGGAGTTGGTGTTCTGAATAACTGTGAGAAGTACCATCTTGCTTCAGCAAATACCTTAGGCGATAACGTGATGTTAGAAATATCTTCGATATTGTGGTCATTGTAATGCATTCTCAGACCTGCACCAGCAACTGGTATAGGCAAAAATTTATATCTATCGCAAGCTCCTAAGAAGTGCCATCTCACACCTGGTTCGAGATATGCATGGATGCTTGATCCTTCTGATGCATCATTGCAGTTACACTCAGATGGCTCTCCACCTAACAACTTACTACCTGATATACCACCGATGATTCCATACTCAAATAAGCTCTTCTTACAAGTCAGTCCATTGAGTAGGTCTTGCTTGTTTCTCCAATCTTTCCAATATCCAACCTCGACACCTAAACTAGGAGCTAGGTGATTGATAATGTTTGCTTTTGGAGAGACTGGATGCTTACCATAGTTACCTCTCAGGGCCAACTCAATGTTACCTAGGTCTCTAGCGTTGGTAACACAATCAGAGCAAATCTGCTTAGGCACTTCTTTTTCTTGAAGTACAAGAGTTGCCATTGCAATACATCCGTTAGTATCTACGTACTCTCTTTCGTAAGTACCCGGTGCATCATATGTCATTCCTTCAAACTCATAAGTCTCACCACCTACAAAGTCATACTTTTGTTCAGGTACAATAGTCTTATTGATTGGATCGTAGAAGTCTAAGTTTAGTATTGTATTAGTCTTACCACAATTATCTGCCTTGGGTGATGAATGCACATAAGTACCCTCAGCATCATAAGTATAGGATTGACCATCTATATTCCATTCGTATGAATCACCTTTACAGATCATAGTCACTGGTAAGTTGACTACATCGTCAACGCAATTTACTTCCTTCACAACTTCTTTCACAACAGGAGCAGCAGGTCTTCTAAACTCATCAGTCATAGGTCTAGACCTTGTCTCTCCACACACTGTGTAAAAGATTAAATTTCTTTCGTAATCAGGACGTAGATTTTGTGGAGTCAAGTCTGAACAGGGTTGCTTTCCCTCACTTACTATTTGCTCTCTGAGTTCATCACAAACTGCATCGAGGTCTACTTCCTTCTTTGGAATGCCCCTACTATCTTGCTCAACCATACAGAATCCATAGAGTCTGAGTCTATTAGCATCAGGAGTAAATTTATCACCTGCGCTATTAGTATAAGTCTTGCTCGGGTCAAGATTGTTGATTTGATGCGGCTTAATTCCACTGTTAAGAACACCTTTTCTACATGATGTAGGTAATGCACTAAACTTAGTATTACCACAACAAATCCACACTGGCATTTTTACCAATTCTGCAAGAGTATAATCAACAGATAATTTATCAAAGTTTACCTTCCAAGTATATGTTTTACCATTAGGTGCTGTATATGAAGGTGGATCATCAGCAATGGATGGAATAGTATTATTCGCAGTTAAGACTTGTGTCGAAATGAGAATACTTAATATAGCTATTAATAGATGTTTCATTTTTAAATTTTTCATGTCATTAAATGATTAAAAGTGGGGTTATTCTACAACGATGAGTTGCCTTGAGAAGCTAATAGAATCCCCTACTATTAATACTATATACATTCCTGCGTCTAAATCTGCAGTTACTGGGAAGGAGTTGACCTCACCATTCACAACTGGTACATCTATCGCATCAATTACTTTCCTACCGTTAGAGTTATAGATTGTCAGTTCAGCAGTCTCTGAAGCATCACCAAAGAAGACATTGACAAAGAAGTCATCGCCACTCAGCACAGGATTGCCTTCTATGCTACATCCTACACATCTGATGTCTTGTGAGACTTGAGCTTCACAACCGTTGGCATCTATTACATCAACTACGTAAGTCCCTTCTTCAAGTTCTGTAAAGTTGTTAGATATATCAAATGCACTATTATTAATACTATAAGTATATGGTCCTTCTCCTCCTACTGGAGTAACAGTAAATGATCCCAAATCAGGATTAGAAGATGTGCCAGTAACACAGTTCTTATCTTCAAAATCTGTAACAGTTACTGAGAGTAAGTCTGGGTAGTCTAGATTAAATACTATCGTGGTATCACATCCATCAATCGTAAGATCTACACTATACTCTCCCTCACCTAAGCCAACTCTTACGACATCATCAGAACCATCATTCCATTGGATGATATCTGTAATACCTTGATTAAAGTTTAAGTCTATTGTACCAGAACCGGTACATGCATTGAGATTTAAGAGTGGATTGATGTCAAGTGAACCAGAACCGCTTAACGCGTAAAAACTCAAAATTGACTCGGAGTGCTTTATATTTTTTCCTTCACCTTTCGCACCAAATGCGATGAATATGAAAGAAAAGATTAGTAAATAGTTTTTCATAAATAAATTTATTTTACAATAATTCGGCTGTAATTGACCGTAAGTAAGCTGCAAAAATATTACAATATTTTATAATATGTTTATAATTCAAATCATTTCGGAATCGCAATGTGAAACTCACCTCTTTCTTTGGCTATAAACAGTAACTAAGAATTATAATTCCTTCTTTATACGTATGGGATTGAAAATTGTAACTCTTATACTGAAACTTTTATGAAAACTTTGTGATTTCAATCATCTCCAAGCCTAAAAGACTCAAGAATTAACATTTATATATCAATCTCACTTGTCACTTTTGTAACAATCAAAACTCTATTTTACCTTATTGCAATGTTAAAACTGACTACTGTAGGTGCTCATTAGATTTCGAAGTACAAAATCAGACGACTTGTCCATGATATAGTATCTTTGAAATTGATAGTAGTTATCAGAGCATTTAATTTATACTTCTATTGAAAGACCTCTTACTCATTACTCCTCCATTCACTCAGCTGAACACACCTTATCCAGCGACTGCATATCTCAAAGGATTTTTAAATACTAAGAATATTTCTTCTTATCAGCTGGACTTGGGCATTGAAGTCATTTTATTACTTTTCAGTAAACCTGGCTTAGAAAGATTGTTTGACTTTGGAATAAATAAAATTGAAGATTTCTCTGACAACTCTCAAAGAATCTATCACCTCAAAGATGCTTACCTCCAGACAATTGATGAAGTCATACATTTCCTTCAAGGCAAAAATCAAACATTAGCAAGAAAAATTTGCTCAGAGGTTTACCTTCCTCAAGCTGGGAGATTTGAAAATCTCCAAGACTTAGAGTTTGCATTTGGCTCTATGGGGATTCAAGATAAAGCGAAGTACCTCGCCACACTTTATATCGAAGATATTGGTGACTTCATCACGGAGTGTGTAGATGAAAATTTTGGTTTTAGCAGATATGCGGAGCGGCTTGGAATGAGTGCTAACAGATTTGATGAGATAGCCCATGAGCTCAGTAGTGATCTGACTTATATCGATCAGATTACAATCGACATTCTAGATAAAATGATCAAGGAAGTCAACCCAAAATTGGTTTGCTTCTCAGTACCTTTTCCAGGTAACCTATACAGTGCTTTCAGATGTGCTGAAATGATCAAGCACTACTTCCCTCAAATCAAGACTGCCATGGGTGGTGGTTTTCCAAATACAGAATTAAGGACAATCACTGACCTGAGAGTCTTTGACTACTTTGACTATATCACATTAGATGATGGAGAGTTACCAATCGAATTACTCCATAGTAATATCTGTGATACATCCGAAAACAATCCGAATAGAGGCTTCCACAAAAGAACCTTCTATAGAGAAAATGGAAAAGTGGTTTATAATAACTTTTCTCTGAGACAAGATTATAAGCAAACAGACTTGGGTACACCCGACTACTCTGATCTCAAATTGGACAGATATATCTCGGTCATCGAAGTTGCCAATCCGATGCATAGTTTGTGGAGTGATGGTCGATGGAATAAGTTGACGATGGCACACGGTTGTTATTGGGGGAAGTGTACTTTCTGTGATATCTCACTTGACTATATCAAAAACTATGAACCTGTAGCTGCCACTCTCCTTGCTGACCGCATGGAAGAGATGATTGCTCAGACTGGCGAAGGAGGATTTCACTTTGTTGATGAAGCAGCGCCTCCAGCATTGATGAGAGGCTTGGCACTTGAGATCATCAGGAGAGGAATCAATGTCAGTTGGTGGACCAATATCAGATTTGAAAAAAGCTTCACTGCTGATCTTTGTAGATTGCTTGCAGCATCTGGTTGCATCGCTGTATCAGGAGGATTGGAAGTTGCATCTAATAGACTCTTACAACTGATAGATAAGGGTGTCACTGTCGAACAAGTAGCACAGGTCAGTCGCAACCTTACTCAAAGTGGAATCATGGTTCATGCCTACCTGATGTATGCCTACCCTAGCCAAACAGTACAAGAGACTGTTGATAGTTTAGAAATGGTGAGGCAGATGTTTCACGAGCAAGTCTTACAGTCTGGATTTTGGCACCAATTTGCTCTCACTGCTCACAGTCCAATTGGAATGGAACCTGAGAAGTATGGCATTGAACCACAACTCGAAGAGATTACATTCGCTAACAATGACATTCAATTTACAGACAGTACTGGTATCGATCATAATCAATTTAGCTATGGACTTAAAAAATCCCTCTACAATTATATGCATAATCGCTGCTTTGAACTCCCACTCCAAGATTGGTTTGACTTTGATGTGCCAAAGACTACAGTATCAAGTGACTTTATCCAAGAGTTTTTATCCGAGAACTCTGATTATTACTTAGTCACTCCTCATGCTAAATTGGTTTGGCTGGGAAGTGTAACATTTACACAAGTGGATGCTGATACAACAATCATGCAATTACAAAGTAAGAGAGACAGTGAAGAATTAACATTAGATCTCAGTCTTGGAAAATGGTTAGAGAAAGTCCTCAATCAGATGCAACCTAATGGTAAAGATCTCCCCACCTACTCAGACTTGAAGATCAACTTTGAAGAAGACTTTGAAGACTTTACACTCTTCTGGCATAGTGGAGTTATTGAAGCATTAAGAGAATTTGGGTTGTTGGTACTCTAAAAATGCCTCTATTTTGGAATAATTATTAGGACCAACAATGCAAAATGCTATGGACAATTTTAAATCTTACTTAGAGTCAAAATTCTATTTTTCAACTTCAGAAATTAAACAAACATCTGAGTGCAGACTTGAGTAATATATTGGAAGGTGTCTACCTTGTAGTGATCACAGACAGTGAGAGTGGAATGAGAGTGGTGAAGCCTGTGGTAAAGGGATAAGTGAATGGTGAAAAGAGCCTGCTTGCCTCAGCTTTCGCTTCGGTTCCTTCCTTATTATCAATCTGTCTATAGATAATTTTTGCAAATGCGAAAACAGTCAGTCACATCTCTAACTCACATTACCCAACCTAATGCCCTCCCATTGAAAATAGAGGGACTTTAAAAATCTCGTTATTGACAAGACTTTTTTCAAGAGTAATTGAGCTATTTCAGAAAAAATCCTTACCTATGATGTATGAGTGTCGTCATTATAGATAAGCCCAAGATTAGTATCTCCAAGGAGATTAGAGAACAACTCCTCACACAGACAGAGGAGCAAGGTCAAGTCATCCTTCACTTCCTCTATCGGTCAGGACTCTATGGAAGTCGAATCAGAATCTGGCCGACAACCTACCTCTACGATCAACACACCACACATCGCAGTGAACTTGTCCATCGAGAGCAGATTAGTCTCTTCCCAGAGTGGACAGATGTGATGCCACTGACTGACTATTATTTTACTCTGATCATGTCTGGTCTACCCAAGTCATGTACAGTCTTCAACTTCAGAGAAGAGTGTAATAATCAAGGGAATGAATTTAAGGTAGATGATATCATTCGGAATCAGTCTGATGTGTACTACTTTCAGATGTCGTAGATTGGAAGGAAATCTTTCAGTCACTTTATCCTAGTAAGCAAGAGTAAATCAATACTGCCAGATACGCTAATGGTATCAGTATAATCTCTATTGTATAAATCCCCATTTAGATTAGCTTGAAATCTAATGCCGCCATAATTTTCCGTACATGAAGTATTATAGTCTGTGTCAGTAAACAGGACATTTGTCAATCGCATGTTTCCTTCATCAGTACTATATGGTGGCCCAAATCCTTCAATGAAATTTCCATTATGAGAGTTGAGATATCTGGAATTATTCCAACTATCTGGATCTTTTACGTATTCTAAAAGAAAATTCATCTTATATGGCTCTTGATTGATTAAATCATGATCATTTTTATTGATATTATCCCAAACAACTTCATGATCTTCAATAGCTCCAAATGAAGGACTATCATATCCATAAAACAATAAATGGAACCCAATAAAACCTTGTAATTCATGAGATGGCCTCAATACACTAGGAGCAAATAGCATAGAATCATGACTGATACCAGTACCAGATTGAAAGAGCCAACTACAGCTATCCGTAGATACTTCGTCGATAATCAGACCATCACTAAATTCTAGATAGGCTCTTGCATATGGGACATCAAATTCTGGATTCATTGGTGTGTCATCACAACATCCAGAGATTAGAATCACACTTAAGAAAAATAAAGCTGTTATTCTTATCATATCTTAGTTCAAGTAAGGTTTCCTAAAATTACAAAAATTATCAACTCTTGTGACCTAGTTTTTATTTCCATCACATCACACCCAATTTAGACTTTCACTGTATCTTAGCAATCATCATTCACCTCTTAGATTAATAAGCAATCGATCAGATACATCAAATACTCAAGGATACATTTGGCTATAGCAAGTTCAGACCTCAGCAAGCGGAGATTATAGAGTCTGTCCTCAAGGGAAATGATGCACTTGTCCTCATGCCGACAGGTGGTGGTAAGTCTATCTGCTACCAAGTGCCAGCGATCGCAAGGAAGGGACTCACCCTCGTAGTTTCGCCTCTGATTGCATTGATGAATGACCAAGTCGATAGTATGAGGCAAGTCGGTGTCAAGGCTGCTGCACTCCACAGTAATCACAGTAGCGAAGAGACAAATTCGATCTATCGAGATATCGAATCTGGCAATCTGAGTCTGCTCTATGTCTCACCTGAGAGACTCATGACTGATCGCATCCTAGACTATCTCAAGAGTAAGGTCACTCTCTCACTCATTGCAATCGATGAGGCTCACTGTGTCTCTGTCTGGGGTAATGATTTTAGACCAGAGTATGTTGCTCTAGGCAAATTGAAAGAGATCTTCCCAACTGTACCGACAATAGCACTGACTGCTACGGCAGATAGTTCTACACAACAAGATATCATAAAGCAACTCAGGCTTCGAGATGCACCACTCTACTTGAGTAGCTTCGAGAGGAGTAACATTACAACGTCTGCAGCACCAGGACAAAAGCGAATCGAACAGATCCTGTCCTTCGTCAAACCACGTAAAGGACAAGCAGGAATTGTCTACTGTCTGAGTAGAAAGAGTACAGAGTCAGTTGCCGACAGGCTCGCAGGCAAAGGTTACAAAGCACTCGCCTATCATGCTGGTATCCCAGGAGCAGAGAGGGCAAGTATTCAACGCAAGTTTCAAAATGATGAGATCGATATCATCTGTGCTACGATTGCTTTTGGAATGGGGATAGACAAGCCTAATATTAGATTTGTAATCCACTACAACTTACCAAAAAATATAGAAGCTTACTACCAAGAAATCGGAAGAGCAGGCAGAGATGGTGCTGACTCCGAAGCACTCCTCTTCTATAGTTGGGGAGATAAGACTAACCTCCAATCGTTCATCGATCAAAGTGAGGCTTCATCAGATTTCAAAGAAGTACAAACTGTCAAACTCGAAAGGATGTGGCAGTTCGCATCGTCTGCCAATTGTCGAACGAATACAATACTCAATTACTTTGGAGAATACAAAACTGACCAGTGTGGTCACTGCGATAACTGCCTCTACCCTCCTCCAAGATTTGATGGGACGACTTATGCTCAGATGGCTCTCTCGGCGATCATTAGAGGTGGTCAACGCATGGGACTTGGATTGACAGTTGATGTCTTGAGAGGATCATTCAAGCAAGAAATCACTAATCTAGGTTTAGATAAAATCAAGACTTACGGTGTGGGCAGAGAGGTTTCTTATCTGGCGTGGAGCCACTACATTACACAGTTTATCAATCAAGGACTCATCCAACTCGATGTCACTGACTACTCTAGGCTTAAGGTAACTCCACTGTCTAATTCTGTTCTGGAAGGCAAAGAGACTATAGAGATCACGCAGTTTGAGAAACAAAAAAATAAAGCACCAATTAAGATGGTCAAGCCGATGCTTAACTCTATAGATATCGACAAAGATCTTTTAGCTGGACTCAAGAAATGGAGAACTCAATTGGCCAAAGAAATGAATGTTCCTCCCTATCGGATCTTCTCCAATAAGACACTTGATTACCTCGCGGCAGAAGCACCAACAAATCATCAAGACCTCCTTGATATTGATGGGATCGGCAAGGTAAAGCTAGAGCAATTTGGAAATCAACTGATAGAGATCATAGAGAGTTACGAAGAGTAATGAAAGGTCGACAAAGCTCTGAAGACCAGACTTTAAAACATCATCTAAAACTCTTCTTTTTATCAATTTTTATAGGACCGTGATATCCCCAAACTTCTTGACTCGAATACCATTGTACAGATAGGTTATATAATAAACGTAAACACCATGACTTACTGATCTATTATTGTATTCTCCATTCCACTTCAAGCTAGGGTCATCGGCATAAAATAAAAGATTTCCCCATCGATCAAATATTGACATTTCGTATTCATCTGAAATAAAACAATTATCATTACTCAACGGTCCAAAAGATGAATTAACAGAACCTTTATTTTGTAGGGAAATAATATTGGGTAGGTGAACATTACATAAATAGAAGAGGTTTATATCAAATGTTTGGCTGCACATATTTTCATCAAAAATTGTATAGCTTAAGGTGTTGACAGATCCATCTGAGAGGATTGTCGTAGTATTACAATCATTACAGCTCACTATATCGGATGGCTCCCAAAGAATACTATAATCCTCACCTATAGGAATGGTTATTTCATACTCTTCATCAAAATAAAGTTCTAAAGAGTTTTGAATTGGCGGTATCGGAATGGGATCGAATGATTCAATGTTAATAATATAAATTGAGTCACAACCAGCATTATTTAGAAAATATAAAGTATCAACTCCAGATTCCATATAGACCTTATCTCTTATTGTTATAGGCTCATCACCACACTTCATATACTCTTCAGTTTCCACAAAATCAGACTCTAATGTTATCAAAACTTCCACAATTGAATCGCAACCAGTAGTACTCTCCAGCACTACTGAACCATCTAATCTATTTTTGTCAAAAATTTCTGATCCGATTAAGAATTCAGTATCATCTCCTTCACATATACTTTCTTGGAATATAGAGTTTGTGGATGCTGTAAAGACTAAGTCTACAAATACTATAGAATCGCATCCTTCAGATGAAACTAATGTTTCATCACCCGTTGGGTTGTCTTCATTATACACGACATTACCCACCATAATTTCATAGCCATCATCTAAGCAACCGAAGTAATTTAAAAAATTACTTACTGAATCCCTAACTGATAAATTAGTTATAATTATAGAATCGCAAAAGTTAGATGCAATTAACGTGTCGATGTAGGTGCCTTCCAAGCTAACTTGTTGCCCAGATGGTAATGTGTAAGTTACGCCAGGGCATACTACAATGTCATTAGGAGGATTTTGATTTCCTGCAATACTGCAACCCAAAGCAAAGATATTACAGGTAAATCTATCGTTTTTATTATTTACTTCATTACCAAAACTTATACTTCCTGCACCTCCTCCGCAAAATATCCCAATGTCACCAAATATTAAATCATTTGTCAATGAATCAATAACTGCAGTAGGTCTGCCTAAGTTATCTACCGCTAAAACTGTAAAACCCGTCGAAGGACTCTCAGTAATTACTCCTTGATAAGATCCTCCTTGATTGAATGAACTTACCTCTCCAAAAGGGCCATCAAAAATATTAAGTCCTCCATCTTGGCCAGATGGTGAATTAGGGTTTTCATTTTCATTTTCAATATTATAGCCCCATATATTTGCCTCTTCTTGTGTAGCAATTACTAGATTAGCAGGGCATAATAAAGACCATTCTCTAATAGAAGATAATAGATTATTAGGAAGAGCTGTCATTTCTATATTTGAATTTGACGTCAAAGTGTCTACACCAAAATTACCTACAAACACTATATCACACTGTTGATCATTAATATGATCTACAGTAATATCATCTCCCAACACGTTCAATTCTAAAGGGCATTGTACGGTTCCATTGATTCCAAAATTATCATTATTTAATAATTTTTGTCTAAGATGATTTTCCATTAAATCACCATCAAGATTATAACCGCATGTAGCAAATATATCGTTAGACGAACAATAGTCATTCTCGGGCAGGTAACAAATGACGATCGTTCCATCTTCGCATTCGCAGTCAACTACTTGAGCGGAGGATATTGTACATATCAAAAATGAGATAATTATAAAAATCCATCGAATGCTTGAATTTTCCATATTGATTAGTTTTATTTTACAGATGAATTATTTAATAGTCTTATGCGATATGCTCAAGTTATGAGTTTGCAGAGATTCAAAATTATAAATCAATCACTATTTTTTTGGGATCAAATTAATAATCGGATTTTCTACAATAATAATTAAAGTCTCATACGGAAACCGACATCTAAGTTAAGGGTTGATGGACGGATGATCATTTCGTCATTAGGTGTCCAGTCTCTCAAATGCCGTCTATGAGTAAAGCCCCAATTAAAACTAAATAATTGATTTATATCAGTTTCAAATCTAAGTCCTAGGATGGCTACAGATGAATATGACGTTTTATTTAAAAAGTTGCTATTAGAAAGCTCAACAATTGCTAAATTGGAATCAATGTACTTTCCTTTACTCTGCCGTCTCGTCGTCCCAATTCCACCTAAAGCCTTTAGATCCAAATTTTTACTGGAAAACAAAAGATAGGATAATCGTAAAGAAGCTTCTGTGGTAATATACTGATTAATTTCTCGAATTGTTCTCTTCTGAACTGCATTCGTAGATCTGATTCCAAATGTTGTATGTGTGTTTCCACTAAACTCATTTATGCTAGTGTAAATGGGTACGTTATTTTGAATTATTTTGATAGTATCACAATGAGTGTATTCAATTCGCTCACGTAATATGTGATGTTCTAAAGCTCCAATTACTGCAAATCGCTCTGCAAATTGGTAAGAGATATTTAGACCGAATGAATGGCCAAATCTTTTGGACCTTGCTTGTTCTAGAATATTACTATATCCATTAATACTTGAGCTTACTTTATAATCAATTACATTTAATCCAGATGATATTCCTAGGATCCATTTTGAAGGAACTGAGATACTCGATAAGTTATCTACCAGCTGATATTGAGGAATCATTTTATAATCTGCTTCATGTTTTACTTGTGAAACAACCAATGGCAATTTATTCAAATGCTTTGTTAGTTTACCAGAGATATCTTTAGTTCTAGGCTCTACAATACCTGTAACATAGGGTATTGTATTACTCTTTAGATTAGATTTTTGAGCACTGAGGTTACCCATTTGATTTTCCGCTTCTTCTACTGAGTAGCTTTTATGTTGATTTTTAATTGTTAGAGGTAAGTTTTTGGTACTTCTCTGTTCATCTAAAGCAGATATTGATTCATCAATTTTTTCTTCTTTTATACTTGCACCAAATTTTAAATCACTAGAATCATTGCTTAGTGATTTATTTGCTTCAGCTAATCCAGAAATATTAATTTCTTGCTTACTATCCTGTAGAGAAGACTCTTTAGGGACGCTTTCAATAGATGATTCTACACTCGTATTTGGGAGTATTCCACCACCATTATTTTTCGCTTTATTGGAATTATAAACTATAGCGATGATCACAATTCCGAGAACTACGCCAAGTAGATAAATAAACCATTTTCGGTATGGTTTCTCCATTGGACGATGAATCCCTGGTTCCAGTTCTGCCCAACTAAAACCGTCTGGCACCTTTAATTCCTGTTTTAGCTTGTCTAACGTTTTTTCTTCCAAATTTTTGTAATCCATATTAAATTGAATTAATTAATTCTTTTAATTCCTGACTTTCTAGTTGTTGTTCATTTATCTTTTTTCTCATCCAGCCTTTTGCTCTTGACAGTTGAGACCTAGATGTTTCTTCTGTTATTTCGAGATGTTCAGCTATTTCCTTATGTGAAAATCCTTCGATGAGAAACATATTAAAAACGATTCTATAGCCATCAGGCATGAAACTAATTAGGTTTAAAAGATTCTGCAGATATAATTCACTAAGTGCACTGTTGTCAATACTTACGTGTTCTGTGTAATCTAATAACTCTAAACTCTTTGGTTTTTTTTTTCTTTTGAAATCAATAATTTTATAAACAGCAATGGAACGTAACCAAGTTTTAAAAGATCCTGCACTTTCTTGATATTTTTCCAAAGAGAGAAACATACTACTAAAAATTTCTTGAACCATATCTTTCAAAAAAT
>Ga0079202_10000324_pt1 | contig 15051 bp, 8 predicted proteins | sample PorBlaBluebeHill_FD_68601 | JGI IMG/M metagenome (GOLD analysis project Ga0079202, IMG submission 68601) | Marine algae microbial communities from Blueberry Hill - Blueberry Hill, Maine | ecosystem: Host-associated > Algae > Red algae > Blade | place: USA: Blueberry Hill, Maine
CATGGCATCGACGGTGCCGGCCGCTGCTCAGGATGGCGAACCAGGCGAGTTGGTCTTCAGTTGCCCAGCGGGCTCAGAGATAGAAGGCGAAGGCCGAAACCTCGGCTGTATCGAGATCACGGAGACTCGCATCGATGCGATCACCACATCCAACGGCGTGCTGAGTTGTCGCGATGGTTCCACCGGCTCACCGACCGCAGAGAATCCAACCTGCATATCCGAGGTTCGCAACAGCGTCCGCCCAAACATCACGTGCAATGGCGAGTCGGTCGTTGCCGTTGGCGACGGCGACGACTGCGCGCTCGACAGCGACGCGGACGGGCTCATCGACGGAGAAGACTTCGACCCGTTCGACCCGTCCGTCTCCGAGGCTCCTGCTCCAATCCAGGTGCCAACCGAACCGCCCGCCGATCCGGAGACGACCACTCCTTCGGCAACCGAGCCCCCGGCTGTCGATGGCGATGAAGATGCCGTCACGTCGACCATCGAAGATGATGCTGCAGATACGGCCAACAACGCGCCGGACGACGGCGGATCCAGCCTGGTGCCGATCCTGGTCATCCTCGGCCTGGTTGGTGCCGCAGCTCTGACCTGGGCAACGCTTCGACGACGCGGGGCTGGCAAAGCTCCACCTGTTTCGGATGCAACGCCGGCATCAACAACGCCGGCATCAACAACTCCGGAATCAACAACGCCGGAATCAACAACGCCGGTATCAATGCAGGAACCCGCATCCCCGGATCTGACCGACGCCCCGGGATCATCCCCAGAGCCGGAGGCCCGCCTGGAGAACAGCGATTCGCAAGAGCGCCATGCCACGCCGCAGAGCGGAGATCCCAAACCTGGCGGTACCAAATCTGGCGATACCAAACCTGGCGGTACCAAATCTGGCGATACCAAACCTGGCAAGACCAGGACGGGTAAGGCCAACCCGGCTGGGACCAGAGCTGGCGAGGGCAACGCCGCATCGAGGAAACGTGCAGCGGAGGACGCTCCAGACAAACGGAGCGCTGCAGAAATGGCCGCTCCCAGCGATGATGAAACGGGGACCGATGGCCCGCCGCAATCCGGCAACGCCTGGGATCTGATGACGGGCAACAAGTTGCCACTCCCCGACGAGACGGGCGGTGCAGCCGAAGGTGAGGACACTCGATGACCTCCGCCGATGACGCCCACAATCTCGCTTCGAAGCCAGCCACTCCACACACGCACGCCGCGCACCTTGCTGCAGCTGCCGTGCTGTCCTTCGACGACGCGGCTGACTTTGAACGGGCAGGGCGCGGACTGATTGCTGAGATTCCCGGCGGCGTCATCACCCGTGACGGCCGCCCGGTTTGGGATGTCCACAACCACGACTTTCTTCGCACCGAAGAGCCTGCCCCCAACACCGTGCACCCCGGACTGTGGCGTCAGGGTCGCCTCAACGCAATCCACGGTCTGTTCGAAGTCGCCGACGGCGTGTGGCAGGCGCGCGGCTACGACATCTCGAACATCACGTTCATGGCCGGAGACGACGGCTGGCTGATCATCGACCCACTCACCACCGAGGCCACCGCCCGAGCCTGCCTTGAGCTCGCAAACGCCACGCTCGGCGAGCGGCCGGTCACCTCAGTCATCTACACCCACAGCCACGTCGACCACTTCGGCGGCGTGCACGGTGTTACCTCTCAGGAAGAGGTGGACGCAGGCAATGTCGGAATCGTCGCACCGGAAGGTTTCATTCACGAAGTCGTCAGTGAGAACGCGATCGCCGGCTCCATCATGACGCGCAGAGCCATGTACCAGTTCGGTCCGCTGCTGCCCACAGGCCCCCAGGGCCAGGTGGACGTCGGCCTGGGGCAGGCAATCCCCCTGGGCCAGGCTGGACTCATCGCTCCGACGGAGATCATCAGTGAGACCGGACAGGAGCTGACGCTGTCCGGTATCCCCATTGTCTTCCAGAACACGCCCGACGCAGAAGCACCCGCCGAGATGAACTTTTTCTTCCCGGACAAGCGCCTCTTGTGCATGGCAGAGAACTGCTCCCACACCCTTCATAATCTCTACCCCCTCCGCGGCGCCAAGACCCGCGACGCCCTCGCCTGGAGCAAGTACATTCATGAAGCGCTGACCATGTGGGGTGACAGCAGCGACGTCATGTTCGCCAGTCACCACTGGCCACGGTTCGGCCAGGACGACCTCAAGCACTTCCTTGCGACGCAACGAGACGTGTATCGCTGGATGCATGATCAGACAATGCGACTCGCCAACCACGGTCACGTTCCCACCGAGATTGCCCACGAGCTCACACTGCCGGGCGACTTCGCTGCCTCGCACGTGCAGGGGTACTACGGCACGGTGTCTCACAACGTTCGGTCGGTCTATGACCTGTACCTCGGCTGGTACCACGGCAACCCGGCCCACCTGAATCCGCTGCCTCCCACGGACGCTGGAGCGAAGTACGTTGCTGCGATGGGTGGCGCCCAGCAGGTGCTGCGCACCGCCCGCGAGGCCTTCGACAAGGGTGAGTATCGCTGGGCGACAGAGGTGTTGAACCATCTCGTCTTCAGTGAACCGGACAACCGCGAAGCCCGCGCACTCCAGGCGGACTCCATGGAGCAACTCGGCTACCAGTCCGAATCCGGCACATGGCGAAATGCATACCTCATGGGCGCACAGGAACTTCGGTCTGGCACGCCCAACTTCGGTCGGATGCCCGGCCGCCGCTTTGCCAACGCCGTGCAGGCCGAGAACCTCTTCGACATTATGGGCGTCCGTTTCAACCCGGCCCGTTTCGAGCCGGAAACTGCCAGCTTCAACTGGCACTTCACCGACATTGAAGAACACCATGTCCTCGGTGTGGCCCGGCAGACCATTCATCACTCACCGCACGCCACCGACCATGACGCTCAGACATCCATTTCATTGAGCAGAGAAGACTTCTTCGCCTTGTCCGAAGACCCAGAGGCACGCACTGAACTCGTCGCCAATGGCGCCATCACCATTTCCGGAGATCAGGCCCTGCTCTTCGCATTTCTGGATGCGCTCGATCATTTCGAGACCGCGGCGCTGATCGAACCGTAGGGCGCCCTCGGAGGGGGCGCTCCTTCAGCATGAGCAGCGCTTTACCCCGTCTGGGTCATTTGGACTTGTGACCTACGGCACACCGACGAGCGGACCGAAGACTCGTAGGCTGGTTGTTTGGCGCAGTAAGACCTGACGGTTCGACCGTGCCGCCCAGCAGCCGTGCCCCACAGTGCCTCGCAATCATTGCTGGACGAAGAACCCCGAACCCTCAGGAACTCCCGTCACATGTCACAGACCTCAACGCTGCCTGCCCCTGCGCCGCGCGATGAAACCACAGCAGAGCGCTTCCGGAATGCGTGGCTGTCGAATCCGAAGACAGATCTGATAAGCGGTCTCATTGTTGCTCTGGCACTCATCCCCGAGGCCATCTCGTTCTCCATCATTGCCGGCGTCGATCCGAAGGTCGGACTCTACGCCTCGTTCTCCATTGCGATCATCATTTCGTTCACGGGTGGCCGCTCCGGCATGATCTCGGCGGCGACGGGTGCCATGGCTCTCGTGCTGGTTTCCCTCGTGGAGGATCACGGCCTCGCCTACCTGTTCGCAGCAACAATCCTTGCCGGGGTCCTGCAGGTGCTCTTCGGCTATCTCGGCGTGGGTGAACTGATGCGGTTTGTGCCACGAACGGTGATGGTCGGCTTCGTGAATGCGTTGGCCATCCTCATCTTCCTGGCCCAGGTTCCCCACATCCTCCTCAACGACGGCGTCATGGACAGCTCCCAGCTGCCACTGAACCTGGCGTTCATTGCCATCGGCCTGAGCATCATCTACGGCCTGCCTCGAATCACCTCGGCTGTCCCGTCACCGCTCGTCGCCATCGTCGTGCTTGCCGGTGCGGCCATGGCCATGGATCTGAAACTCCCGACGGTTGGCGACATGGGCGACCTGCCGGATGAACTTCCCGGCTTCAGCCTTCCAGACGTGCCCTTCACGTTCGACACGTTCAAGATCGTTCTTCCTTACTCGATCACCCTCGCGCTGGTGGGACTCCTTGAATCTCTGCTCACCGCCCAACTCCTCGACGATCTCACCGACACCGGTTCCGACAAGAATCAGGAGTCTCGAGGCCAGGGCATAGCGAACATTTTCACCGGCTTCTTCGGCGGCATGGCCGGGTGCGCCATGATTGGCCAGTCGATGATCAACTACCGCACCGGTGGCCGCTCCCGACTATCCACACTTGCCTCGGGCGTCTTCCTCCTCATCCTGATCCTTGCGCTGGGCGATCTCGTCGCTCGCATCCCCATGGCTGCGCTGGTTGCCGTCATGATCATGGTGTCCATTGGAACGTTCAACTGGAACAGCATCAAGATCCCAACGCTCAAAACCACCCCACGGGCCGAAACCGTTGTGATGGTGGCCACTGTCGCCATCGTTGTGCTCACCCATAACCTTGCCTACGGCGTGGGTGCCGGCGTTGTCCTGTCGGCCATCTTCTTCGCTCGTCGCGTGTCCGACATTGTCAAGGTCACCTCCGTAACCGACCCGGACAACGTGGAACGCCTCTACGCCGTCAGTGGCGAACTGTTCTTCGCCTCCACCAGTGACCTCGCCAACCGCTTCGACTACGACGCGGTGAAGGTGTCCCGCGTTGAGATTGACCTGTCCGGGGCTCGGATCTGGGACACCACCGCAGTGGCAGCGCTCGACGCAGTCGTCGCCAAGTTTGCGGATCGCGACATCGAGGCCCATCTGGTAGGACTCAACCGGCACGCCGAACGCCTCCACCAGGACACCACGGGCAAAGTCTCAGCACACTGAGATAACACGCATTGCGGTGCACAAAGGATCGGCCCGCAACCCCGCAGTTTTCGCGCACGTCTGATCGGCCGCCACAACCGGTGTCACATCTGGGGTCAGCCGGATTGGTCAGTGGTTCTCGAAGCGTTGACTGATATGCTCACGATCTTCAAACAATACTGAAGATAGTTTCAGTTATTGAACAGGTGAGGTTCGGGAATGTCGGTAGTGAAGAAGTCGTCACGGTTGATGGTCGGTCTTGGGGGCGCATTGCTAATGGTTCTGCTGCTGACACTGTCGACGACGACGGGCTCCGCAGCAGTTGAGGACGTACCGCCGTCACCGAGTCGCGACGCGCAGGAGAATGTTGCCCCACCGTTGGATACGGCATGGTCCCGAGGGTCTGGAGTCAGCTTGGGCGACCTTGGGGCTGGTCGTCCTGTACCTACGCCGGGCGCCGAAGCGGATGCGGATGCGATGGTTGGTGGTTCGCTTGGCACTGTCAGCGCCCAAGAGGACTTCTGCAAGTCGTCGGACAGTGGGCACGAGCTGGTTGGGGGCGTGTACTACACCGGCCCCCACGGAATGTATGTGCCCTTTGGTAAAGCCTCGGTGGATGAGGTGGTCCTGATCTGGGCGTCGGAGACCGAAGCCGATACCAACAGCACCATCTTCTTAAACACGGACTATCAGAACGTCGCTGAACTTAAGCAGGCCGGCTGGTATCATCAGTTGCCGGAGGATTTCGTTCTGCTGTGTGACAACTTTGACGTAGCAGGCCGGGTGAACTCGACCACTCTCGGAAGCCCCGGGATGGCCGTGAACGAGCCCGTGACCTTTGTTGCAGACACCAGCCAGGCGAATTCCTGTATGGCTCCCATCGAGCTGAACAATGAGTTGTACCTGGATTGGGGAGCGCCATTCTCTTCAGGATTGCCAAACTGGTTTGACACGCCTTCGCAGTACGTGGACCCCAGCTGGGGCGCGACTGTTCGCCAGTGCAAAGGTTGGCTCGCATGGATGGACAAGTCCGAAGTCGAGCCGATGTGGGGCATGGTTCTCGGAGGATCCACCGCCGCCGGCTCCTCCGGCCAGGTGGCGCCAGAGGCCATCGGGCTGCCCAGCGACTGCGTCGATGAAGACACCGCGTTTGCCCTCCAGGACGCCATCTACGACTACGACCTTCGTCTGGCCGGCAACGCTCCCGACTCCACCATGACCTTCTTCTACAACCAGTTGGTGACGTTGATGGAGGAAGCCCACGACCAGATCAGATCGCATCAGCGAGACGAATACGGCGAGGGTTTCTTTGACTGGACCAAAGCCTCTGAGAACGTCCATCAGGTAGACGCCGAGAGAATGCTGGAGGTTGAAAATCTCCTGCCTGAAATGTTCAAACCGTGGGCGATCGTCACGGCCGAACAACACGTGAACCGCAACCTCGGGAAGCACAAGTACCGCGAGTCCGAACCCTTCGACCGATGGGAGGACGGCATCAATTACCTCGCCAACTACCACACCAAGCAGCTTGTGGAAGCGTGTGCCGAGCTGATCTTCGTGCGAGAGATCGATTTCGTGTGGCAGGGGCTTCCGCTCCGGCTGGTCGCGGCCGATGTTGTCCGCAACGGCGAGCGTAAGGAACTGCGCGGTTCACAAGTTCCGTTTCACGAAAGTGCGTTGTTCATCGCTGGTGAGGTGGCGACGGTGCAGCTGCAATTCGAAAACCCGAACAGAGTCGACCTCGAGTTGCCGTCTGACGGGGTGCAGATTGAGGGACTGGCCCGGCTGAACTGTCCTCAGACGCGGTTCTCGGGCTTGGAACGGAAGACGATCAGGTGCACGATCAAGGTTCCCGACAGCGAGGTCCTGGAAATACACAACATCCTGCCGATGACCTGGCAGGTGACGCACGGCGATGCCACGATCGAGCGGTCCGCTGATGTCGCCTTCGTCTACGAAAGCAACACCATATTTCGGATGGAAACTCTCGAGTGGCGCCCGGTTCAAGACTGGTCGTTCTTGGGCGACACCGGCTGGGCAGAGATTTCGCCTGGCGGTTCGATCACCACCTATGCCGGCCAGGACGTTGAGTATCGCAGCAAGGTCGCCATCGACGGGACCTTCAGCGTCGTAGTTTCGGTTGCCTTGACCGCCATTGATCTGGCCAATGGAAACACCCCCCTTGGTGACTGCTCCTTCGGAGTTCTCTTCAGTGAGGAAACGTGTGTCTTCACATCTACGTCGCCGGGTGTTGGCTCGCACTCCCTGGAACTCGTAGGCGCTCGATTGGACGTGCCGTTCGCAACGCTCAACTTCGTGCATCATGTCGTCGACGATGCCCCAGCTGATGCTCTTGAAATTGTTTCCGTCGAGGTGGCGCCCGCGAAGTATCCGAAGGTGACTTTCGGTGCAAACACCCCGATGGCCGACCGGCACGTGGTGTTCAATGAGCGTCGGTCATCCGTCTACACGGTGACGGTCACCAACTCCGGGCCCGAGGCACCCCTGGGGGTGGTTGATGTGGCCGTCGTCATACCCGAGCCCGTCAATCCCCTCGTCGGCAGGTGTTGGGTGGGCTTTACCGAGCCGGCGCAGACCAAAACCTGCAGCTTCAGCGGTACGGGGTACAACCCGCTCACGGACAGCACCGGGTACGTGCTTGCTACGTATGCAGGCGCGCTCGATTTGGATTTCGGCACGATGCCCGACGGTGTTGAACTGCCGTCGTCGGTGGCGCGACTGCCATTCACGGTTCACATGCCATCCCCAGATGCCGAGCTGGTCTCCGTTGAGTATCGGGCCGGCTTGAAAGGCGAGCCGGTGATCGTGGGCCGTGGTGACCGACTGCTGGTTCCGAACGACGCTCCCGATGGCGGTCACTGGCTGCTGCTCCAGGTGGCGAACAACGAACCCTCAGTGAGATTCCCGCTGGTGGGTATAAAGGACGCGGGTCACCGTTGTCGCGATCTGTTCTGGACGGGTAGGCCCACAGAGTCGTGCGGGTTCCGCATAGGCAATCCCAACCAGGGCCCGATTGAGCTGTACTTGTGGCCACGACCCACCGGCCCGTACCCGATCGGGTGGTTCAAAGGGGTGCAGGGTGAAGAGATGACCCGCGAGCGGGCGTTCCTCGTTGATGCCGAGGGCAACGAAGTCGAACTTGGCGGGAACCCGACTCCGGCCGGGATCTATTCGCTGGCCACCGAGTACCGGCCGAACTACATCATGAAAGGCATTTCTGGTGCCACGTGCACCGTCGCTGGCGAGCTGGTTGATTCAGAGACCTGGGTGAACCCAACTGACATCGTGCGGTGTCAAAGTCCAAGCCGGAATTACGCCGCGGGTACGTCGGTGGCCACTCAGAACCTGGTCTTGACGCTCGGAGCAGAGACTGCTTCGTTCTCTACGAGAGCCATCATCCGGGTAGAAGCGGCGCTCGACCCGCCAGCCTTGAGCATCGAGCCGGCACAGGTCTTTGCCACAAGATCCTCAACCGAGTACGTCGTCAACGCTGATGGCGTGGTGTTCGTTCCGGCCGAGCGGGTGTACTACGCGCTGGTGAATGTGGCAATGCCTGCCAATCAGGCCGAGCCTTTGCAGCTCTCGGTTTCGGTGAACAACGTCACCCTGCCCTGTGGCGATCGACGCAACAACGTCAACTCGCCGGTGCTTGAACCGGGCGAGACTGTTCGTTGTGGGTTCTACACCCTGGCGTCCAATCAGACCTCGGTTGAGGCCATCGTGACCGGAACCCGCGCTTCTGATGGAGCGAAGGTGACCGTTGCGACCACGTTCACCTTCGTCGTTGGCGAGGACCCGGCGGCGCCGGTTGTCGCCGCAACGATTGACTACCCCGCCGATGGGGCGACAATCAATGTTGGTGAGAACCCGTTGGGGTACACCGGGCGGCGCACCCAATCGACACCTGATCCAACGCAGGGAACCGGCACTGGCTCGTTCTTTGTTGGTGGCACGTTTGCGGGCGGCGACGGCTCGCTGTCGTTCGCGGTGGACGACGCCACATTCGTAGACGAAGTTGTCGATCAGTCCGCAGGAACATGGTCGGCGGAAGTCCTCCCCAACGAAGGCGTGACTGAGGTTTCGGTCTCGGTTTCGCATACGGCCCCCGACGGTGGCCCGGTGGCTTCCGATGCGATCGTCGTGTCGGTCATCCCGGCCGAAACAGGTCACACCATCTACAACTCGGCGGTCCTGCCGCTGAGTTCCTCGGGCATCGCCGTGGAGAACCCACCGGCTCAACTCTTCAACGAAGCCAATCCGTCGGCGGGAGTTCAGCTCACACTGGCGGCCGGACGTGCCGGTTTGGGTGATGTCACCGTGGGCCGGATTCTGGTTGCTCCGCACGGCTGGTCCGGGCTGAACTACGGCCTCGCTCACCGGGTCATCGCGGTTGCCGGGAACCAGGTCACCGTGGTTCCGGCGACCTTTGAACAGATGTTCCGGCAGCTCGACTTTGATGCTGGTCTGCCAACGGTCAGCAACGTTCAGCCTCATCAGAACTTTGTTGCCGCTCCCGATGGCGCAACCATTGGAGTGACTGAAGATTCAACCATCTGCGTCGCCGGCGAAGACCCACAAACCTGTCAGCAGGTCGAGAGTTGCGAGGTGGAGTTGTGCGTTCCTGCGGACCCTGCCGGCGCACCCGTGTATGTCGAAGGTTCCCCGGTGCAAACCGAGCCGAGCGGATCGATCGTCCCTCGGGACGTCGCACCGGCGGCCGCGCTCAACGTGTTGGATGGATCATCCTCGATCGGAATTGAACTCAAAGGGGAACATGCCGGCGTCGGGGCAGAGTTGAACACCACCTGGAACCTCGATCACGAGTTCGAACTCAAGATTTCAAATCTCTGGGATCCCACACTCGAGCGCTTCGCCACCGGTTTTCGTGGCGATGGACAAATCGAAGCGAAAGCGTGGGCCCAGTTCGCCGCCAACTTTGAGAGCAAGCCGCGCAAGCCGCTGTTCGAGATCGAGCGGCCATTCATGATCTACCTCATTCCTGTGACGGTTGAGGGATCGTTCCGGCCGTTCTACAACGCATCGATTGATGGTCGGGTCGAGGCAGTGGCCGCAATCACGATGACATCTGAAACCCGCATGGAATGGGCTGACGGCGTGTGGATCGAAGAACCCAAAGACGGCACGCTCGACATCGATGGGACCTTCCAGTCCTTTGCCACGATTGACGGTTCGCTCACGGTGGGCGGCGTCTTCGGACTGAACGCGATGCTCGCCGATGCCATTGGCGTGGGCGTCGACATCATCCCATCACTGACATTCGAAACCGGAGCGCAGGCTTCGGCGGGGGTAACCGCTGACATCTACACCGAAGCAGTGGCCAACGCTGCCACCTGGGAGTTCGCAAACTCCGCCTACTTTGACGTCACCCGCAACGTGACCGTCGAACCGAAGCTGAAGGTACAGATTCCCTTGTTCGACACGCCACTCGGCGACATCGGTGCACCCGTGGCCAACGAAGAACTTGGTTTGTTCTCCGGCGGTTCGCTCGCGACCACCGCAGAGATGGCAGCAAAGCTGGTCGCTGACCCCAAGGTCCAACTCACCACAGCCGAAGCGGGCGTCGTGGCAGCAAAGTGTGTCCTGCTCGTGTACCGCGCCGCCCAGAACCCCCAGTACTCGGGCATCGACTCCGTGTTCGCGCCGAACCAGAAGCACTGGTGCAACACCGTCCCGGTGTACCTGCCCGGATACCGGGTGGACGAACCGCAACTGCTGCACCAGGCATCACTGTTCCGGTCAGTTGCCATCTCGGCATTCCCGGCCTGGACCGTCCAGGCCCGCGCCTGGGACTCGTCGAGCGGCGGTGGACACAGCCGAGCATGGCTCACCAACCGGGACCTCGCATTTCAAGGGCCAACCGCAGCGAACGGTGACCTGAGCCCCTGGTTCACCGCATTGGGAGTCGCCAACCGGCCCGCCCCGAACCACAGCTGGACCGGCGGATGCACCGCCGTACGAGCCGAAGGAACCAACTGTGATGAGTTCCCCAACTCAGCAACCGTGAACGGCGGAGACCGCGACGGCGCGGCCGGCAATATCCGACCGTTGACCGTGATGTTGGAGGCGTCATCGAACCAGAGTGAAGGCGGATCGCTTGGTCAACTCTTCACCCAATGCGGACTGACCAAACAGAACGCGGTCCCCGTTTCCGACGTGGCGAACCTGCCCTATCCCATGACCCACGATGGCGTGCAATGGGACGAGAACATGTTCCTGGTGGTTCCAACGCCGGAGCTGGTCTACGACGTCAACGGCAACGTACGGGTCCCCGATCCGTCGGTGTACAAGTCAACCCGCCTATGCAACTGAGACCCATCGACGTCATACCAGTACAAGAGCTGCGGCCCCGTTTTGCTGCAGAAGACCCTCAGCGAGGTCATCCATCTGCGAGTTCTTGCATGGTTGCCATGACTGGGCCAGCTCGCCCCATCCTCTGCGCGGTGTCAGACACACCGTTACAAGTTTGCAGCAGCTCGTGACCTACGCTGGCGCCATGACTGACAACATTGCGAACACCGAGAACGGTCGTCTTCTGGGCGACTACGAACCCAGCACCTGGGAGTGGGTCCGCGATCAGGTGGAAACCTACGAAGCCTCCAATGGAGCCGAGGCCAACACGCTGCGCGACTCGGGCATCCCGATCATCGTGTTCACCACCCGGGGCCGCAAGTCCGGCAAGCTGCGCAAGGTGCCACTGATGCGCGTGGAGCACAACGGCGACTACGCACTCATCGCTTCCAAAGGTGGAGCCCCCGAACATCCGGGCTGGTTCCACAACCTGATGGCTGACGCCGTCATCAGCATGCAGGACGGCCCTGAGCCATTCCTCGCACGGGCCGAACAGGTTTTCGGCGAGGAACGCCAGCAATGGTGGGACCGAGGTGTGGAGGTTTTCCCCACCTATGCCGAGTATGCGGAAAAGACTGACCGAGAAATTCCGGTCTTTGTTACACGGCGACTCTGAGTATCAGGCGCTGGGATAAATCATGGCGCCGTCGAGCTTGATGATGGCGCCAGAGGTGAAGCTGCTCGCGTCGCTGGCCAGATACACCGCGGCTCCCACGATCTCATCGGCGTTGCCAGCCCGACCGAGCGGGATGGTTTCGGTAAACCGTTCGAGGACGTTGCCTGACCATGCCTTCGAGATGTCGGTGAGGAACGGCCCTGGCATGAGACAGTTCACGCGCACCTTCGGCGCATACTCTCGGGCGAACGACTTTGTCAGGGCCTGCACACCAGCCTTTGCTGCACCGTAGGGCGCCTCGTGCGGCGACGGCTCCGCGGCAGCGACCGAACTCACATTGACTACCGATCCCCCGTTGCCCTTTGCCATGCGTGAGCCCAAAGCTGCCGTCAACCGGAACGGCCCGTGCAGGTTCACCTCCATCACCTTTCTGAAAAGTTCCTCGCTGACCTCCTCAAGCGACGGGTACAGCGGCGACATGCCGGCGTTGTTCACCAGAATGTCGCACTGGCCAAATTCGTCATAGACAAGCTCAGTGAGCATGTCGCTGTCGGCCCATTTGCCGGCATGAAACGCCACGGGCACGGCCTTGCGTCCAGTGGCTGAGCGCACCTCCTCAGCCAGCGCTTCACACGCATCAATCTTGCGACTGGCAATCACCACGTCCGCTCCCAGCCGGGCGAAGGCAAGCACCATTTCACGGCCCAGCCCCCTACTCCCGCCGGTCACCACCGCCACCTTGTTCGACAGGTCCATGAGTTTGTCTTCGGGATTCGTCATCGGAGAGAACCTAGTAGGGACACGATGGGCGCCGGGCGAGGCACGGTCTGCGAGACTGCTGGCATGAAAATTCTGCCTCCACCGGTCTCGTTGGCCCAGCTGCCAACCCCGCTTGAGTTCGCGCCACGGCTCACCCAGGCCTGGGGCGGCCCGCAGATCTGGATCAAGCGCGATGACCTGACGGGCTTTGGCCTCTCGGGCAACAAGGTGCGCAAGCTCGAGTTGCACTTCGCCGCCGCAGACGATGCCGACACGCACACGATGATGACGTGCGGTGCGGTGCAGTCAAACCACTGTCGAGCAACCGCTATCGCGTCAGCCCGACTCGGCAAACGGTGCATCCTTTTCCTCAGATCCGGTGATGGCAAGCCGCCGGCGGACGTCTCGGGAAATCATCTGCTCCAACGCCTCGCTGGAGCAGAAGTTCACTTCATCACGCCCAAGCAGTACGCCGACCGGGACGCAGTCATGGAAGCAGCCGCTGCCGAGTTGACCGCAAGCGGCGAGAAGGTTTGGATTCTGCCGGAAGGCGCATCTGATGAGTTGGGCATGCGGGCCTTTGAGAGCGCCTTCGCTGAGACCGCCGCACAGATCACTGCCCAGATCGGCTCAGCAACCACGATCTGGCACGCCGCATCTTCTGCTGGCACCACCGCGGGGTTGGCCGTTGGTGCTGCTCGACGACGGGTCTCGCATCCCAGCGAGCCACCCCATGTCATTGTCGGTGCGTCCGTTGGCGATGACTCCGCCTACCTTGCCGGCCGAGTCAGATCGCTACTCGACATCTGGAACGAGGGCTCAGCGCCGTTCGAGGTCATCGACGAGTACATCGGTGGCGGATACGGCAGAACCACCGACGAAGAACTGGCCGTGCAGGTGGAAGGTTCACGTCTGACCGGCTTGATCTGGGACCCGACCTACACCGGCAAGGCCCTGTACGCCCTGCACGAGGAGATAAGGCGAGGACGCTTCACCAGCCAGGATCACGTCGTGTTCTGGCACACCGGTGGTGGCTTCGCTGCATTCGCCCACGACTTCGGAGGTGTCCTCGGATGAGCGACCCACATGATCGTCCAGAACCGGTGTTGTACGAGGTGCGAGATCGCATCGCCATCCTCACGTTGAATCGTCCGCACCGGCGCAACGCCTGGACGGGGCGCATGCATTCGACCTATCGGCGGCTGTTGGCCGAGGCCGAGACCGACCCGAACGTGCGAGCGGTGATCGTGACAGGCGCGCAGACAGCGTTCTGCGTTGGTGGCGACATGACGGCGCTCGAGGGTCACGTCGACAAAGGTGGGTACGACAGCGGTTTGATCGAAGCACCCGCGATGCCCGGCGCTGGCGTGGACGATCGCTTCGAAGCAGACTTCGCGTACCACTTTGCAATGAGCAAGCCGGTTATCGCCGCCATCAATGGCGCCGCTGCCGGAGTTGGGCTGGTACTCCCCTGCTTTGCTGATGTCCGGTTTGGCGTCCGGGGAGCGAAACTGACCACCGCCCATGGCCCAATCGGACTTCCCGCCGAATACGGATTGTCGTGGATCCTCCCTCGACTGATTGGGGCCTCTCGCGCAGCGGAACTGTTGTTGACCAGTCGGGTGTTCATGACCGAGGAAGCTCATGACATCGGCCTGGTGCATTCGCTGCACGATCCCGACGAACTACTCCCAGCGACGTTCGACTATGCCCGGTCACTCATCGCTTCAAACGCCGCGCAGTCGCTCGCTGCTGCGAAGCACCAGATCTACGCGGACCTGCACGACAGCGTCCGGGACTCGGTGGAACGGGCCCAGGAATTGTTGGACACCCTCACCACGACCGACGCATTCGCTCATGGCATTGCGTCGCTCGTCGGTAAGCAACCACCCCGGTTCGACCTGCTCGACGAAAGTTGATTCCGCAGCGGTTAAGAAAACGTTGGTATCACAACGATCATTCGGGTTTTCGGCCTCACTGTCACACCCCGTGGTCACTATGTTGATCATGACCAACGCAACTGTTCTCGCCGCCACCACCACCACCACCACCACCGCCAGAACGTCGGCCTTTACAGCTGACCGCCGGGTGACCCGCTCTGCTGCTCCGCAGGTGGCTTCGGGCCCGGAGCTCTTCTGGCACGACTTCTGCGAAGCGTGCTCCACCCCGCACAACCACGGTCAACGCTGGTGTGTCAACTGCGACTGGGACGGCTGAGTGCCCGAAGAGTGCTACAGGGTCCTCCAGTAGGCATTCGTGCGTCCGTACACTGGTCTGATGCAACGAGACTCCTCGCCCTTCGCGCGCTCCTTGTTCCCCGCAACCGTGGCTGCGCTGTGCATCGGCCTGCTGGTTTTGGCGCTCCTCGCTCTGCCCGGACGGGGCGCTGACGATCTGGCAGAGTCCGTTTCACTTGAGGTCGTCGCAGCACCCGCAACCAACGCGCTCGCCGACCTGCCGGACCAGGCATCAGCAACCGA
>Ga0079202_10000327_pt1 | contig 15020 bp, 16 predicted proteins | sample PorBlaBluebeHill_FD_68601 | JGI IMG/M metagenome (GOLD analysis project Ga0079202, IMG submission 68601) | Marine algae microbial communities from Blueberry Hill - Blueberry Hill, Maine | ecosystem: Host-associated > Algae > Red algae > Blade | place: USA: Blueberry Hill, Maine
CCGCCGCGTCCTTTGACGCTAGCGGTTTCATGATTACCGGCGACAGGGTCAAGGTGTTGCCGAGCGGTGACCTGCAGTTCGGCGACCGTGACAAGGACATGCTCAAGGTCGGCGGCGAGAATGTCGCCGCGTCGGAGATCGAACGCGTCGTGAGCGCCCACGCCAGCGTTGCCGAGTGCGCCGTCGTTGCAAAACGCGACCCAATGCTCGATGAGGTGCCCGTTGTGTTTGTCTTACCGCCGCACGGAACAGAGACAGATCCCGCCGCGCTAGCCAACGAGATCCTCGCAGCGTGCAACCAGTCCCTCGCTGACTTTAAGGTGCCTCGAGAAGTCCACGTGGTTGACGAGCTTCCCCGGTCAACTCTTGAGAAGATCGCCAAGGCAAAACTTCGCGACATCGCAAACCAAGGCTGAGCGCAACGAAGGCTGAGTCCCTGAGAGGAATATCAATGGAGCAAACCGAGATCGACGACGCAGCCATGTTCCTGCTGCATCTTCGAACGCAGCGCACCCAGGTAACTGGCCTGCCGGGCGAAATCGCACCTAAGACACTCGACGATGCCTATGCGATCCAAGATGCCTACCACCGGTTCTCGGGCGAACCGATCGGGCTGACCAAGATCGGTTGCACCAGCGCCATCGCTCAACAGGTTCTTGGTATTCCGCATCCGATCGCTGGCCGGATCACCACCGCAGGCGTGTTTAGGTCCGGAGCGAGCGTGCCTGCCTCGTTCTTGCATACCCAGCCGCTGCTCGAATGTGAGATTGCGGTGCGTATCGATGCGTCCGGCGCAGTAGACGCATATGCCCCAGCGATCGAACTGGTGAATGCAAGATTCAGCGACACTTCCAAGGTCTCGGGTCCAAGCCTGGTCGCTGACAACTCCGCAGGAACCGCCGCCGTCCTGGGCGACGCGATCGAGGTAGCCGACGCGCCAGACTTGACCGATCTTGCTATTTCGCTGACTACCGATAGCGAGCAGATAGCAGCCGGGTCGACTGCTGCGTTGCTTGGCGGCGTCGACTCGCAAGTCAGCTGGATTGCCGACCACGAAGCTTCACACGGTCGCACGCTTGAGGCTGGGTCGTGGATCATCACCGGGACATGTACCGGGCTGACTCCTGCACCGTTCGGAGCGACCTATACGGCCGACTTCGGCCCGCTTGGCCGCGTCTCGTTCTCGCTCGGAGACGCTGCCTAAGAGACGGCGGCGCCGGTAACGAGGTACTGCCACAGCCCCTGTTTTGCGCCTTGAGCTTCCAGCTGCTCGCGAGCACCCAGGATTGCTTTCCCGGCCTCGGTCTCGTGTTGGAACCAACGAGTCGCTTCGAAGGCCGACGGTGTGTGCTCGGCGAGCGATACGGCGGCGGCTTCGTAATATCCCCTAATGTCCTGTACCACGCGTGCGGGAATGCCGGGGATACCGGCCTCTTTCCAGGGAGCACCATCGGCCACAGCGGCAAAGGTCGCTATCGCTGCTGGCACCTCGTTGGGACCCATGAGGCGGAAGGCTCCCATGCGCTCGCCGTACCGGGCAATCGTGCGGTCATAGGCCGGTCGCAGTCCACGAGCTTCGGCCACCGCTGGGTGTTCACCTGACTCGGCTCGAGGCGGCATCGGACATGACAGAACTTGGGCATCATCAGAAATCGCCTCGGCGAACTCTTCGATACCGGGTTCAGTGCGCTCGAGCATGGCGAATGCGTGGGCGAGTACCCGATGTTGAAACTCGGCGTCGTCGGGTTTGCCCAGTGGTCGGCCAAGTGGGAAGTCGCAGTACAGGCCGCGTGGCGGGCCCGTACCTTCCAGTTGCGCTTTCACCGAACCCAAAGCAACGGTCACCAAACCGGCGGCTTCGAGTACGTGGGCGAGCGTGCTCACGGCACGCGTGCAAAGCGGTCAAACGGGCGTGAGTACTACGACATCAACGCCAGCATCAAGCAGTGTCTTGGCACCCTCGGGTCCACTATCGAGTCGAATGCCCGACACCTCGAACTGATTGCCGGCATACGCCAGGTGCACCGGGGAAACTGCGCCGATCGTGCCGTTGGCTGCGAGCTCGTCGAGGCGATCGATTGGGAAAACGACGTTGTAGTCGATGCCGTAGCCAACCTGGTCGACGTCTTGGCTCCAATGGCCCAATCGGTAGTCACGACGGCTCGGATCCAGTTGGCGAAAGCTTGTGTCACGCGGCTCAAAGTCTGGCTGTTCAGGATGGTGCAGCGCAGCCGACGTCAAGATCGCCACGGTGGACTCGGACAGCGGCTTTGGTGTCGTGAACGCGGTCTTCTCGAATACTGCAGGTTCCAGCGCCGAAATGGCAGCCTTCACGCGATTGCTCGACGGGGCATCGGACATGACGTGGAACGTAGCCCGTTAGAGAATGAAGCGCCAAGGCCGGTTGGGGGCACGGTTCTCGCTGAGTCCAATACGAGGCGTTCGAGCCGCGTGCGGCGGTGGTGCCGTGCCGTCGTCGACGATTCGCATGGCGGACTGGTCGATGTGGCAGCCGTTCAGAGCGCCATCGACCCCCATGGCAACGGTGAGCTTGCCCGGCCCATTGGCGAGATCACGATCTCGCACCCCGCCACGCGCGGCTCGCATCTCGTCGATCCCGGCAATGGGCTCGACAGCCCGAATCAGCACCGCAGCGCAGGTGCCGGGAGCGCTTACGACCACGTTGGCACACCAATGCACGCCGTAGCTGAGGTACACGTACCACACGCCAGCGGGGCCGAACATGAGCTCGGTACGTGGCGTCATGCCCCGCCATCCGTGACTGCCGGGGTCGTCTTCGCCGCCATACGCCTCGACCTCAACAATGCGCCCCCGACGGTTGCCCGCAACAAGCACCTTGTTCAGTAGCTCGGGTGCAACCTGTAGAACGGACCGCTCGTAGAACGCTGCGCTCAGGACAGTGCCTTGTGACGCTGTGTCCTCTGACGCTGTGGCTGGCGGCTCAGTCATTGCGGCTCAGTCACTGAGTGCGATGCGGACCCGCTTGTTGCCCTTGCCCTTGGATTCGGTCTTGGTGATCGTGAAGGTGCCCACTTCGCTCGTATTCGCAACATGCGTGCCGCCGTCGGCCTGCTTGTCGAGACCAACAATGTCAACGACGCGGATCGTGGTGACCGACTCGGGGATCATGTTCACCTTGGTGCGGATGAGATCTTCGTCTTCGACTGCGACTGACCGGTCAAGAAACGACACTTCGATAGAGCGAGCTTGTGCGATCTCGGCGTTCACCGCCGCCTCGATTGTTTCTTTGAAGCCTTCGGGCAACGGGTCGAACTCAAAGTCCATACGACCCGACAGCGGTTCCATGTTGCCGCCGGTCACCGCCTTGCCGTATTCGTTCCAAATCACTCCGCACAACAGATGCATTGCGGTGTGGGTGCGCATGAGTTCGTGTCGCCGGTCCCAGTCGATCTGGAGTCGGACGTGATCGCCAACGGCTGGAAGCTCACCGTCGCCAGCGGCATGCCACACTGTTCCTCCGTCTCGTTTGACCCCAGTGACAGCGAGTTCGCCGGCGGGGCCAGTGAGAGTGCCGTGGTCGGCAGGCTGACCACCGCCTTGTACGTAGAAGACTGTCTGGTCAAGAGCTACTCGGTGGCCGTCGTGATCCACATCGGTGACGGTGGCCTCGCACGATCGTTGGTAGGCATCATGTAGGTACAGCAGCTCGGTCATGCCAGAATCGTAAACGAATGCGACCGCTTGCTCCAGATCTTCGCGCCGTGCTCGATCAGTCGGCAGCAGTCGCCGTCGATGGCCCAAGCGCTGCGGTTGCGGCCGTGTTCCGCACGGGCGAGCAAGGCACCGAGCTGCTGTTCATACAACGAGCGACCAAGTCCAGCGACCCGTGGTCGGGTCACATGGCGTTTCCTGGCGGTCGTCGAGACGCAACCGACCCTGACTCGCACCACACCGCCGAGCGTGAGACGCTCGAAGAAGTGGGGGTGGATTTGTCCGGGGCGGCGCGGCTCGGATCGCTTCGGGATCTCGATGCTGGGCGGCGACGCAACAACCTGTTCGCTATCCACGGCCACGCGTATTGGCTCGACGGCGTGGCGCCAGAGCTCGTACCGAATTATGAGGTGGCCGATGCGCTGTGGGTGCCACTCGCTGTGCTCGCCGACCACGACCGGTACATCGACTATTACTATCCCGTCAGTGACTCCAGCTGGCCAGGCATTCAACTCGACAACCCCGAACAGGTCGTGTGGGGACTCACATTGCGTTTTCTTGCCGACCTCTATGCGCGGCTCGAAACACCGTTCATTGAACTCGCACCTTGGAGCGAGTCCTAGCCTCGCTCCTTCGTGTCCCGCATATGCGGTGTGAGATACTGACCCGATGACGAGACCTGCGGAACTGCCCATCGTCGATCTCATGGTCGAGCTGCCCCACGGCGGCGCTGGCATGGGAATGGATCAAGCCCGCAAGCTGATGAAGGACTCGGGCTCCGGCGAGTTTGGACATCACCCCGCCGAGTACCTGTTCAAGGATGCTGGCGAACGGATGAGTCAGGATCTGACGATCGATGAACTCGTGATGCTGATGGACCATCACGGCATCACCACTGCCCAGATCGATGTCAACCCGGTTCGCCCTCATGAGTCAAATGAGATCTTCGAACGCCACCCTGGGCGGTTCTTTGGCTCGGTGGGGATCGACCCGAACCGGGGAATGAAGTCGTTGCGATCGATGAAGGCGGCCATCGAGTCACATCCGGCAATCAAGTCGGTGTCGGCCGCACCGTGTCTGTACGCGCCGCAGGTCCCTATCGATGCTGCGTTGATGTATCCGTTCTACGCCGCATGCTGCGAACTTGATGTGCCCATGAACATCCTGGCTGGTGTCCCTGGTCCTCGGGTTCCGTTTGATTGCCAACGCGTCGACCGCATCGATCAGGTTTGCTACGACTTCCCGGAACTCAAGCTGGTGATGCGTCATGGCTGTGAACCCTGGGAAGAGCTTGCGGTGAAGCTGATGGTGAAGTGGCCAAACCTCTACTTTTCCACTACCGCCTTCGCACCCAAGCATTATCCCAAAGCCATCATCGACTACGCCAACAGCCGTGGCACCGACAAGGTCATGTTCGCTGGCTACTACCCCGGCCTGAGCTGGGAACGCGTGCTCGGCGAACTTGATGACCTCGGCCTGCGTGACCATGTCTGGGAGCCGTTCCTGGCTGGCAACGCTCGCCGCGTCTTCAAGCTCGACGACTAGCCGCCAACTCGGCGGTGTGCCGTTACTGCCGGTGTCGGTTGTGGTGGCAGGGTGCGCAGCGGAGTTCGAGTTCGGTGGTGACCGTGTGTCCGGTGGTTTGGTAACCGGGCACGTGGTCGTACTCGAGTAGATCGTGGCGGCCGCAGTCGACGCAGTGTTGATCGCGTTCTTTGACGAGTCGTTTCTGGCGGCGGGTGGGGTGGCGTCGTCGGTTGGTTGCGTCGATGGGATCGCCGTGTGTGTCGTGGATAAGTGCGCTGATGAATGATGTGGGGACGATGTCGGCGATCACGCTGTCCGGCACCGGAGTGCCGTCGTCGAGCGTGTTGCCATCGCCTCGCACGTGAACGACGACCTCAGTGTCGACCGTTCCAGCGCCCTCGGCTACGAGGGCGTGGACGGCGTCGGCGTGTTGCTGCGCAACTGACGGCCACGCGTCCGCAGCGGCTGGTTTGGGGCGAGATGACATGACCCAGGTGGTCAGGAACGTGATGAGCATGCCGGCGAGCAATGGTGGGAGTCGCAGGGTGAATAAAACCATGCCGTCGGGTTCGTTGCGCCATTTCACCGATCGTTGTACGTGGTGATACGCGGCGAGGTCTTCCGGGTCACTGTTGCGGTGTAGCCATGCAGCGAGCGCGCGTCCGAGGTCGGCGGCGGTTGTTGTGGTTGCGATATCGAGTAGCTCACGCTCGTTCTCCGCGGTCGCGAGTCGTGTGAGGGTGCGTACTTTGCTGTACGAGATTGCTCGTGTCTTGAACGCGTCCGCGGTCGCTGGCAGGTGCTGCAGCTTGCGGCCAATGCGGACCCATTCGCGGGTGGTACAGGGTTCAACGTCGGCAATGATTGCGAGCCAATGCGCTGCTGTAGGCGAGCCAGTCAGAACCCATTCAGGCGAGTCAGCGAATTCGGCGGCCAGTGTGACTAGTTCGTACTGGGACCTCGCCCAGGTTTCAACGACTTCTTCAAGTCGAGCCGTCAACGGACGCGTGCCCGAACCGCCATTTTGACCCAAAGAAGATGAATACGGGGTTGATGAGGAAGGTGCGGTGACGGCCATGGCAGTCTCCGATCAAATCAAATGCAAGGACCGGGCTTGATATCTCGCTTGGTTATGCACCTGCAAGGCGAAGTATGTCGGTCGAGCTCCGCTCGACTAAGCCTATTTGACCCCTATGACAATCTCGAAAGAGATCGGGCCCTTTGCCAGTAAGAATCTCGGATATCTATATCTCAATCACGCGTCCGCGAGCGCCCAGCAGCGCGTCTAACTCATAACCCGAAGGTCAGAGGTTCGTTGGTCGGGACAAGTTCCTGCCCCGCCGCTACCACACAGGGCCGGTCTGCAAGGGCTGGCCCTGTTCGTTTGCGATTCAGTTCGACATGGCTCGGGCTCGAGTGAGCAACTCGGATAGACCGACGGCGTCGGCGGTTGTCGCGATGTAGTGGTCCTCGAGTCGCTCATGGTTGATCCGCAGGATCGCGACCACATCTCGCATTTGGCGATCTGAGTCCTCGCCACCCGTTCGATACCAGTCGAGCTTGCGTAGCACCTGATCCTCGGGCGAAGTGATCCACAGGTGAGCGGCTGGTTCGGTCGGAACCTTGACCCGCACACGGCGGTCAATCTGATTCACGTCGAGTGTCCCGTGCCCGAGAACGAAGAAGTCGACCTTTAGCGCTGCGTCGCTATGGATGATGTTGAACGAGTCCTTCTCGCGAACAGCCCTCGCTGCGTCAGTCTCGGGGACGTAGAAGGTCGGACGCACTCGCCGGACGAGCACCTCAAGGTTCTGATCGTTGAGGTCTACAGCGCTATCAATATCGATCGTGCTTCGAGGTTCCCCGACGAGGGAGCTCGCCACCGAACCATCGGTCACATACGGCACGTCGATCTCTTCGAGAAGCCGCGCCAGGTCAACTATTAGGTCGAGGTGAGACGGAGCCACCTGCTCTAGCGGGTCCCGTAAACTTCGTCGGCCAAAGACCTTCCGTACCTACGAAAGGCAAGGTGCCACCGGAGATCATCACCGGTGACCTCGCCATGTTGAGCGCGAATGCCAGCGATGGACAAGGTCGTGCACATGTCATTTAGTTCTTGGGCTGCGTTCGCTCGTTCGGACATTGTCATCGATTTCAGTCGTTCGAGGACGACCGCCTGCGCAGCCGAGCTTGTGTCGGCGGGAAGCGCATCGGTGAGCATCGTTCCAGAGTAACCCACCGCTGAGGCATCGCACTTTCTGACGCCCGGCGGTCACTGATTGGTCACGAACTTGAAGGAACCGTGCGCTACCAGGCAGACTCAACGAGCCACGGCTGGACTCGGACCTGCGTTCGTTGTCAGACGTTGTTGGTTGGCTCGGCCGACACGGCCTTGGCAGCGGCGAGCGCGCCTTGCTGCACTTCCCATGGATCAAGGCCCTCATTCAACAGCTGGATGTCAGACGCCTCGCCAATGATGGCAACGCCATCGAAGGCCATCAGCGTGACATCGGGTGTCGGGATCACAAGCTCACCGTCGCGCTCGATGATGGCAAGGATGCACGAACTAGGCAGGTCCAGTTCGCCCACCGTCCTGCCGAGCTGCTCAACCAGGAACGGCATCGTTTCAACCGGGCCATGGTAGAAGTGGTCGTCGCGCATCAAGATCGCGTTGAGCGTCTTCTCGTCGCTCGCCCCCAGCCAACGTTCGGTGAAGTTGTCGCTTTGTACGACCTCGGCGATGTGGCCAGCAAGGCGCAGGTCAAGTCCGACCGGCCGGTCTGGGATGACCAGGAACAGCAAGGTGTGCGCATCGTCGACGCCGTCGATGGCGTCCAGGTCGAGCTCGGCGTGAGGGCCGAACCGACACACGATGAGCTCAGGCTTGGCGAGGTCCACGACCGTCGCGTTCGAAAGGTACACCCCGTCGCCGACAGGCCGGAATGACCACGGCGCCTCGAGCGCTTCGGCAATCTCGTGGCCAGCATCAAAGCGTTCGTTTGCGGTCCGTCGGAGAAGATCAGTGAGTCGGCCCTTCCCGTAGGCCCCCCGCTGGACATCCTGCACAGCCGAGCGTGCGATGAGCGCCTCGTAGGTCAAATTCTCGGACTGCGTACGATCGTGAATGATCGTCATCAGCTCGCGTTCGAGCCCCTCAAACTTTTGTTCGCCGAGCCGCTGGTGAACATGGAAGATCGCGCCACGCCGCACAACTCGGCTTGACGCGTAGTACTTGTACCAAAGCACGCAGCCAACGAGCAGCGCTGCGGTGAGCCCGATGGCGAGCAGACCCATCTCAGTAATCAGCCAGAACGAGATGATGATGCCGGCGATCTGCAGCCACGGGTACAACGGCGCCCGAAAGCCTGGTTTGTAACTAGCGATGCGGCTTTCGCGCATGACGATGACAGCAACACAGATCAGGCAGAACAACACCAGTTGGAATGCGGAAGCGAGTTTGGCGACCGCTTCGACGTCGAGCACGCTGAGCACCAGGATCATGGCCAGCACGGTCATGATGACCGACTTGGTCGGCGTGCCGAATCGGCCGAGGTCGGCCATCTTTGCCGGGATGAGTTTGTCCTTGGCCATGGCGTATGGGTACCGCGACGCCGACATGATGCCAGCGTTACCCGTCGATGCAAATGCAGCAATGGCGGCCACGACAATCAGGATCACGCCCAGGTCCAGCGGCGCCCAATCGAGAAAGACCTTGCCCGCGTCGGCAACCGGGGTCAGGCTGTCTTCCAAGACTGCCTGGTCGAGCACATTGATCAGGATCATGGTGCCGAGCGTGTAAATGATCGTGGCGGTTGCGAGCGAAAGCGTCATGCCAAGGGGAATGTTGACGTCGGGATTCTCAACTTCTTCGGCGACGCTTGCGACTTTGGTTAAGCCTGCGTACGACACGAACACGATGCCGATCGTTGAGATGAACCCGGCCATTCCCGAGCGAAAGAAGCCCTGGATGTCGCTGTTTGGGGCGAACGTCGCAATGCCATCGACTTCGGGAAGCCCCGCAATGATGAAGGCAGACAGAATGACCACGAGCGCACCCACGAGCAAGCGCTGCAACAAGGTGGTTTCTTTGGCGCCAATGACGTTCACCAGACCAAAGACGATCGACAAGATGATCGCAAGCAACGTAAATGGCAAGTCCAGGTAGATGCCGAGGTACGCACCCATTCCTACGAGTGCGAACGCGCTCTTGAACACGACCGCAACCCATGAACCAAGACCGCCAATGGTTCCCATGAGTGGGCCCATGGCTCGATCTAAGAAATAGTAGGTGCCACCAGCCTTGGGCATGGCTGTAGACAACTCCGCCATGCAGTACATGGCAGGCAGGATGAGAAATCCAGCGACGAGATAGGCGAGATAGACGCTGTCGCCGGTGTACCCCGCGGCGATGCCGGGCAGAAGAAACAGTCCGGAGCTAAACATTGCTCCGGTCGACATGGCGTAAACGTCGAAAAGGTTGAGGTTCTTCTTGAGTTTTTCGGCCATGTCCACTTTCGGAGCCAACGGTGCGACACTTTATCGGTGGATCTGGTCTATTGCGAAGCCGGGCCGGGCCAAGTCAGGGCCACAGGGCTATGCGCTCGTGAACCGCTTCTGAACCCGCTCAGAACGTGATCGCTGCCCCAGCACCACAAAGTGGAAGGCAACAGCCAACACCGCAGCCGCTGTGAGCAGTGGTGCACGCGTGATCTCAAGCGGTGCTCGGTGAGGCTTGCCGAAGGACCCCGTTGAGGCTTGTCGAAGGACACAGCGCAGGGGCCAACTTCTCGCCGCTCTCTACTGCGAGGCCGTGAGCTCAACGGTGTTGCGGCCACATGAATAGTTGCGGCTCATATCGCTGAGGCATTGGTGCACCGGCTACTAGTGATTAGGTTTGGCACATGACCAACGCCATGATCTCTGCCGCGCCGGACTCGCGATATCGGATACTTCCAAAGGTCGAGCTTCATTGTCATGTCGAAGGCGCCGCTCGTGCGGCCACCGTGGCCGAGCTCGCGGCCAAACACGGTGTGCCATTGGGCGTCGATGATCCCGACGACCTCTACACTTATGAGTCGCTCGCCGACTTTCTCAATGCGTTCGGCACCGTCTGCTCGGCCTTCGTTGACGCCGACGACTTCCATCGGCTCGCCTACGAGGCGGCCGAAGACGCAGCCGCAGCTGGCACCCGTTATCGCGAGATGTTCTTCTCGCCAGGATTCCACCTTGACCGGGGCATCCCGTTCCACACAATGTGGTCTGGTTTAGTTGCCGGCATCGCCGAAGGTGAGACCGACCACGGGGTTCGCACCAAGCTCATCATGGACGTTGACAAACCCAAAGGCATCGGACCCGCCATGGCGTTGCTTGAGTTCGCTCGCACCGCCGACCGCGACATCTTGTTAGGCGTCGGAGGTGACAGCACCGAGCGGGGTCTGGATCACCACATGTTCGAACCACTTATCAGAGAGGCGAAGAACCTTGGGCTCAAGACGTGCTTCCACTGTGGCGAAGACGGTCCGGCCGAAAACATTGCCATCATGGTCGAGGCTGGCATCGACCGCATCGACCACGGGACCTGGCTTCTCGATCTGCCTGATCTCACCAAGCGTGTCGTCGACGAACAGATTCCGTTGACGAGTTGTCCGAGCTCTAACGCTGAGATCGGAATCGTCGGATCGCTCAGCGCCCACCCGTTTGCAGATCAGCTGGCAGCTGGCGCACTTGTCACGTTGAACAGCGATGATCCGACGTTCTTTCGGTTCGATCTTGCCGACGAGTACGAACGTATTGCTGCGCTCTTCGACTTCGACTACGACGCAATGGTTGTGATCCGCAACAACGCGGTCGACGCGGCATGGCTTGATGACAGCGACAAAGCTTCCCTGCGAGCAGAGCTTGGCGCCTAACACGTGATGACGAACGGCCCGGCGATCCAGTCGTCGGGCCACCCTGACCGCTGGCGCGCTCTTGTGGTGTGCTGTCTTGGGGTCTTCCTTCTTGTCGTTTCACTCAGCTCGCTAAACGTCGCGCTCGCAGAGATTGCCGGGGCATTCGACGCCGATATCAGCGATCTACAATGGATCGTTGACTCCTACGCCGTGGCGTTTGCAGGCCTCTTGCTGGCCGGCGGTGCTATTGGTGACCGCATTGGCCGACGACCCGCCTTCGTGATCGGGTTCACGCTGCTCGCGGGTGCCAACCTGCTTGCTGCTCTGGGCGATGCGGTCTCCTTCCTCATTGCGATGCGAACGGTTGCGGGCTTAGGTGCAGCGATCATGATGCCAGCAACCCTTGCGACGGTGAGCGAAGTCTTCGACGACGAAACCCGCCCTCGCGCTATTGCCATCTGGTCAAGCATCGCCGCAGCCGGTGGCGCGTTTGGTCCGTTCCTAGGTGGATGGATGCTCACGGTGTCTGGTTGGCAGGCGGTATTCATTCTGAATGGCGTGATTGCGCTCGTCGGTCTGGTTTTGGTGCCATTCTGGGTGCCACTATTGCCGGGGCAGCGACTTGGTCGCTTCGACTTCCTCGGCGCGCTCCTGTCCGTCGCAGCAGTCGGCTGCTTGGTGTTCTTGGTTATCGAAGGGCCGGTGCATCCGCTTAGCCTTGTCACACTTGCTTCGGCTGTCGGGGCAGTGGGTTTCGCGGTAGCGTTCGTGCGCCACGAGCGCAGCACGCCCTATCCCCTGCTGCCGCTAGAGCTGTTCGACAACAGCGAACGATCCATCGGCGCGGGCACCCTGACCCTGGCGGCATTTGGTTTCAACGGCGTGTTCTTCGTTGGCGCCTTGCTGGTGCAGATCGGTTGGGGTGAGTCGGGTTTGGTCGCTGGTCTGCTGCTCGTGCCAATCGGCGTGAGCGAAGTCATCATTGCCAACGGATCAGTGCAGCTCGCACAGCGATTTGGTGTTGAGAAGATGATCACCCTCGGCTTGGTGCTCATGGCGATGGGTTACCTCGGCATGGGCTTTACGCCCGATGGAAACCGGTGGTGGTTCGTGGTAGCAGGAATCATCGCTGGCATGGGCAACGGCTTGACAATCCCACTGTCGATTGAACGCATCGTGGGCGATGTGGACCCGGCATTCGCCGGTGCCGCTGCAAGCGTGAATGACATGGCGATCGAGCTGGGCGCTTCGACAGGTATTGGGTTACTCGGCGCTCTGCAACGAGTCTGGTTCGAAGCCGGCGTCCCTGCGGGCGCCACGACGATCATTGGCGATGTGACGACCGAGGCAGAACGAAGCGCGTTCCGTGACGCTTCAGCTGCAGCATTCGTGCTTGCCGCTGCGGTAGCGCTCCTCGCAATACCGATTGCCCGCCTTTCCCTGCGGAAAGCGCGCGCCGAACGTTAGTCACAACGTCACGGTGCCTGGAGGCCGCGCGGATAGCGACAAGCTCAGAAGCCTCCAGGCTCACGTTCTCGCTCTTGTTCGCTGCGCTCACGGGCCGCTAGGCCACGGTTCAGCTTGTTTCGACTCGCACGCTCTCAGCTATCCGCTGAACCTCCTGGCACCGTGACGTTAGCTGAGCACAGCTAGCTGTCGACCGATAGGGCCGCGAACTTCTCGGCGAGATAGTCCATCGCAGCGATGGGTTCATATCGAGCCGGGTTGTCTGCAGTCACACAGGACTCAAACGGTTCGACGATCGCATCGGCGTCGGGTTCGTGGAAGAAGACAAGGCTGACTAGTTCTTCGTTCGGCGCCTCGGCTCGGGGCGGGAGCACGCGGTGCTCATTTGAACGCCAGCGATCGTTCGTCCACTGCTTCAACATGTCGCCGGTGTTTACGATCAAGCTGCCGTCGATGTTCGGAGCGTCGATCCAGCTGCCACTGTCATCAAGGACTTGGAGCCCACCCATGCCGGGCTGACGGTCAAGAATCGTGAGCGTGCCGAAATCGGTGTGAGGGCCAATCCGGTACTGCCCTTCGACAGGATCCTGACGCGTGAAGGGCCAGTACCAGTTCAAGGTCCCCGTCGCCGTTGTCCGGCGACAAAGATCCAAGAGGTAATCCTGGTCCAGGTCGAGGGCAAGCGAGAACAGCTGCAAGAGTTCGTCGGCAAGAGCCTTTGCACTGCGCCAAAATTGCTCTGCGGCCGGTTGAAGATTCGGTGCAGCGTCGCACCACACGTTCGGCGCATACCAGGCAGGGTGCTCCGAGCGCAGTGCTTCGTCTGGTACGTCGACGGCTCCGTATGCGAACGTTTCCTTGAGATCCGGTGGCGTATCGATGCCGTAGGTTGCGGCGTTTGACTCTTTGCCGCCGCCGACCCAACCTCGGTAGACATCGGTCGATGGAACGACCTTGGCCTTCTCGGTCTCGGGCAAATGGAAGAAGTCGACGCAGGCTTCCCGAGTCTCACTAAACACCGCCGGGTCGATGCCATGGTTGACGACGACCAAAAAGCCGCATCGTCGAAGATGAGCGTCGACCTGTGCAGCTAGTTCACTGCGGTCGGAATCGCTGCCATCGAACCATGGCGCGAGATCAACGAGTGGAATGAAATCAGTAGATGTCGACATTGGTACCCCTAACGATCTTCGCGCGAATACGGCTGGGCTAACGCAGCTGGCGCCGCAAGGCGTCGAGCGCGATTAGGGCTTGCAGAAACCATGATGACCACCAGGTAGGCGGCAATAAACGGCATCATCTTTAGGAAGTCCGATGGCACGTTGACTTGCGCAAGCTGCAACGTGAAACCAAGCCCGTTTAGACCTCCGAATGCCAACGCTCCCGCAACAGCCAACCATGGTCGCCAGCCAGCCAGGATGACCAACGCCACGGCGATCCAACCAATGCCTGCTGTCAGACCGTTCTGCCAGGTGCCAACAATTGCCACGGTGAGATAGGCGCCGCCCACACCAGCGCCGAAGCCGCCAACAGCGGTAGCGATATAGCGCATGCGCACGACCGAGATTCCGGCTGAGTCGGCGGCAGCGGGATCCTCGCCGACGGCTCGCAACGCCAGGCCCTGCGGTGTGCGATTGAGCACGTATGTCGCGGCCGCTACTGCGAGCAGGCCGACGTAGACGACGGCGTCGTGACCAAACAGAATGGGTCCGACAGCGGGAAGGTCGCGCAGCGCACTCGGCAGCAGAGGCGTGACGTCGACCCCGTTGCGAGCCGATAGCAGGCTGGGCTCGCCGCTCGTCCCGATGAATGAGGACAGCCCAGAGCCAACGATGACCAGCGAGAGTCCTGACACGGTCTGGTCAACCCGCAAAGTGACGGCGAGCACGGCATGCACCAGCGCAAGACCAGTCCCGGCGAGACCGCCGATTAGAAGTGCAATGGTCAGACTGCCGGTTTCATTTCCAGCCCAGAACCCAATCACAGCGCCAACCAGCATCATGCCTTCAATGCCAAGGTTCATGACGCCGGACCGGTTGGTAATGATCTCACCCAACGCTGCGAACAAGATCGGCGTTGCCGCAACAACCGCGCTGGCGATTGAAAGGACAAGGACGGTGTCATTCATGCTGTCGCCTCAGCTATCTCGCTTGGGCCATCTGCGGTCGCGGCCTTTACAGACCCACTCAGGCTCACTCGATTCGTGACAAAGAATTCGCCCGCCGTAACGGTCAGGAAGATGAGCCCCTGCAACAGCAGCACGACCTGCACGTTGATCCCAATCGATTGCAGCCGACTACCCGAGGTAGCGATCGCTGCGAGAAAGACGGAGACAGGCACGACACCGAGCGGGTTCGATCGGGCGACGACCGCGACAATGATGCCGGTAAAGCCAATATTGGTGGTCAAAGCAATCGGCTCAAGGCCCTTGGTGATGCCGCT
>Ga0079202_10000337_pt1 | contig 14754 bp, 13 predicted proteins | sample PorBlaBluebeHill_FD_68601 | JGI IMG/M metagenome (GOLD analysis project Ga0079202, IMG submission 68601) | Marine algae microbial communities from Blueberry Hill - Blueberry Hill, Maine | ecosystem: Host-associated > Algae > Red algae > Blade | place: USA: Blueberry Hill, Maine
AAATGATATTGCCAATTTTCAAATAAAATTTTAAGTAATGCAAATGATATTGCCAATGTTTAAATAAAATTTTAGCAAGGGCAAATGATAGTACCAATGTTCAAAAAAAATTTATATCAAGGGCAAATGAGAAAAATTGATCTTGAGTAATTTTCATTAGAATTTCGGGGTAACGAAATGAAATATTAATCATTAATACATTATCAAAACTGAATTCTCATATTGAAGATTGAGTGTGTAGGAGCCCTGAAAGGGCATCATCAAATAGAAAGGGGTGCAGCCCCTTTAATTAATTAGAAAAAAGAATAGCCCTGAAAGGGCGTAATCAATAAAATGCTAAATTGATTGATTGCAATTATTAATCATTATCGAAGCGGTAAACTTTTAAAGGCAGCGGAATATCTAGGAATAATGTTATTTTGCAGAGCTTTAAAAATAGGTAACAGCTATGTTGAATATTAAAAGAGATTTAGAGACTAAGTACACCGCTTCTTTTTTTATTGCTTCGGCTGTAATGCTATGGGTCGGCTATTGGCTTTCTCCTCATCATATAGGAGAATATATTGTGCCTTCTGATTTTCAGCCAATCGGGGAAAGTGTTTGGTTCTGGATTTGGATGTTTAGGATACATATATTTGGATGGGTGACTTTGGCCATTGCAGCATTTGCTTTTGTGACCATTGTAGCTCATAAGCCAAATCGTGTGCTTCTCGTACCCGGTGCAGGGATGCTCATTGTCGGTACTTTCGCTATTGCCATTGCAATGGCTTTCTATTATAATTTTGGTGCTTGGGGAGTGGGGAAGACTGCCGGAAAATCTCCAGTTGAGATAGAGCAATTTATGGAAAGTATTCTATATACAAATCAATATGTTACTTGCTTTTTGAGATTTGGAAGGATATTCTCTGGGGTTGGTTTGGTGCTTTTAGGTTATGGATTTTTACGGTGGAAAATCATGTCTACTATAATGGCATGGTTCTCAATGGTTCTAGGTCTGGTAGTAATGGCAATTATATTATTTGTACCAGAGTATTACGAATTTTATAAACCCGTATTCCATGTAAAAGTTGTATGGCTTTTTGCAATGGGCTTTAGTTTGCTAAAGAATGGGATTAATGAATTTGAATAGAGCTTTATTTCTTATTTAAAAAAGAATGAAATTAGCTTAGCTAGGTGGTTAACCAATATGTCATTTTTCAAACAATACCTTTATTCCTCGTTTGAAAACTACCAAAATATGCAATATTATAATTGCCTGAATAAACTAAAAATAAATCTGACGTGGGAGCAAATCGCCATTGATAACTTGTATTGATACTGCTGTTGTCTAATTGGTTATTGTTCTATGAAAATGTAGTTAGGAAATGACTTCGAGAAAGAGTGATTTAATCTATGATCGATTAATCATAGATAACGGTTTCAAAAGATGCACCAAAATCCTCAATTCGTGGTAACTATCGAAGGCAATGAAAACCAGTCACCAGCAAAGCCATCTCTGCGTGAAAGGCGAAGGTCTATTTTTTCTGGTTCAGTATCAAAGCATTGAATAGCAGCATATAGTTATTGGGATCATAGATCAATTTGAGTCTTGTATTTTGACTGGGAGCTTTGCCTTGATCTGGTCTTTGTCGTATGAAGACACCCGTTCATTCAGTTGTTGCCCAAATGGAGTCATGATTTTGCCATCAATATTTGGAGTCTTATAGCTTTCAATGAGGTTGTAGTATATATTTTCTTTAATACATCTTGAGCCTGGCTACTAAGATATATAGCAAGGCAAAGCCGCATAGAAAATAGTAACTTTATCATAATAAAAGTTTGTTTTGATTTAAAAAAATGATCTGGGTATACCTAACTAGGGCTACAATCAGTAATGTAGAATTTTACTTTAGAATAAATTTATTATTTAATTGAATCTTTAGAATTTAGAAGCCATGTATTTATATATTAACGTATTTTTTATAAGCTACTGTAAAAATGAAGGACTTAATTATAATATCAAACCCTGTTGTTGAGCAAAAATTTAAATCTTATACAAAAGAAATTCAAGCAAAATTGGAAGTTCTGAGAGGTTTGGTTTTAGAAACTGCGTCAGAGAATGAAATAGTAGAGGAATTACAAGAAACTTTGAAATGGGGAGAACCAAGTTATATGGCTAAAAAGGGGAGCACTATCCGAATAGATTGGAAAGCAAAGAGCCCGAACCAATATGCAATGTATTTTAAGTGTACAAGTAAATTGGTGTCTACCTTCAAAGAAATACATGGTGATACTTTTAAATATGAAAACAATCGGGCCATACTCTTTAATTTAAAAGATAAGATTCCAAAAAAGGAATTAAAACAATGTATAGATATGGCATTGTGCTATCATTTAGTAAAGGATAAGCCGCTTCTAGGACATCAGAAATAATGTCATCAGAAAAGTGATGCAAATTCTTATCTTTAGGTAACTCTATTAGCTACCTTTTGGATAGAAAGTAGAATAGTATGAAAAGAAACGAGGCGTCAAAAAGGATCTTTGTCCAAGCAATATTCAGTTGATCAACCAAGTATAATTTCATTCTAAGTATAAACTAATTCTATTTGCTAAATATTATTATCAGCCATAATATTATTAATTGAAATACCCTAATTCAAATTTTAAAAAGAAAGAATGAAAATATTAATCATTGGTGGTCATGGAACAATTGGAAGAAAAGTATCTCCTTATTTTAGTAGTAAATATGAAGTAATAATCGGAGGGCGATCTAAAGGGGATGTAATTATAGATATAGCAGATAGTGAATCTATAATAAAAGCACTTAAGCAAGTTGGAAAATTAGATGCCATTGTATGTATTGCGGGTGAAGCAAAATGGGCAAATTTCAGTGATTTGTCTGAAGAGGATTATTACATTGGAATTAAGAGTAAATTGATGGGTCAGGTAAATCTAGTTCGAATAGGAAAGGAATATCTCAATCCAAAAGGATCGATTACTTTGTCTACCGGAATTCTAGCAGATGATCCAGTGGTGAAAACAGCTAGTGCAGCAATGGTAAATGGAGCTATCCATAGTTTTGTTCAAGCCGTAAATTTAGAAATGGATAATGACATCAGAGTGAATGTTGTGGCCTTAGGGATGGTAGAAGATGCGTATGAAAAGTATAAAGATTATTTTCCTGGACATAATCCCATCTCTATGACCAAAGCCATTAACGCATACATTAGAAGCGTTGAAGGAAAAGGAAGAGGTGAGATTATTCGAATTTATGAGTAGTAGATATATCAATTAATAGAAAATGAAAATTGCTGAAAGAAAGATTCAAGATTTACTATCCTTAGGTTACTTGTACATATTGTTTTTAGGTATCCTTAAGAATACAATTTACTATTGGTTTGTTGGAGTGAATATTCTCAATTACTCTAGTGTAATGGACGTCCTTCTTACTCCAATCTCGACCTTGACAGAAAAACCCGCAACTCTTGTTTTTTTATTCATAATCACTTTTCTGTTTTATATATCTAAGAACACTAAATTATTTGCGAAACTCTCGAAGAAATCGAAAGCAAAAGAAGACAGTATAACTCAAGTAGAAAAAAACCCAACCTCACATCAAAGACTTGATTCTATAGTTGGAATAGCAGTTATTGGATTAGGTGCATTCTATTTAGGTATAGGGATAGGAAGCGGCGATAAGATTGCAAAACAAATCCAAAATAATGAAGTCAAAAAGATCGATCATATCCAGTACATGGATGGTGAAGAAAAGAATGTCAAAATTGTAGGAGAAAACAGTAGTTATATTTTTTTTATAGAAGATGACAATAATTTTATTTCTATCTCACCGATAAGTGGTGTAGTTAAACGCATTCAAAAACATAAAGAAAAATCTAAGTTATTCAAAAATAATTAAATTGGTGTTTGTCTCAAGTTTTATTAATCTCATGTTGGCAATGTAAAATAATTGTCTGAATAAGGATTTATAGGATTTTGGGATTGACATGATTTTTCAAAAAAGTATAATAAGAATTCAGGCCAAAAAATCTGTTAGATTGAATACCTTGTGGGCAGACCGACCAATTAGAGGGTATGGAAGCGGCCATAAGTACTGATATTAATTGGTCTAGCGTTTTTTGTTTCCCATTGATTGAAAATCAATAATTATCCAACCATTTTATTAATGAAAAAAATGAAAGAATATAGATTGAAAATGAACCTTAATTACTTAGATAGAACTATAATTGGGTCTTGAGCATTGTCAGGCAAGGAGTAAAAACAAACTTGATTACAATTATAATGCCTCTCTCACCGCAGTGTCGATTGCTGAAGTAATGTCAAGAAATGGTCATAAGAATAATATAAGACCAAAGTCTCTATTTCGGATGAAAAAACAGAAATGCAGAATAGAGATATGATCAGTCGAATATTTTTAATGTATCGAATTGACTGAAAATTGATCAAAATAAGCAATAATTATTGTGATCTGCTTAACTTTGGTAAAATCGTAGCTTAATTATTTGCCAAACCATTGAAATAATTATCTTTTTAATAAAAAGTTATGGGCTTATCCTTATTCATTTTCAGCGACCTCCCAAAAACGACCTCTCAAAAACGACCTCTCAAAAGCGACCTCTCAAAAACACCTCTCAAAGACGACCTCTCAAAGACGACCTCAAAATAACGACTCACGACTCACAAATCACGACTCACAAATCACGACCACTAAAAAACAATACTCACATTCCCAGACCCAATAATTTGTTGACCATCTAAAAATTCAATTTCAGCTTTCCAAAAGTAAACACCTGGTCTAGTAAAAGTACCGTTTACCTTACCATCCCATCCGCTATTTAAATCTCGATAATTATGATCAAACTCTTGATATACTTGCTGGCCCCATCGATTAAAAATTTTTAGATCTCGAATTCTAGATACTTCTTTACTTCCTGTGATTCTAAAAAATTGATTTTGATTAGGCATTTTTGGGTTGAATATATTAGGGGCATAAAAATTTTGACTAGAATTAATTGTTATCGCATGCGAGACAGATGTCGAACAATCATCGGTTGACCAGACTGTAATTGTATACTCGGTATTAGAGACAGGTGATATAATTTGTTGAAGACTGTCTAAACTTACAAGGCTATCGATTCTATTCCATTTGATGGATTGAATTGGAATGTCATTTACGAGGGCTGAAAGTTCGATCGTTTCTCCCAAGCATAAGACGCTATCACCAATGATAGCAACTTCAGGGATATGCGGAGCTCTCAAAATTATATTTGTTTCCGTTTGGCATCCATTGGCATCTGTGATATCCACCGCATATTCACCCGAGCTTAATTCTTCAAAAAGACCTAACTCATTTTCGATCTCTGAATTTAAGATGTAAGTATAGGGTGGTGTTCCTCCATTTGCCGGGCTCAATATTGAGCCACTATTCGGATTATCACAATTTGGATTAGTAGTATCAGTGGATGCCGTGAGTGGTAATGGAGAAACAATTTCTATTTCTAATGGGACCTCACATAGAGCTAAATCTGTAATTGTAACTTGATAAGTGCCACTAGACAGGTTTTCTAAAATGGATGTCTCAGAACCATCTGACCAAAGAAAAGTATAATCAGGGAATCCGCCTGTTGGTTGTAAAAAAATACTTCCATCATTCGAGTCATTACAGCTAACGTTTGCATTAGAAAATTTAGATTTTACGATGCCAGGATTAATTTTTTCTGGGTTCTCTAAAGTAAAGACAATAATTCCAACATCATCAAAATAATTTGTTACATTAATAATGTAAGTATCGGCCCTTATATTTTCGATCACTTCCAATTCATTCAATCGCTCTATTGTTCCAGATTTGACTAATCCTCCATTTAGTCCTGTCACTTCATAACTGAAGGGCTGTGTGCCGTTTCCAATTTCAAATAGATATTCTCCATCATATGTATTGTAGCATTTTGGATTAGCACGGGTATTGAATCCTTGTGAAATGGTGCATTCTTCAAACTGTAAGTCTAAAATAATCGTACTATCGCAATTACTTTCTGTTTTTATTTCAATGGTATGAGCGCCTTCCGTGCTTATAGGGGTGTCGCCTACAAATAAAATTTCACCCTCACATATGGTAGTGGAAATATTATTTGAAACGTTCGGTTTTATAGTCAATGTAATTTCAAATATGGTGTCAATTCCACTCTCTTGTTCGACTATCAAGTTAAATATTCCCTCTTCACAATAGTCAGTTCCTCTAAAGCTGTAGCACTGCCCTTCGCAAAAAATACCTTCAATAGAGACGATTATGCTGTCATTGGACATTTCTAAAGTTGAAACATTTGCATAATCTGAGGTCTTGTTTAGATTATCTACTCGTTCATGGATAATAGAGCCATGAAGGATTGTGCAGTATAGAATGCAAGAAGTAAGTAACAGTTTTTTAATCATATATGTATTGCAAGACTGATTATCAACATTTAGATTTAGAATAACAAGTTAATAAAATCTATAATTTATATCAGTCTGTCTTTTAGTGAATTATTTATAAAACAAAATATAAGATTGTTATTAGGTTCAATTGAGGTAAATAATGTGGCATTTATATTCTTTGGTAATCATAAATATTTATTAACTTAAATATTTTAAATCAATATTCTAAAACTTACACAGATGGCACTTTCCACAAAAGACATAAGGAATGTCGTCTTACTTGGTCACTCAGGCAGCGGTAAGACGACTTTTTCCGAAACCATGCTCTTCGAATCCGGAGCAATTAGTAGAAGAGGTACCGTAGAGTCTAAATCTACTACATCAGATTTTACCAACATTGAACAAGAAAAGGGGAATTCAATTTTTAGTACCCTTATGCATGCTAAGTGGAAAGACTCTAAAATAAACATTATAGATACACCCGGATCTGACGATTTTGTTGGAGAAGTAATTTCATCGATGAAAGTGGCTGATACAGCAGTAATGGTTTTGAATGCGTCTAGTGGGGTAGAGGTAGGAACCGAATTACTTTGGGAATATGTAAACACTTATAAAACACCAGCCATATTTGTAGTTAACCAACTAGATCATGACAAGGCTGATTTTGAGGCTACATTAGAACAAACAAAAAATAGATTTGGAAATAAAGTTTTACCGATTCAATATCCATTGAACTTAGGGCCAGATTTTAATACTATTGTCGATGCATTGAGAATGACCATGTTTGTTTTTGATGAAGATGGAGGAAAGCCAGAAAAAGTGGCGATACCCGAAAGTGAAATTGGGAGAGCTCAAGAAATGCACAATGCTTTGGTAGAAGCGGCCGCAGAAAATGATGAGGGGTTAATGGAGAAATTTTTTGATGCCGGATCTTTGACTGAAGAGGAGTTGACGAAAGGATTGACGATTGCACTTTCGAAGCAAGACTTTTTACCCGTATTTTGTTGTAGTTCCACTAAGAATATGGGAAGCGGCAGAATTATGGGTTTTATAAATGATATTGCTCCTAGTCCAGCAGATTTGGCACCGGCGCCGCTGTCCAATGGAGAAACACTAGTTTGTGATCAGACTGCAAATACAGCTTTATTCATATACAAAACATTGTCTGAACCTCAAGTGGGAATGGTCAGTTATTTTAAAGTATATTCTGGTACCTTGAAAGCAGGCGCGGATTTAGTAAATCATACAAATGAAAATACGGAAAGATTAAATCAATTGTATGTTGCTGAAGGCAAAAATAGAAAGCAAGTAGAAGAGCTGATCGCAGGGGATATTGGTGTCACCGTAAAACTTAAAAACAGCCATACAAATCAAACTTTACATGACAAAGGCTATGACGTAGAAATCGAACCAATTCATTTTCCAGAACCTAGAATCCGTTCAGCAGTAAAACCTGCAAGTAAAAATGAAATGGAAAAATTAATGAAATCTCTTCACGGTATCGCAGAGGAAGATCCAACAATAAAAATCGAAATTTCACCAACATTAAAACAAACGATTATCCATGGGCAAGGTCAACTTCATTTAGATTTGACTAAATATAGAATAGAAAAAGTGAATGGCTTGACAATGGAATTTGAAAAGCCTAAAATACCATATCGAGAGACCATTACCTCAGCTTGTAACGAATCGTATCGACATAAAAAGCAATCTGGAGGATCTGGTCAATTTGGAGAAGTGCATATGCGCATAGAGCCGTTCTATCCAGGAATGCCACCAACTACGGATTTGACGATTAGGCAAGCAACAGAGGATGAACTACCTTGGGGAGGTAAACTTATTTTTCAATGGTGTATTGTAGGAGGATCTATCGATAGCAAATATATCAATGCCATCAAGAAAGGCATAATGCAAAAAATGGAGGAAGGACCACTGACGGGCTCCAATTGTCAAAATTTTAGAATCAGTGTATATGACGGGAAGATGCACCCGGTAGATTCTAATGACATGGCTTTTATGATTGCAGCAAGTCATGCTTTTAAGTCCGCCTTTGATAAGTCTAAACCTCAATTGTTAGAACCAATTTATGATGTCGAGATTCTTTGCTCTGATTCTGTTATGGGTGATGTAATGGGAGATTTACAGACAAGAAGAGCCATTATACAGGGCATGGAATCTGAAGGTCATTATCAAAAAATTAAAGCAAAAGTGCCTTTAGCTGAAATGTATCAATATTCCTCGAGTCTTAGATCTTTAACTCAAGGCAAAGCAAAGTTTTCTCGTAAATTTTCTGAATATTTGCCGGTATCTATGGATATTCAAAAGAAAATAATTGATGAGTATAAGTCACAATTGCAAGAAGCTTAAATACAAGATGCCTTAATGAAGACAACCTAATTATTAAAACTTTAATTACCAAAAAGTGTGATTTTCATAAGGTATTTATTTTTTGCAAAATGGGGTGCTTATTACAAGCACTCCATTTTTTATTTAATATGTTGAATCTACTTTTTCTACTATTCTCTGGATATTTTATTTAGCTAATTATAGAAGAAGGTATTATTTTAAAAATGAAAATAACTAGAAAAGAAAACGTAGAAAGAATTAGTTTTAAATAATATAATTGAAAATATAAAAAACCTTCCGCAAGAAATATTTAGAGGAGAAAATTGCTGATAGAATTAAAAGGAAATCTTAATAGGATGACATCATATAAAAAAAATGATCCTATCTTTCCCTCCACTCCAAAATCAATACATGCCAAGTATCCGTCTCATCCGCATATGTTTTGATTATTTCGAACCCAATTTTTAGATGAGCTCCTAAAGATCTCGGATTATTGTTTGAAACTTCAGTTATGCAAATGTCATATCTAGAGCTAAATTCAATACGGTGACGATCATAGATTTTTCTAAATAACCCTTGCCCTCGATGCGTTTTAGCAATGCAGATTTGGCCCATTATATAATAGTTGTATTCACTAAGCAATTTTGAATGATAGCTAATCTCATTCAAAATCTTAAACATAGGCTGCAATACCGGTATGCTATCCTTCAATTCTTGAACCAAAACCAAAGCATACCCGATTACTAATTGATCTTTGATTACAATAATTTGTTTTTCAAACGAGCACATTTTTTGAAGTAGTTCTAGCGAATATTTAATAGTAACAAAACCTTCTGTTTCCCTATCTTTTATAGAAGTGTATTCTTTTATGTTTAATTGTTGGAGCTCGAGGATTCCTTCTAAATCACTTGTCTTATGGGTGCTTTTAATCTCAATCATTGGAATAATAAAGATTTAATATTAAAGATCGATTTGCAAGTAATCAATTTAGAATTTTTTCTTGTTATTAAGTATATTAATTGTTTTAGATTCCAATTGACTTTCATGATTTGATAAGTAATATTTTGAGATTTTATTGCATTATGTGACACTATCAAATTTATTAAATTTTCTACCTATTTCATAATTGCCAGAATGTCCTTTGAAAGTCCTAATATTAATTTATGTACACTATTTGGGTTACCTTTCTTAATTCTTATAACTAATTCTAATATGAATAATTATAAATCTTTCGTACAATCAATTATCGTCATAGGTAAAGGGAATACTCATTTAGAAATATGCTCACATATTTAGCATAAATTTAGTAGCCGACTTGTAACAAAATAATGGTTCCAATGAATCTATTCAAAAACCTTAAGTTGATAGAACGCCTCCCCAAAGAGAGTTTGTACCCACTACTGCCTTAACCCTCTTTTTACAAGAGAGGGACAGAAACTTGGAAAGTTTCTAGGGTGAGTTGAACACGATAGAAGTCTAATATAGTAACTAAATATATATATTGATCAAATCGTTTTTCTATATAAACATTTATATATAGTGCTCAAAATATTATTCAGTATCATATAATCCTATAAGATTAAACAATGTATTTACACCACTTCACCATATCCCAATTCTAGCGATTGTTCAATAGAAATAAAGCCTTCCATTCTTCATACTTTATAGAATTGTATTCTCTTAGATTTAATTGTTGGAGCTTGAGAATTCCTATTTATTCACTTGACTAAGTTTTCAAAAACTTTCAAACGTATCCTGAAATATTACTTACTTTAGCAAAAATATCTTGGATATGGCCAAATCTAAAAAAGAAGTAATCAGATGCTCGTGGGTGAGTGACAATCTAGATTACATTTCCTACCACGATGATGAATGGGGAGTGCCTGTACACAATGATAGATTGCTTTTTGAAATGATCAATTTAGAAGGAGCACAAGCAGGTCTGTCATGGATAACCATTTTGATGAAGCGGAAAAACTACCAAAAGAAATTTGCCAATTTTGAAGCTAAGAAGATTATAAAATTCACCGATGACAAGTTAGATAAACTATTACTCGATCCTGGTATTGTAAGAAATCGTCTTAAGGTATACGGAGTCAGAAAAAACGCCCATGCTTTTCTTACTATTCAAGAGGAATTTGGAAGTTTTGATAATTATATTTGGAACTTTGTAAATCACAAGCCGATTATAAATGAGTACAAAAATGTAAGCGATGTTCCGGCGAAAACACCTCAAAGTGATGTCATTTCTAAAGATATGAAAAAGCGAGGTTTTACTTTTGTCGGTAGTACCATTTGCTACGCATTCATGCAAGCCGTTGGCATGGTCAATGATCATACAACTGATTGCTTTAGATATAAAACCTTATCAAAATAAAATAGACAAAAATTGATATCAAATGAATCATGAATTTGGTGTTAACCTTATTAATGTGTAGACTTTTTATGTATTCCGCACAAATGTATTTCCGTAATACAGAAAAGGTCAAAGGATTTATTAAAACAGTGAGTTTTCCAACTTGGGCCGTAATCGCATTATCCGTAGCAAATATTCTAGGCGTCATCGCTGTACTTACAAATCTAAATCCTGTCTTGAAAAAGTGGACTTATGCAGGTTCCTTCTTTGATGTTATTCTGGCAGCAGGTGGTCATTATTATGTAGGTCATTGATTGATCGGCTTATCATTTAATGGTATTTTTCTTGTATTGAGATCTCGGGGCATGGATAGCTATAGATAGGTTGTAATCCATTCTGCGTTGACTTCCGCCAAACAAATTTGAAATCCTTCTGGTTAGTAACTAATATTCATTAAGCTGTCTAGAATGAGAAGGTGATTATAAATAATTTTTTTATGTAAAGTTTGAGAAAAGATATAGAAAGAAGATCGTTTAGTGGTACGTAGTAGATAAATCACAGACCTCACTTAAGCCATTGCTGAAAAGGGAAGGTAGATTATTGGGATCTTAATTTATGTTCGTAAAATAAATGGCTATGATTAACAAATTAATGGGTGTGGGCGCGGCTATGAGTGCTGGTATTAATTGGTCTAGTTTTTTTGCTACGATTTTTCATCAATGAAAAAAATGAAAGAATATAGCTTGGAAAATGAACTTTGCTAACATAGATGAAACTTATAAGTTCCAAAATATTTTCATATTAAACTGGTGAGAATTGGTCTAGAATTTTTTGCTTTGATTGTAGATCAACAAATAACCATACATTTTTTATAAAAGAAAATAATATTGTCTTTAAACGAAATAGTATTAATTTGAAATCATCTCTAGACTTCCCCGGAATAGTGGAGAGCTGCTTAAGATGAATCAATCCTACGCAGCTCTCTACAATAAATATTCTTAATTAGTTTACTAACTATAAATTTGCCATAATTTAAAAACCAGATAATAGAGCACTATATATTTAACTCCATGATTATATCCACAAAATGAATAAGTCTAATCTTAATCTATTATTTGCTCTTCTTGACTATATTCGATTTTTTTTCAGAGCATTAAAATTGCAAGAAACTCCGAAGGATGCAAAAGTTTTATCTTGAGCTAGGCGATCTTCTTGAGTTACAAAATATCCACCTTGGAGAAATATTTTATAATCTTGACCATAAGACAATTTTACATCTTGTCCAAAAACAAAACCATCTCTTTCTTTATTATTGAGATCATGAGATTCATTTCCAATTGAGGTGTTTTTTATGTTGTAATAATTTAGTGATCCAACTCTGTTGTTTAATGACAATCCGAGTTTCTTAAATTGCACACCAAATTTTGACTGCAAACCAATATAGTGATAATTTGTTTGAATATTTTGAGAGCCATTCGTCGTGTATGTCCCATCACCAAAAATCCTTGGGTGGACGCCTTTTCTCTTAGAATCTGAGTTCGTATCGCCTAATGCATTGACAAGGTAAAAATCAAATACTCCATTGGCTCCAAATGTATCGAAATACCCAATTCCAATTTCTACGTCATTTATTTGATCATCAATTTTTTCTGTTGTCGACCCACCAAATAGATTGTTGTAAGTACCAGACGATTCATTTTTTCCCAATGAACCTTTGACATATGATCCAAGTTGATCAGTTATTCCATATCCAACCGCCCCCACAACACTAGTCATTTGACTATTGTCAAATAATGCATCAGCACTGTTTAGTTTACCTTCCAAGTACACATCTCCTTTCTTACTAAGTTCAGGAGAAACTGTTCCATGTGGAATATAGAATTGTGGACTACAACTATAAAGACTACATATTGATAAAAAAATGAGCATGAGCTTTAACCGTTTCATAATTTTGAATTTTCGTTTATTTAAAAATTTATACTCTTTGGTTATGCAAGAGATATTTTGAAAGTTTAAATATTATCGGTGAATTTTGTCCCTAGAAATTCTATTTAGATTTAAATAATAATGACAACTCTTATTATTTTCTAATTCTAATTCTAATTCTAATTGGATTTTAATTGAATTGATAGGAAAGTCCTGCTGTAATATTCTTACCAGAATCTGCAAGATCACTTGCCGTATTTATGTGCAATCCTGGCTGTATGAAAATCTTAAGATTGTTTCCGTAGGTCAGCCTCGGCTGGATGATAATATTTATAGCATAACTATCATCTAATGATTTACTTTGTTTACTGTTTTCGTAAGTGGAATCTAATGCAATATATTCTTGCCATGCGTCGGCAATATCATCTAGATCCAGTTCGCCTGATTCTGCATATTCATCCCAGAACCGTCTTGTATAATCATCCAGTGAAATAAACTTAGGCAAAATACTTAAAGGCTCAGATTTTATAGTTGTAATTGCCGTACTATTGATAAATTTCTGAACTTCTAAATGACTCCCTAAAGCTAGTCCCAATTTCGATTTATGATAAATAAGATTTAATCCTAAGCCACTAGAGATAAACTTTGATGCTCTATTCAATCTATTTGTATACATAATATACTTCTCAGTATTTTCTGATTCTATAGAAGATGGAGTAATCATAACTACCATAAATTGTGTGAACTATTCCTTGTAAAAATAAATTTGGGTTGATCGGATAATTCCGTCCTATTCCTAAAGTTGTGGTATTTATTGATGAATTTTTTAAATTAGGATAAGAGGTTTTTCCGGCCAGTGAATTATGCGAGAACATTAGTGCATATTTAATGGATATCTGATAATTAAGAGCCAAACCATATCCTCTTAAATCATGATCTACTTGTTGACTAAATTGATTTAAAAACGAAGTATTTACTTCGGTGTAAAAACTCCCTTTCGATTGGATGCTAGGTATAATTAAACTATGTTGGCTAACAGCTAATTTTGTAAATGAAAGAAAAACTACAATTGTAACGCTCTTAAAAATTAATAGATTTTTCATAATTCAATTTTTTAATAATGTTAACTCACTAAGGAGTGAATTTGAATAAAGTAGATTTTAGTTTTTATCTTTGTTTAGAGATTTTGTTTTCTACTTATTAATTATCTATTCACGCCTTCGCCATTCTTATACTTTGTTTTGTTAATTCAAATTTGGGTATTTAAACAGAGAGGAAAAGGGGAGAGTATAATTGAAAGTCTCATATTTTGAGACAGATATAGCTAAAATTTCTGCTCTATGTCAATTTATGAAACTTACAAGTGAGAATTGGAGAAATTTATCATTGATACGATAAAAATTGACCTTCCTGTTTATAGTTTTGATTAAGTTGGAAGAGAAGAATTAAGTTTTTAGAAGAAATTAACATTTTATTTCTCAACAGTATTCTTGGATAATACTCGTTCGGATATTTATCTAATACAAATAAATCAAATAAAATGAAAGTATTATTATTCAGTTTATAAATTATCTTTTTCCTAATAGTACCATTATTCCCTATTGGTTCCAATGGAAGCCCAAGGATCTACAAAAATTTCTGATTCTAATCTTGATGCACCAGTGGCGGGGACGATCAAATGGAAGGGCTCAGATTTTTTTGGTTGTGGATTAGCATTT
>Ga0079202_10000357_pt1 | contig 14543 bp, 9 predicted proteins | sample PorBlaBluebeHill_FD_68601 | JGI IMG/M metagenome (GOLD analysis project Ga0079202, IMG submission 68601) | Marine algae microbial communities from Blueberry Hill - Blueberry Hill, Maine | ecosystem: Host-associated > Algae > Red algae > Blade | place: USA: Blueberry Hill, Maine
GAGCCGAGCCACCAAATGTTCAACTACAATAATCCACATGGTGCTTGTCCGACTTGTGAAGGTTATGGTAAAGTGCTTGGTATCGATCGCAATAAGGTAATTCCAAATGAGGAACTCTCTGTCTATGAAGGTGCAGTAGTCTGTTGGAAAGGTGAAAAATCATCTTACTATCAACGTCAACTCATCAATGCAGCTGACCTCTGTGACTTCCCAATCCATCGACCGGTCAAAGATCTAACCAAGGAGCAATATCAGATGCTGTGGAATGGTAACGAACACTTCGATGGTATCGCTACTTATTTTGCAGAACTAGAGAAGCAAACTTATAAGATTCAGAACAGAGTAATGCTTGCCAGATTTAGAGGCCGTACAGTTTGCCACACTTGCCAAGGAAGTAGACTTAGACCAGATGCACTCTATATCAAGATCGGTGATACAGATATCTCTGACTTAATCGATATGCCAATTGATGAACTTTATGATTGGTTCAAGGCATTGAAGTTGTCAGACCATGAAAAAGCAATCGGTAGTCGGATCTTAATCGAGATCGAAAATCGTCTAGGCACGATGATATCAGTTGGTCTCCCCTACTTAACAATCAATAGGATGTCATCGTCTCTCAGTGGTGGTGAGACTCAACGAATCAATCTCACTCGTACACTTGGAAGTAACTTGACTAACTCTCTGTATATCTTGGATGAACCAAGTATAGGTCTCCATCCTCAAGATACAACCAACATGGTTCGTGTACTGAGAGATCTCAGAGATCTCAACAACACTGTCATCGTTATTGAGCACGAAGAAGAAGTCATCAAGGCGGCTGATGCTATTATCGATGTGGGCCCAGAAGCAGGTGTCCATGGTGGTGAGATCGTATTCGCAGGTCCGTACAAAGACTTTGTCAACAAGAAGAAAAACTCAAATAGCTTAACAGCAGATTATATCACAGAGTTGGTTACAATCCAAACTCCTGAGAAAGTCAGAACATTTACAAGAAGTATTCAACTCTTAGGTGCTCGACAGAATAATTTGAAGGGAATTGATGTCACTTTCCCAATTAATGTGCTTACTGTAGTGTCTGGAGTTTCAGGATCTGGTAAATCTACGTTGGTGAGAGATGTCCTTTACCCTGCTCTGAGTTCGGCAATAGACCAAAGTGTCACTCAATCACAAGGAAAGTACAATGAACTGACAGGTGACACTGGAGCAGTTTCAGTCATAGAGTATATCAATCAGTCACCGATTGGACGATCATCTCGATCTAATCCTGTGACATACATCAAGGCATACGACTCAATCCGTAAGTTGTATACATCACAGCAGTCTGCCAAGATCAAGGGGTTCAAACCAAATCACTTTTCGTTTAATACTGATGGTGGGAGATGCGAAAATTGCCTTGGTGATGGCTATATCACAGTTGAGATGCAGTTCCTAGCGGATGTTCAGCTGACATGTGAAGACTGTAAGGGCAAAAAGTTTAAGGAAGAAGTACTCGACGTCACTTACAAAGACAAGAATATTTATGATGTCTTGACAATGACTGTAGATGAAGCACTCATCTTTTTTGAAGCTCGAAAAGATATCTATAATAAACTCAAGCCACTTCAAGACGTGGGGATGGGATATGTGGCACTTGGCCAATCTTCTTCTACACTCTCAGGAGGAGAGGCACAACGTGTCAAGCTGGCTTCATTTCTATCTAAGTCTAGCTACAAGGATCATATCTTCTTCATCTTTGATGAGCCGACAACTGGACTTCACTTCCATGATGTAGTAAAGCTCCTTAAGGCTCTGAATGCTTTGATTGAAAAGGGACATACTGTCCTTGTAGTAGAGCATAATCTTGATGTGATCAAGTCAGCTGATTGGCTGATTGAACTCGGACCAGAAGGAGGCAAAAATGGTGGACACTTAATCTACCAAGGTGACCCACGTGGAATACTCAAGGTAAAAAAGAGTGCAACTGCTCCTTTCCTTAAAGGGAAGTTTTAAGAAATTTGAAACCAATTCGTTTTGCTATTTTAACAGAAGGAAGATAAGCTTAAGGATTTGCAAAATATAAATCTATTCCATTTGTCTGTCAACATATTCTTGGCCTGCAAATTCTTTCTCATTCTTTGATGTAATAGTTTTACAAATCTCTTTTATTGGTATAAGAGTTTTTACTATTCTACCAATCAATAAATCTACTTCATAGTCTCCTACTCTTTCTCTGTTTCCAATAATTTTTGGTCGTTACTTTGAGGTTATCAAGTTCTTATTTTTTATTCTATAATAGCGCAAACGCGTTTTCTATTTGATAGAATTCTAAATCGCCACTCTAAAATAATATCTATTAATTGCAGCACTCACAATTGATCACTTGTATAATACAGTGATAGGAACTCGCGACCCTCCAAACAATTATCGAACTTTATTAAAACAAAAATTATGAAAAAGATCTGCATTCTAATCAACACTATATTAATCTCTCTCTTGATCATTGGCTGTGACAAAGAATTTGATAATGAGAACAATCGGATACTTGGTGGCGACAATTCTGTAAGTGGTAGAGTCGACTTTATCAATAAAGAAACTGGTGATATCAGATCTGTCGTTAGAGCCATTGTATTCTTAGGAGAAAGCGAAGAATTTCCGATCATAGAAATAGACACCAATGTTCTGTCTCAGTATGAGGATACCTTGGTAGACGACTATTACTTCACATTAACTGACTCTTTAGGACAGTATGACTTTACAGATATCCCGCCATTTGAAGATTGGAATATTGGCGTTTACTTCTACTCAGAATCTGTCACTGGGATGGATGCAACTCCAGATGGTGACGAAGGAGAAGAAAATGGAAACACTACAATTGCCATCAGTCTTGAAGAAGGAGAGCATGATGATGGTAATAATTTTGAAATCGAATATGTCAGCTACGAATCATCTTTATCAGGTCAAGTACTCATTGATCTTGACAATGATCAAATTGCTGATAGTCATGTCGAAGGCGTTCTAGTATCACTTTACCGAACTGATGAATCTGGGGTAATAATAGAAAACATGGGTACGACTGGTCAATACACAGACAACCAAGGAAACTACAGATTTGATTACTTTAAGAGTGGGTACTATGCTATTAAGATTGATTACCAAAATCAGTATCAGGTGATTGCAACCGGAGACACAACTCCAAATTTAGATGATCCGGATCAAATAGACCCTACAGTAATTTCTAATTATGTTGGAGTAGCTGAGAAAGATGAAAATAATGACTTCCTACTCAAATTGCATTCCTCTGTTATCAGTGGTCATGTCATCATTGATACTGATGGAGATGGAGATCCAGATGTGCCTGCCTTTGGAGAAAACATCGAACTTTACCAGAGAGATAGCAATGGAGATCCAACGTCACAATTAGTAGCTGAGACATCTACAAATGCTCAAGGATATTACGCCTTTGATGGACTGAATCCAAGTGAGTATGTTATCAAATATGTTGGTACTGGAAACTACCTCTGTCTCTTAAGTGGTGACATCTCTCCAGAAGTAGGTGAACCTGAAGGACCTGGATGCTTATTGATCCCTGTAGATATTCTCACTGAAGATTCTCATGATGGAGACAATGTCTTCGTAGTTGAATAGCTAATTAAAAAGCTCAACTTATTGACTGCTACAAGTTTTTCTAAACTTTTTACTCAATCTTGCAGCACTCAAAAACAGGACCGTGTATAACACATTGAATCGCGACTCCAAACAATTATAAATACAATCAAAAAGAAAAAGATCATGAAAAATTTAAAAATAATACTGCTCGGATTTCTTTTATCATTTCTCATTATCAGTTGTGACAAAGAAGACATGATAGAGGATGAAGTAGTAGCTATCGGTGGCAATGGTGTCGTCACTGGATTTGCCACCGTAAGAGCATATGGCATTGATACCTTTGTTGAACATCCATCTAGAGAGACTCTGGTTTTCCTTGGCAAAGAACTTGAACTTGCTAATCTTGATTCAGTCATAGTTACCTCAGAAGAAGTCTATGTTGGAGATGGTTGGTATGCAACTAGAACAAATGGTGATGGAGAATACTTTTTTGAAGACCTCCCAGCATTTGAAGATTGGAAACTCCGTGTAATCACGTCAGACATTGATTCCATAGAGGGAGTAGATATTACTTTAGATGGTGATGAAGGAGAAGAATTAATAGATGCTCCTATCCATATCTCTCTTAAAGAAGGAGAAGTTGATGATGGCAACAATTTTCTCTTAAGCTATGTCGAACAAACTTTTACGCAGATTACTGGCCTAGTATCAATAGATAATGATGGTGATGGACTAGCTGATGACTTCTTATCAAGTGTACTTATAAGACTATTAAGAACAGATGAAACTGGTGATCCTAGTGGTCTGACAGCAGAGTTTGTTGCTGAAGTTTACTCTAACTCTTTAGGTCAGTTTAGTTTTCAAGGAATTGATCTGGGCTTCTATGTCCTCCAATTCAGTGATCCAGATTCCTATTCTGTTATTAAGGCAGCTGATGAATCTCCTGACAGCGATCCATTAGGAACTCCACCTGTTTACATCCCAGTCTTTCTTGATGAAAATAAACCAACAGATGAAGACAATAACTTTCTCTTAGAACAGAACAACATCAATATCCGTGGTAAAGTAATTCTTGATACTCTAGGTGGTGTTGGAGCAGATAACCAACGAGTCGAACTTTACAGGAGAGGTGATACCGGAGTACCTATGTCCCCGCTTATCTCATCTTTCAATACCGATAACAAAGGAAACTTTTGGTTTGCAGAACTCGAACCTAATGACTATATCCTTTACTTCATTGGTGATGGTACATATTCATGCCTTAACGGTACAGATATTACACCTGAGATGGGCGAACCAGAAGCAGAACAATGCTTTTTCATCTCAGTAGATATCCCTGCATGGGATTCAGAAGACAGTGACAACATCTTTATTGTTCAATAATTTTGTAATTTACCTAAAGTGGACACACAATTACAACATCTCATTACAGCCTGTCTCCGACGAGATGAGATTGCTATGCGAGCAATTTACAATCTATTCGTAGACAGGCTGTACTATGTAATCAAACGCTATATCAAAGAAGATTACCACATAGCAAACATCTTGCAAGACGTGTTCTTAAAAGTCTTCAATAAGATTGAAACATTTGATGCAAAGAAGGGGAGCTTCAATACTTGGATTACAACTATTGCAATCCGAGAAAGCCTAAATCACTTGCGTAAAAATCATGTCAACCTCATGCAATTAGAAGAAGTAGCTGTGTGGTCTGCCGCAGATGTAGACCCATTACTCACACAATTAGAACTCGATGATCTAATGATCAGAGTCAATGCGATTCCTGATAAGTATAGAGTCATCTTCACACTCTATGAGATAGATGGCTATGACCATAAAGAAATCGCAGAGATGCTAGGAATAGGAGCATCAACATCTAGATCATATTTGACAAGAGCAAAAAAAATGCTTCAAGAAGAAATCCTTTCGCATGACAATAAAGTTACAAGACGATGAGAGAGACTAAGTACAACCAAAATACATTTAATAAAAAAGCGCCAATAGATCGAGATGCACTTTGGGGTAAGATCAGTACTGATCCTAAGTTTCCTCAACCTGAACTTAAATCTCGGAAAGGATTTTGGATATTTGGAAGCGTGCTATTCATATTGTTAATTTCTGCATTGACATACACATTTACGAAAGTAGAAAGTAGAGATGCTGATGAGATAGGATCAACAAATATAATCAAGAAAGAAAATGAAAATATATTAAACACCCACTCACTTAAGAGTAAAACACAAACTACTCAAGACGCAGATGTAGAGACAACTGTTAAGGACGAAAACACAAAAAGCATCACTGAGATAAATTCTAATAATGAGGTGAGACAAAGTGCTATCAGTGATAATAATACTACTGGAGTACTACTCAGTAACAACGATCCATCAGTATTAAAAACTGAAGAAACTACAAATCTAAATAAAACAAAAAGCACTACCGACGCAACGCTGAAAACTCTTAGGTCTAACCAAAGTACAATCCAGACTTCAACACAAGGCCATTCAACAACGTCTCAGCGTGAATTTGTCAAGAGTGAAAACAAACTTCAAGTAGGTGATCAAAACAATACCGCCAATGAACTCCAAACACTCTCCAATCAGATCACTGCTTTGAGTACTTTGAAATTTGCCAAACTACAGAAGAAAGCAATCGGGCTACCGAGTTACAAAGAATCTTTAATTCCTCTCAAATCTAAAATAGGTCTTCTCATCTATCTCAATGCATCATATGGACTAAGCTTACAGTCTGTAAGTGCTATTGACACATTGGTGGCTATTGATGATATCGACGATGTCTCACAATACCTAGAAAATAGAGAATCTAGAGCAATTGAATTTGGTGTCAAAAAGCAAGTATTCAAAAGATTTAGTCTTGGCTTAGGTGCAGAGTATCGTGAAGACTGGCAAGTCTATAAGCGATCGACTGTAGATACATTGGTTACAGCTATACCTGATGAAGATGGAAGAATCGGACTCGCCGAGGTAACTACAAATTACTGGCTACCCCAAAGCTACAAGTCTCTCAACCTACTCGTGACAGCTGGTTACTTGATTCCAACAAAAATTGGAATACTTGAGATAGGAGGAGGTCTGACTTATAATGTAAGTAGTAGCCATAGTGGCAATATCTTAGACAGAGAGTATAACCTCATTGGTAAAACACGAGCTTATGAATTAGTTAGTTTTGGACTTGCTGGATTTGGTCAAACCAGTCTTACACTTCCTTTGAGTGAGCAATTGAGACTTGCTTTCAATGCAAGGTATGACTTTCCAACTCTCATTTCACCAAGTGACCAAAGTTATGAGCATCGATTATCTGCACTCAGATTAGGTGTAGGATTGGGTTATGCTTTCTAAAGAGAATGCTTGATTAGAGAGTTCCAATCATAATGAAAGAACTTGTGTTTTGCCATAATCATCTCTCGCTAGAGAAGTGTACCTTTGCCACATGACATTCAATGACCTCAATCTTGGCAAATCTCTCAACAATGCATTGAGTGACCTGGGTATGACTGAGCCAACCACCATTCAATCAAAAACTTTTCCTCTAATCATGTCGGGAAAGGATATTATCGGGATAGCTCAGACTGGTACTGGTAAGACATTCGCCTACCTATTACCATCTCTGAGGTTGTGGAAGTTCTCTAAGACACCTTATCCACAAATCTTGATTATCGTTCCTACTCGTGAGCTCGTTGCCCAAGTCTTAGAAGAGGTAGTAAAACTTACAACATACATGACATTTACAGCGGTAGGTGTCTATGGTGGGACCAACATTAAGACTCACAAGCATGCAATCTCTCTTGGCTGTGACCTTGTAGTCGGCACACCGGGTAGACTCAATGATCTCTTCCTAGATGGTGTACTCAAGGCAAAAAACATCAAGCGACTCATCATCGATGAAGTAGACGAAATGTTGAACCTTGGTTTTAGAGTACAACTCCATGGAATCAAAGAATTTCTTCCTGTAAAGAGGCAAAACTTGATGTTCAGTGCAACATTGATACCCGAGGTAGAGACTGTCATTCAAGAGTATACAACACATTATGACAAGGTAGAAGTAGCGCCTTCTGGTGCTCCACTTGAGAGTATCGATCAGTCAGTATACTCGATACCTAACTTCAATAGTAAGACTAACTTACTCATCCACTTGCTTGAGCAAAATGCAGAGATGTCAAAAGTCTTGATCTTTACATCGACTAAGAAGATGGCAGATGTCCTTTATGATCGGCTCTACCCTATCTTCGAAGAGACTGTCGGTGTCATTCACTCATCTAAGTCGCAAAACAATCGATTCCAAACTGTTGAGCTATTCCAAAATGGAACATACAGATGTATCATCGCCACTGATATCATCGCTCGTGGATTAGATGTCTCATCTGTTACACACGTTATCAACTTTGATCTTACTGATACTCCTGAGAAATATATACATAGGATCGGACGTACTGGTCGAGCTGATCAGCGAGGTGTAGCTATCTCATTTGTCTCTGACAAAGAAATCGAATATCGTAAGCAAATAGAAGCACTGATGCAACTCACCATTGCTGAAGTTTCAGTACCAGAGGAAGTTGTTATTTCTGAAGAACTCATAGACTTAGAAAAGCCTAATGATTTTGTTCCCTTTAATAATCATAAGATGAAAAAGTTCGTACCCTCTGGTCCAGCTTTTCATGAAAAGAAGGATAAAAACAAAAAGGAAAATCGTCACTTGACTCGATCCGCGACACAGAAGCTGAAGTATAAAAAACCTAAAAAGAGAGGACAGAAATCGATAAATAATAAGAAGAAAAAGTAACTAGAGTGCCTCTGAACACAATCTTTTTGTATCAAATCTGATATAATATGACGGGAGTATTATTGGTATGATGCCATTACATGTTGAAAGGAGGGTATGAAGTAACCGACATTTCCATCAGTAATCTATTCTACCTTAATTTATACATCCAATCATAACTCCGTATAGTTTCTTGTATTGATTTCACAATTGAAGAAAGAATCATCACAACTGTTCTTCTTCATTTTATTTATCCTAAAAGTTTTGAATCTTAATTTCTATTCTGGCGAACCAGCTTCTACCCAAGCTTCTAACATTTCTATTTTACATGGCTCTAGTTGGGATGATCCTGGAGGAAAAGGCATTGGTGTAAATCCAGCCTCATGCTTAATAGCTCCAAGAAAATTAGGCGCTGTAGATGCTGCAGATGCCGAAGCGAAATCCGACATTAAAGGTGTTTGGGAACCGCTGACATGGCACCCAGTGATTGCACATGAAGCATTAAGAATATCAGCGACATCAGAGCTATAAGTTACAGCAGATGTGTCACACATTCCTTCCACATTCGTAACAGTGTCTTTTGTACACGCTGAAATAATAACAACTAGTCCAACAGTTAAGAATAAAAGGATATAAGATAATTTCATTTTCAACATAATTTAGGGCGAAAGAGATATTTCATTGGTGCAAGTTAACCAAACTCCCGTAAAATGAGCTAGAAATAAGGAGAGGAACAGTCTTAATTGACTATTCCTCTCTTTGTAATTTTAAACTGATATACGTGAATAGCGATTAACTATTCGTCAAGTTCTTATTGCTTAATGCTAAATGTATAGCTATCATTATTGTCTGCGGCAGTCATGTTGATAGCTGTTACCTCAAGTAAGTATGTCTTACCACCTGCTTTTTGAACAGTAAGGTAGTCTCCAACTAATAATACATTTCCAGCATATGCAGAACTATTATTATTGTGAAGGTCAGTAATTGATTCTACAGTCTCTACTGAAGCAAATGTAAATGTCTCAAGCAAACCGTTTTGACCAGGAATCAATGACCTAATTGTAGTTCCATTCACTGAAGAGATAGTTTGTAACCAGTTAGTAGCAATTGGGCCACCATCAATACCATTATCTCTAATCTCAGCATCTGTAGAAGAAGATCCTACACTATTTCCATTGTCGAGATCTAATCCACCTGTACCAGCTGGTCCAGCTTGATTAAGAAGTACTCCAGTTAATGTAGTTACAGGAGTACCTGTTGGTCCTACATTTACTACCTTCTCGAATGATGTCACATTTCCGAACTCATCTGTGATATCTACACTATATGTAGCACTACCTGAATTTTGAACTCTAATTAAGAGCGACTGGTTCACAAATCCATCAGCAAACTGTGAAGGGAATCCGTATGGATTAGCATCAAAGTCGTTATCTGCAAATTCTAATCTTGAAAGATCAGAGATAAGTGCACCATCTTGGTAAACAGCGATAGACGCAAGAGTACCATTTACAGGAGTAGCAGAAACAATTATTGAATATAATGATCCAGCAGTCAGATTAACTGATGCATTACCCCCAACTGTCACATCTGGTGGCATATCACCTCCTGTCCCACTATTATCAGTATTAATTGAGATTGATGCTGAACCAGTCTCTAGATTATCATCAACTACAACGAATGAATAAGTTGAAATTGAAGTATCCGTGTGAGCAGTGACAGTCACTTCTTTAGTAAATTCCGTTCTGTCATCACCAAAGAGTAAGTTTAATGAAGATCCTGGATCAGAGCCATCGATTGTATATCTTGATGGATCAAGAGCTACACCGTCTTGCTCGACTGAAAATGTATTAAGTTCAGCTTCGTCAGATGTAGCTGTCAATAATACAGTGAAAGAATCACCTGGATTCACTATTGTGTCCGCACTTACATAACCAATCTGATCTACTAAGACTACCTGAGGACCATCCTCATTTCCAGAACCAGGAGGATTAATAATATCATCATCACATGATGTGGTAAATATCGCAGTACCGATTAAGAGCATAAGCCCTAATAATTTGAATTGTTTCATACTTAATTAAATTTATTTTTTGTTTAGATGTTAGTGTAACGCAAAAGTAATGTAGTATCACATCGCAATTGACCATTTAACAACGTTTTAATAGTAAATAGGGGTTTATACTAGTGAAAAAAGAATTTTATCTCAATATTACTCTCTTAATTTTGATTAACCTCTTGATTAAGCCACTCTATTTATTCGGAATAGATGCTGAAGTTCAAAACCAAGTCGGCAACTCTGACTATGGAACTTACTTTGCCCTTTTTAACTTTCTCTACATCTTTCACTGGGTTTTAGATCCAGGTATTCAGAACTATAATACTCAAGCAATTTCTAAAGACAGAGACTCACTTCAATTACGACTTGGCTATACACTTGCGAGTAAATGTTTAGCAGCAATTCTGTTTGTTGGCATAGCTGGTCTTTTGAGTATGCTATTCTTTGGACAAGAGTATTGGCAAGAAATCCTCCTCGTGGCTGCAAGTATGATTGCACTTTCATTTATTGTTTATTTCAGGACACACTTTTCTGCAATTGGCCAATATTATACTGATAGTTTATTGAGCTCATTAGATAAGTTGCTCTTGATTCTTAGCTTAGGTTATCTCCTTTACTTGAGTGAAATAGAGATGAGCATCACCCTCTTTATCCAAGTCCAATTTATCTCTCTCATTGTAACATTGTTGATAGTGGGGCTATTATTCATTCGTCGATTCGGAGGAATAAGATTAAATTTTGACGTCAGTCAGATTAAGGGTCTTCTGCGTAATTCATTTCCGTTTGCAATTGTTTTCATTCTCATGTCACTCTATAGTAGAATGGATGGCATAATGCTCAAGTCTCTAGTTGACGATCAAGCAGTATCAGCTGGTATCTTTGCTGCAGGGTTTAGAGTCTATGATGCAATGAGCATGATAGGCATGCTGTTCGCTAGCCTCTTACTTCCAATGTTTGCCAATGTACTCTCAGACAAAGAGAAACTCTCAGAACTCTATGAATCTGCTTTGAGGCTCTTACTTATAGTGTCTACGCTACTCGGTATCATAGCATACCTCTATAGTGAGGAAGTAATGTACGCTATCTATACAGCAGCCTCTCAGTCACATGTAGAAGTATTTCAATGGTTGACTATCAGCTACTACCTCGTTGCTCTCACCTACGTGTTTGGAACATTAATCACCGCAAGTGGTAAATTGAAAAAACTCAATTGGTTATTTGTACTTGGAATACCAATCAATTTCTCATTAAATTGTTGGTTGATTCCTGACCTTCAAGCTGTAGGAGCTGGTATTGCCACATGCATTACACAAGCCGTGATTTTGATCGGCCAGATAATCTTAGTTTACAGACAGTTTGACTTGAAAGTCAATAGCAATCTTATTTTACATTATAGTCTCTTGTTTGGAGTCATTTTTGCTACCTCTCTAATGATACATTACTCTCTCAGTTGGCATTTTATCCTCGAAGTAGGACTCATTAGTATTATTGGTGTTGTTTACATATTGGGAAGTAGATTTTTACGTTTAGATTTTATCTTAGGTGCAAGATCAGATGCACCATAAGGTCAAAGAATAAAAACTAACCTAGTCTTGAGCTCAATGGATAATAACGAAAACTTACTGCGTCCTATCTTGCTACTTTGGAAGCAGAAGAAACTCATACTTGGGCTGAGCCTACTTCTCAGTATAATAGCTGCAGGACTTAGCTTGCTCAAGCCTAACTATTACGAATCTAAATCCATATTCTACCCAGCAAGTACAGACCTTTCCAAGCCACTACCAATTGGAACTCAATCAGTAGACATTGACTATTACGGTACAGGTGATGACCTTGAACGCCTCCTAGCAATAGCGAGTAGTAGTGAACTCAAAGACTACCTCATCGAGACCTTTGATCTCTACAAGCACTACGATATCAATCCGTCAGTAGAAATGGCTAAATATATGATGAGTCTCAAACTCGTAAAGCACTTCAAAACTAAAAGAACTAAACTTGACGCAATCAGATTATCATTTGAGGATCAAGATCCAGAGTTTGCAAAAGACATGGTCAATGCTGCAACTGCAAAACTCAATGAAATAGCACAAAAGATTATAAAGCAAGGTCAGAATACTCTCATTCAAAGTTATACACTTGCTGTAAGTAACAAAACTACAGAACTCAATATACTCTCTGATAAAATAGGCAAGCTGAGAGCAAAACATGGCATCTACAATTTGGAAAGCCAATCACAGACATACTCAGAAATCCTACCAGAGATTGAATCAAAACTCTCAATTGCATCTGGAAAATACAAATTGATGCAGAAGTTCAATGCTCATCCAGATACGCTGGCTACATACCAATCAATAGTAGGTAGCTATACAAGTCAAGTCAATAATCTCAAGAGTAAAATAACACTATTTAATGAGGGATACTTACCCACTCTCAACGCTGAGGCAGAACAAGAAGACTTTATGAAACAATATGTATTGGACAAGCAGAGATTGAGTCAGTTACAATCAGCATACAACTCACCGTTCAGTGCAATCCACCTCATCGAAGCAGGAGAAATACCATTTATAAAATCTAGGCCTAAGAGATCTTTCATTGTAATCGGTGTTGCCATCACAAGTACACTTTTCCTAAGTATGCTAGTATTAATCCAAGACTTTGTTAAATCTCTAATAGCACTCAACAAAGAGTAGGATGCTTGCGACATTCAATCAAGATCACAAATTATTGATAAGTGGAGCAGGATTATTTCTACTCACAATAGCTTGTGCGATTTACTTCGAAGCTTGGTATTTGATTGGAATTCCTTTCTCTATCGTCCTTGCGGCTTACAGCATACTGAATCCCAAACTCATTTATTACTTACTCTTTGCGTTGATTCCATTTTCGACTGAGATCAATTTGCCAGGTGGTATCGGGTTAGATTTTCCAGGAGAACCTTTAATGTTAGTATATACAGGCTTAGTCATCTTTTTAGCAATAGAGCACTTACGTAAATGGGATGGAAATTTATTTTATAATGGAATGACGGTCTTGATTATTTCATTGTTTGGATGGAGTATTATCTCAACAGTATTCTCTTCACAACCAATCATCTCACTCAAATATCTTGCAGCCAAAGTTTGGTATATCTTACCTTTTTACTTTGGGACATTGATAATCTTTCAGCGAGACATTACAAAAGTTAGGTGGCTGATTAAACTCATAGTCGGAGTTACACTAATTGCAACTTTATATGTTGTTGCTAGACATTCGATGATGGGATTTGCATTTAAAGCAGTGAATGGAGCAGGTAGACCCTTCTTCCGTAATCATGTTACCTATGGAGCTCTTCTTGTATTGATACTTCCTTATCTCTTCTACTTATGGAAGACATCACGGAATCCACTGAGAATAATAATCTATGGACTAAGCCTCTTGTTTTTTGGATTTGCAATCTATACAACCTATACTAGAGCTGCCTACGTCTGTGTTGTTGGTATTGCAGCTGGCTATTTTATGATAAGATTTAAACTCACTTCAATAACACTTATCGCTGCACTTATATTGAGCTCTGTCGGTATTGGCTATTTGATTCATAAAAATCAATTCTTACAGTTTGCTCCTAATTATGAGAAGACGATATCTCACCAAAATATCAACAACTTGATGGAAGCTACAGTCAAGGGTGAGGATGTGTCTACTATGGAAAGAGTCCATAGGTGGGTTGCTGGTATGCGGATGGTCGCAGCCAAACCTCTTACAGGATTTGGTCCTGGAGCATTTTATGAATCATATGAACCTTATACTCTCAATAGTTTTGAGACATTTGTGAGTGACAATCCTGAAAAGTCAGGTATCCATAATTACTATTTAATGACCTGTGTCGAGCAAGGAATACCCGGTCTTATCTTATTCTTTTTACTAACGGCATTTCCACTTTTAATGGCCCAACGAGCCTACCACAAACTCAAAAGAATAGAACTTAAGTCACTAGTCATGGCAGCTGCACTTTCTTTAATATCCATAGATTTGCTCCTCCTGATCAATGATCTCTTAGAAGCAGATAAAGTAGGATCGTACTACTACTTGTCCATAGCAATCATCGTTCTCTGCTACATGGCTGCAAGTAAACAATCTCACAAAT
>Ga0079202_10000358_pt1 | contig 14536 bp, 12 predicted proteins | sample PorBlaBluebeHill_FD_68601 | JGI IMG/M metagenome (GOLD analysis project Ga0079202, IMG submission 68601) | Marine algae microbial communities from Blueberry Hill - Blueberry Hill, Maine | ecosystem: Host-associated > Algae > Red algae > Blade | place: USA: Blueberry Hill, Maine
TTTCTAAATTAAATGCGCTAAATAATTAAAGTACCTTTTTTTAAAACTATAAACTTTAAAAACACCGTAGAAAATACCAGCAACTAATAGCAAAACTATACTGCTATCTATTGGGAAGTCCAACAGGTAAAAGTGTAGGATTTACAGGTGTTGGCATTTGGGCTGAGCATACAAAACTTATAAATAGGAATAAAATTGAGGCAATTTTTTTTATTATAAGTCGGTATGCAAATGGTTTAAAAAAATATGAGCAATAGTATTGTTTAACAATTAATCCGCCTGTAAGAAAAAAGATAATACATAGTCTTTAAATATAGAAACTAAAAAAGCCTTTCATTTAATTGAAAGGCTTTACAATTTTTGTGGTCCCACTTGGGCTCGAACCAAGGACCACCTGATTATGAGTCAGGTGCTCTAACCAACTGAGCTATGGGACCAAAATTGGTGTGCAAATTTAATATTAATTTTAAAAGACCGCAAGATTTTATTTCTTTATTTCTTCCTTTATTTCTTGACACAGCTCAATTAGTACACCATTAGAAGATTTTGGGTGTAAAAAAGCCACCAATTTATTGTCCGCGCCTTTCTTAGGTGTTTCATTTAAAACAATAAAACCTTCAGATTTTAGTCTTTTAATTTCAGCTTCAATATTATCAACATCAAAAGCAATGTGGTGGATACCTTCTCCTTTTTTTTCTATAAATTTTGCAATTGGACTGTCTTCTCTAGTTGCTTCTAATAATTCTATTTTATTTTCTCCAACTTGAAAAAAGGATGTGTTTACGCCTTCGGTTTTTACTTCTTCAGTTTTATAATGTGGTTCTCCAAAAAGTTTAGTGAACAAATTATTCGACTCTTTTAAACTTTTAACCGCTATACCTATATGTTCTATTTTATTCATTAAATAACAACGTTTTTAATTTATACTTAAATTTAAGGTGCAAATTTTAATTTCAAAAATACTATAATATTTAAAAAGCGTAGATTTGTAGTCTATATATCTCCTAAATAGTTGGGAACAACACACAGAATGAAAACAGAAGAAAGTCAAAGACAAAAAAAAATAGGATCGGTTTTACAACGCGATCTAGTAGATATTTTACAAACAGCAGCAACTCAAGGTGGCATGCGTGGTGTTATTATTTCGGTATCTAAGGTTTCGGTAACCGTAGATTTATCGGTTGCAAAGGTCTATTTAAGCATCTTTCCAAATAACAAAGCGAAGGAATTAGTAGAAGGTATAAAATCTAATCAGCCATTTATTCGTCACGAATTAGCACAACGTACTAGAAATCAATTACGCAAAATGCCACAACTTTATTTTTTTGTGGATGATTCTTTGGAGCATATCGATAAAATTGAGCAATCTTTAAAAGGAAAAGATAACCCAATAAAAGATCCAAACTTTTTTGAAAAACGAAAAAAAGCGTAAATTATTTTGAGCTTTCCTCTTTACATAGCAAAACGCTACTTACGCTCTAAAAGCAAAAATAATGCGATCAATTTTATAACCTATATTGCCATTGCAGGCATCATTATAGGTTCTGCTTCTTTATTTGTAGTGCTCTCTGGTTTCGCTGGTCTTCGAGCATATACGTTGCAATCTACTACTGTTGTTGATCCAGATTTAAAGGCCGAAACCACCGTTGGGAAATCTTTTATTTTAGAACCAGACACAGACACAAAATTAAATGCAATAAATGATATTGTAAGCTATGCTAAAGTAATAGAAGAACGCGTTATTGGTTCTTTTAATAATAAAAAACAACCTTTAATTATAAAAGGCGTAAATGCTAATTATACAAAAGTATATATAGTAGACTCAATTCTACGAAATGGTAGTTGGTTAACAGATAAAACAAACCAAGTTGTGGTTGGAGCAGGTGTTTCTAACAGTTTAAACATTGGTCTTTTAGATTACGGCAAACGTGTTTCTCTATTTGTTCCAAAACCAGGAAAAGGACAAATAACTTCTATAGAACAAGCCTTTAATCAAGTCCAAACTATAAACGTTGGTGTATTTTATATAAATGAAATATTAAACGATAACTACATTTTTGCAAGCTTAGATACTGCACAAGAATTACTTAATTTTAAAGAAAACCAAATTACAAATATTGAATTTAGATTAAAAAAAGGCGCAGACGAAGACGATGCGAAAGCTCAAATTCAAGCGGTTTTGGGAGATAATATTACATTAAAAAATAAAGCACAGCTAAACGATGCGCTTAACAAAATGCTAAATACCGAAAACCTAATGGTTTATCTACTGCTTACTTTAGTATCTATTATTTTAATATTTAACGTTATTGGTTCTTTAATTATGATGATTTTAGACAAAAAAAGAACCCTAACCACACTTTTTAGCATTGGCGCTACACTAAAAGAGATAAGACAAATTTTCTTTATTCAAGGTGCAGCTATGACAATTATTGGATCGCTTTTAGGTTTGTTTTTAGGTTATCTAATATCGCTTAACCAAATATATGGGCCAGATATTTTAAAAGTTTATATCACTCCTTTTTTGGTCTATCCGCTTGCTATTAAATTAGAAAACATGCTAATTGTTTTTACTACCATTACTGTTTTAGGTGTGCTAGCCTCTAAAATTGCTTCGGCTAGAATTACAAATAAAATGGTGAAGACTGGTTAAATTTTTTTGGGGAAGTTATCAGAAAAAGGCAAACAGGCTTTACGCTATATCTTTTTTAAGAAAAATAAAAAAGATTACTTAGTGAAAACATGATCGCCAAATAATTTTTCCACCTCATCAAAAGCAGCAAAAACATCTACAGAAGCATCACTAGTTACCATTTTCATTCGATGTTCTTTAAAATGTGGAATGCCTTTAAAGTAGTTTGTGTAATGTCTTCTGGTTTCAAAGACACCAAGAATTTCACCTTTCCAATCTATAGCCATTTGTAAATGTCTGCGAGCAGCTTCTACGCGTTCTTGTATAGTAATTGGTCTGTAGTGCTCTCTAGTTTCAAAAAAGTGTTTTACTTGTTTAAAAAACCATGGGTTTCCAATAGTGGCACGACCAATCATGCAGCCATCCAAACCATAATCGTCTCGCATTTCCTTAGCACGTTCTGGTGATGTTACATCACCATTCCCAAATATTGGAATATGCATTCTTGGATTGTTTTTTACTTGCGCAATAGGTTTCCAATCGGCTTCACCTTTATACATTTGTGCTCTAGTTCTGCCATGGATAGCGATAGCTTTACAGCCAACATCTTGTAACCTTTCGGCAACCTCAACAATTTTTATTGAGTCATGATCCCAACCAAGTCGCGTTTTTACTGTTACAGGAATATTGGTGCGTTTAACCATTTCTGCAGTAAGTTGCTCCATTAAACAGATGTCTTTTAAAATACCTGCTCCAGCTCCTTTACTTACTACTTTTTTAACTGGACAACCAAAATTTATATCTATTATATCTGGCTTCGAATCTGTAACAATATCTATAGTTTCTAGCATACTATCCATATTGGCTCCAAATATTTGAATACCAACAGGTCGTTCTTTTTCGTAAATGTCTAATTTCATAACGCTTTTTGCGGCATTACGAATCAAGCCTTCACTAGAAACAAACTCAGTGTAAACGACATCTGCGCCTTGCTCTTTGCATAATGCACGAAATGGTGGATCGCTAACATCTTCCATTGGTGCTAAAAGCAGTGGAAAGTCTGGAAGTTCTATGTTGTCTATTTTTACCAAAGCGTCTAATTTTTGCACAAAATTAATGCTTTTTCTACAAATGTAATTATAAAGACCTCACAGGTTTTAAAACCTGTGAGGTCTTTATCTAAATCTTTTGTATGTTTTTTTAAAATATACTAACAAATAAATTTTAAAACTAGTTTTTGAGATTAGCTTTAAATATTCTAATATATGTTTCTCTTTATTCTAACTCAACAATAATTTCGTTTTTTCTATTAAAAACCTCAAAAGGCGCATTATATCCTAAAAATGAAAAATTATTGTTGTGAGTAATGTTATTTTTATTTAAAGTCTCTTTTAATATTCCTTTATATTTCTCAATTCTTTCTTTATTTGCCCAACCACCAAAAGTAATGGCTGCAACCGTTTTTTCTGGCATTTTGGTAAACTCAATTTCTTCTTGATTTGGCCTAGGTAGATCTTCTTTCTTGTATTGTTTTGGTACCATAAATTGCATGGTAACGGAATCTTCAAGACTCATGTTTACAGGAGAAGTCATCGCAATATTTTCTTCAGTTTCATTACTACCAAATATATAACCTCCCAATGCTTTAAATCCTTCACTACCTGCTTTATCATAATCTCCTGTGTTTAGCTTTATTGATGTAAATAAAGCCGACTCGTATTTACGAATTTCAATAGCGCCAACAGTTTTAATGGTTTTGTATTGATGCGTTTCAATATGCTTTTGTGTGTAAATAAAATAAGCTTGAAAGATTAAAAAAGCAAATACAATAATACTTAGAATAATAAGTATGGTTTTAAGTTTCATGATCACAAAATTAAGTTTAAAAAAGTAGTTAAGTTTGTGTTTTGCAAAACTTTAACGCATATTTTTTAGTACCCAAAGTCCGTAGAAGCCAATAAAAATTTCAGCAACCATTCTAAATTGATACTCAAAAGTTGGTATTCCACCTGTAAAATTACATAGTAATCTCCCAAAACCTAGACCTAGCATAAAAACAATGTTTGTAACGAGCGCTATTTTGAGATAATTAGGTTTTAAAACACAGGAATATATGCGTTGTAAAAGGAAGTATAATCGCTTGGTTTAAAACCAGAATCCTTAGTAACTATTGAGACATACCTTTACGTAAAAACGGTAAATACATTTAGCCTGTATACGATACGTTCGCTATTTTTGTGGCAGATTTAAAAGGTAATATTATAAAACAATTAACTAACAAAAAAGGGTACGGTGCTAAACCTACAGTATCGCCAAAAGGTTATAAAATTGTGTTTACTTCTAATAGATATAATGTTGGTGGACGTTATACTAATTTGTTTACTGCTAAGTGGCAAGATTATTTTTTCTCTAAACGATCACGTTCTTTCAACTCGTTTATACGCTCATTAGTTTCAAGTGTAGTGTTACCAAACTTATAACTAAAACCTAGTTTTACGTACCGTGTATCTTCATCTCTAAAACTATAACTGTCTTGGTTTAAATATCTATTAGTTAAACCCAAATCTTGTGTATTAAAAATATCGGAAACAGCTAAAAATATCACTGCTTTTTTATTAAATAATGTTTTAGATAAAGATAAGTCTGAATATAAAGCAGAATCGGCGGTTTGTAATCCAATAATATTTTTACTTACGTTTGTTAAAGCAAAGTTTACAGACAAGCTATTGTCCTTTAAAAAGTTATAATCTGTACTTAAAATAGAATAATTATACCATTGGTTTCTTTTAACTTCTATAGTATTTACAGTTAGTTTCTCTCTCGTATTTGCCAATCCATTTGCTAAATAAATAGACCAACGGTCTGTAATACTTTTATTAAATTCAATATCTAAACCGTATTCGTTAGATGTATCAATATTGGTTGGCGTAAAACTTATAATGTTGGTACTATTATCTTGAATTGGAATTTCATTAATAGCGTCTCTATTGGCTTTATAAAAAACTTCGATTGTTAAAAAATTGTATAATCGTGTCCCTAACAAAAATTTATTTGTGAATTGTGGCTTTAACATTGGATTTCCTGTAATCACAGTATTATCGTTTAAAAAGAAGTTAAACGGATTTAATAATTGATAATTAGGTCTAGAAATACTACGTTTGTAATTGGTATATATACTTAAGTTGCCTGAAATTTGATGATTTAAATTTAGCGTTGGAAACAATTCAAAATAATCTTGTGTATTTATCACGTTATCTGAAACAGATAAACCATGAACATTTGTTTGTTCAACTCTTAATCCACCATTAAAACTCCATTTATTCCAACTCTTAATATAACTTGTATAGAAGGCAAAAATAGACTCTTCGTAAATATACGCATTTGAATTGGCTAAGTTTAAAACACTATCTCCAGTAATTTGGTTTACGTCTAACTGTTTAATATCGCTATCTGTTTTAATGCTTGAAGATTTTATTCCTAAAGCAAATTCCGAAGTATTGTTTAGTGGTAATGTATAATCAGATTGAAAGGTGAAAATATTTGTATGTTGGTTGTTATTAGTTTTAAATGCAGTACTAAAATTATTTGTGTTATCTGGAAAAAAATAATCGCTATTTACATTTTGATTTCTCTGATAATTATAATCTGTAATATGCGTGTTAAAACTTATTTTTCCTTTTGTATTAAATTTATGTACAAAGTCTAAATCGAAACCAAGATTATACTTGTCATCACTCGAACGATTAAAAGAATTGAAGTTAAAAAGTCTTTGGTTTAAATTATCTTTAACCAATGTATTTCCATTAATTCTATAATCGTAATAAGGAATCAATAATGCGTTAGATGAAAAACTTAGCGTATTATCATCATCTATAAAATAATCAAAATTTAAATTTACGTTGTGTGTATTTGATCGCGTATTTCTATTAATATTGGTTTGCCATTTATTATCTATATTACCAGAATTATCAAAGTAGTTAACACGTTCATCGTTTTCTCTATTAATTTTACTTTTAGTAAAACTATAGTTTAAATTAACATTAACTTTTTTCGTTTTGTAAAATTGATTAATCCCAGCATTATATCTTGGAAAAACACCTTGAGTATAGTTTTTAAAAATATTACCTCGGTAACCAGTTATTAAATTTCTACTCATTACAATATTTAAAACCACTCCACTTTCAGCATCATATTTTGCTGGTGGATTAGTTATAACTTCTACTTTTTGGATTGTATTTGCTGGAGAATTTTCTAGTAGTTGGGTAATTTCATTTGCAGATAAATTTACTTTTCTATCGTTTATAAAAACCGTTGGTGTGCTATTTTTTACTGTAATAACATCACCTAAAACTAAAACACCAGGTGTGCTACGTAAAACCTCCAACAAATTACCTTCGCTTAAGGCTGAATTTGCTAAGTTAAAAACAAGTCTATCTGCTTCTTTTTTTAGGGTTGGTTTGGTCGAGGTTATTATTACACCTTCTAACATTTGTGTATCTTCCTTTAAAATAATTTTTCCAAAATTTTTGTTTTCTGAAAGAGTAAATGTTTCATTAAAAGATTTAAAACCAATAAAAGATACTTTTAATATGTAAGATTTTGCTTCAACATTCTTTATTTTAAAAGTTCCTGTTTCTGAAGTGGTCGCACCCGTAATTATCGTTTCATCCTCGTTTAAAAGTAGTACGTTTGCAAAGGCAACAAACTGGTTGTTTTCATCAACCACAGTTCCAGAAACAGAGAATTCCTGAGCCATAATTTCCGAAGAAAAAATAAAAATATTTAGAAATAAAAAGTATTTCATTTTTAAAAATTTGCGAAAGGGCAAGATAATAATTGTTTTTTTAATTTTGTTACGGTAAAAACCGTAAATATTATGTGTTTGTATTAAGAAGAAAAACTAAAAAAATCGTTAATAAATGCCTTATCTTTGTTGTTTATTTCTTTAGTAAGAGCAGATAGATTATGAAGCACATTAGAAATTTTTGCATTATTGCACATATTGATCATGGAAAAAGTACACTTGCCGATCGTTTACTAGATGCAACAGGTTCTGTAACCGCTCGTGAGAAACAAGCACAACTTTTAGATAGTATGGATTTGGAACGCGAACGTGGTATTACCATTAAATCGCATGCCATACAAATGGAATATACTTACGAAGGCCAAGAATATATTTTAAACTTAATCGATACACCTGGCCACGTAGATTTTTCTTACGAAGTATCGCGATCTATTGCAGCCTGTGAAGGTGCTCTGCTAATTGTAGATGCAGCACAAAGTATACAAGCACAAACAATTTCTAACTTATATTTAGCGCTTGAAAACGATCTAGAGATTGTTCCTGTTTTAAACAAGGTAGATTTACCAAGTGCAAACCCAGAGGAAGTAACAGACGATATTGTCGATCTTTTAGGTTGTGATCCTAGTGAAGTTATTCACGCAAGTGGAAAAACAGGCTTTGGTATCGAAAATATTTTAAAAGCTGTTATCGAGCGCATTCCTGCTCCAAAAGGAAGTCCAGATGCTCCTTTACAAGCCTTAATTTTCGATTCGGTTTACAATACTTTTAGAGGTATCGAAACGTATTTTAGAGTGTTTAATGGTGAAATAAAAAAAGGACAGAAAATTAAATTTGTTGCTACAGATAATGCTTATAATGCAGACGAAGTTGGTACTTTAAAACTAACCCAAGTTGTAAAAGAGAGTGTAAAAACAGGAGATGTTGGGTATTTAATTACTGGAATTAAAACCGCAAAAGAGGTAAAAGTTGGTGATACTATTACCGATTTTGAAAACCCAACTACTAACATAATTGAAGGTTTTGAAGATGTAAAACCTATGGTTTTTGCAGGTATTTATCCTGTAGATACTGAGGATTACGAAGAGCTTAGAAACTCTATGGAAAAATTGCAGTTAAACGATGCTTCTTTGGTGTTTGCTCCAGAAAGTTCTGCTGCTTTAGGTTTTGGTTTTCGTTGTGGCTTTTTAGGGATGCTGCACATGGAAATTATTCAAGAGCGTTTAGAACGTGAGTTCGATATGACTGTGATTACTACAGTGCCCAATGTGTCTTACAATGCTTTTACAAACAAAGATCCAGAGACTCCTTTTATTGTTAATAACCCAAGTGATTTACCAGATCCTTCTACTGTAAATCGTGTTGAAGAACCTTACATTAAAGCAACAATTATTACTAAATCTGACTTTGTTGGAAACGTAATGTCATTGTGTATTGAAAAACGCGGTATGATAACTAATCAAACCTATTTAACATCTGTTCGTGTTGAGTTAACTTTCGAAATGCCTTTAGCAGAAATAGTTTTCGATTTTTACGATAGACTAAAAACAGTTTCTAAAGGTTACGCTTCTTTCGATTACCATCCAATTGGCATGAAAATATCAAAACTTGTTCGTCTAGATGTGTTATTAAACGGTAGCCCAGTCGATGCACTTTCCGCACTTATACATGCAGATAACGCGCACAATATTGGTAAAAAAATGTGTGCAAAATTAAAAGAGTTGATTCCGCGTCAACAGTTTGATATACCTATTCAAGCAGCAATTGGTGCTAAAATTATAGCTAGAGAGACTGTAAAAGCTGTACGTAAAGATGTAACGGCTAAATGTTACGGTGGAGATATATCGCGAAAGCGTAAATTATTAGAAAAGCAGAAAAAAGGTAAAAAACGTATGCGCCAAGTTGGTAATGTAGAAATACCTCAACAAGCATTTATGGCTGTTTTAAAGTTAAATGATTAATTATAGATTGTCGATTACTAGATTGTATTTTTTTAAATAAAAAAAACTCTGGTTAAAACTAAATTTTTTTAGTTTTATTTTAACTTACTCTCAATTAGTAACATATAATCATCTAGAGTACCAATTTTTGTATCTATAAAATCATTTTTATCACCATAAGGTCTGTATTTATGTACTGGAGTGGCTGCAAACAATCCTATTGTTGTTGTCTTTGTTGCAGCTGCAAGATGCATAACACCTCCATCACCACCAATAAACAATTTTGCATTTGCAATTACTGCTGCAATTTCTCTAATGTCCTTACTATAAAAAGAACTTGCTTTAAAATCTATTTGAGACACGTTTTCTGCAGGTAAAACTTCTAATATATTATGAGTGTTTCCAAATTTTATTTTTAACGCCTTATAAAAAGCACTCCACCATGCTTTTGAATAACATTTATCTCCGGTTGCAAAGGTGAATATTAAAATGGTTTTTTTATTGGGATTAATAACAGAATTATCTAAAATGGTTTTTCCATTAAAAAGTTCCTTTTCTGTAAGTTTTAATTTTAAACTAGGAATAGCAGTTTTTATAGCTCTATATCCTATTTGTTCTAGATAGTGTCTTAGAAGATATACATTGTTTTTTGCCATGTGATAATAATCTTCATCGACAGCTTCTAGGTTCTGTTCTAAAGTTCCAAAAACTTTATATTTAGCATTAGATAAATAAGTTAGAATTCTTCCTGATGATGATTTTTTATCTGCGCTAATTACTAGATCGTATCTTTTTACTTTAACCGAAAAGAAAATTTTTAAATATTTAAAAAGTTCTTTAAATGGCTTTCTTGGTAATATGATTATATTATTTACATTTTCATATTCTTGAAAAACGGGTTTAGCCACTCCTCCTTTAACTATAAGGTCTATATTGCAATCTGGAAAAGTTTTTGTTAATTCTTGCAATAAAGGTGTAATTAAAAGCATATTACCAAGTCTTTGGTTGGGACGGCATATTAAAACTTTGCTAATTTTGCTTTTTTTTGTACCCTGTACTTTTCTATTAAAATGAGACCTGCCAAGGTTGTGCGTAAGCTTAGGCATTAACTTCTGTCTAAAAGAATCAAACTTTGATAAGGACATTGGTTTAAGTTTATGTTAAGTATTGGTTTGATAATAAAATTAAACCGCGTTTTGAGACTCTTCACTTGCTACTTCTTCAACGTCGAAAGATTTTCCTAAATAAACTAATCGCCATTTTTCTTTAATATTTTCTATATCCTTATTATGAGATGAAATTATTTGAATTTCGGATTCTCTGTTTTTAATAAATAATGGAATGATGTCTTTATCGTTATTAGAGATTTCAATTAAGCTATCGTAGTGTGCTTTGTCTCTTAATTCTATTTCTTGAATATTTGGAAATTTTCTAGTTACGTTACTTAGTGTTGTAAAATCGTCTGTATGTGAAAATAGTCCTTCTTTTGGATTATTACTTTTGTCTCGTATTTCATCTACAGAGACCAATCTAAAAGAGCCATTTTCTCCAAATTGCTTACTAAATTTATTAATAGCATATTTATTTACATCGTTACTTCCTGTTAATGCCATTAAATAACCAACGTCGTTTAACTCTATATTATCCATTAAAGTATCAGAGTATATATTGGTATTAATCGCCTCAAGATTAAGCTCTTTGGCCTTAGCAACGTTACCTGGGTTACTATCTATTAAAACAACATGTCTTCCATGGTTTTCTAAATAATGACCTATAAGTCTTGACACCTTAGAGGCTCCAATAATTAAAATACCATCAGACTTTGTTAAAAATACGCCAACTAGTTTAGCAAACATTCGTGCTGTTGTTGCATTTAGTAATACCGTTCCTAAAACAATCATAAAAACCAAAGGTGTTATATACTCTGCTCCTGAAATACCTTCCTTTGCTAATTTTAACCCAAATAAAGATGCTATACCTGCAGCAACAATTCCTCGAGGCCCGACCCAACTAATAAATAATTTTTCATTAAACTTTAAAGAAGAGCCGTGTGTGCTTAAAAACACACCAATTGGTCTAATTATAAATACTACTGCAGCAAACAAAAAAGCTGTTTTCCAATTATAGATTAAATATAATTCTTCCATATTAATGTTCGCTGCTAAAAGAATAAATAAAATTGAAATTAATAGAATACTCAGCGACTCTTTAAAATATAAAAGCTCTTTTAAATAAGGAGCATTAGAGTTCCCTAAAACCATTCCCATTACTACAACTGCAAGTAAACCAGATTCGTGTGCAAAAGTATCAGATAAAACAAAAACACCTAAAACAGCTGCTAGAGCAAATACATTTAATAAATAATGTGGCACTAGTTTTTTATTAACAATAACATTCATAGCATGTGCAAAAGTGAATCCAAAAGTAGAGCCAAACAGAACTATTTTTCCAAATTCTACTAAGGCTGTTTTTGTAAATTCTCCGCCTCCATCAACACTTATAAATTCGAATACCAAAACAGCAACTAATGCTCCAATGGGATCGATTAATATACCTTCCCATTTTAATACAGTAGAAACATCTTTTTTTAATGGAATATTTCTTAAAATAGGAGTAATTACTGTTGGTCCAGTAACAATAATCAATCCTGAAAATAAAAACGAAATTTCCCAACTTAAATTAAAAGAAAAATGTGCTGCAACTGCTGCACCAAAGAAGGTAACGATAGAGCCTAAAGAAATTAGTTTTGTAATTACAGGACCTACGGTTTTTATTTCGCTCATTTTTAGCGTTAAACCACCTTCAAATAGAATAATGCTAATGGCTAAGGATACAAAATAGAACAAGCTTTGTCCTGGAAAAAGTCCTTCGTTTCCATTCCAAATAGGTTCTATCCATTTGGTGCCATCTTCACTTAAAAATTCGGCAGCGATTGGCCCTACCAAAAGCCCAATAAGAATTAATGGTAAAATAGCTGGAATTTTAAACTTCCAAGCAACCCATTGTGCCAATATACCTGATATTATTATTCCTCCTAATTCTAACATAGAATGTCGTTTGTTTCAACAATAAAAAAGTTAAAGATAAATAATTCATAATTGAATGCTATTAACAATTTTACTATACTTGTTTTGTAACAACAAAAAAAACGATCTTCGCTTTTTTTGAAATTATTATTAAGTGGCTCAAAAACCTTTTAAAACTATAGGTCTAGGTATTGCCTTTTCTCCAAATCTTAAAACAAACCTTTATGAGGCATCGCCATTAACAATGTGTTTAGATTGTAAATTAGTTTTAATTCATGTTGGTGAAGAATCTGAAGAAAAGTCTAATACCTTAAAATTATTTTATATACTTTAAAATAAACTATTTAGATTACGAAGTTATTTTTAGACCAAGAAACCTTGTTGACGTTATTTTAAATACTTCGGAAGAAAAAAATCGATTTACTAATTATTGGTGCCACAAAAAAAAATACACGTCACGCAGAGTGTTCTTTATAATTACTTATAAAACCATCGAGCGTATGCATTGTCAATACCTTGTTGTTAATGGTTTAATAGATCCAAAAACAGAACAAACCACTGTTGCTGCTTTTTATGTTAGTGCTAAATTAAATGCTGAAAATTGACTATAGTCGAAGAGGTAAAGCAAAATGAAATTTCTGTTAATGTAGACGACGATAAATCGCTTAGGAAAACATAAATTATAAAAGAACGCCTTTGAAATCACGAACGCTCAAGAGTAAAAAATATAGTCAAAGATATTCCAGAAGAGTTTATTAAAAATCTATCTATAAAACCCCAATATGTTTTTAGGAACACAAGTATACTCTATTGGTCATTATACTAAAATAGCAAGGGCATATTTATTAATTACGAATGCTCAAACAAAAATGAGCTTTTAGAATCGTCTTTTTCCAGGCGATATTAAACATATTTTAACCAATCTACCAACCGCCGTTTTAATAATTCAATGAATCCAAAATAAAAACATAAAATCTTTTATTACTTGAATCTAGCTTTTACCAATATAAGTTACTAAAATCTCTACGCGTCTATCGAATTTAGGATCGCCACCAAGTGGGAAGTTTCTTCTTAAACCAACAAACTTCATTCTTCTTTTATCTACACCTTTTCGTGCTAAATAATCGTAAATATATTTAGCTCGTGCTGAAGATAAGTTACGTTTTCTAGTTTTTTTATCTACTGCATCACGCTTATTTTTTGTGCAACACACATGGCCTTGAATGGTAAAATACACATTTTTATTTTTAACCAATACTTTAGCAAGTTCTTCTAATGTTTTTCTAGATTCTGAGGTTACATAACTGTAACTAGTTTTGAAATAGATATTAGTTAAACGGATTTTATCACCTTTTTTTAAAGTGCCTTTTTTAATATCTTCTATTGTTTTGTCTTTAGGGTTTTTATCTATTACAACAGTCTTTTTAGTACTGGATATGGCTTCTTTAATAGGTTTATTAGGTGTTTTTCTAGTAACAATAATTTCTACCTTACGGTTTAGTCCACGAATTTTATACACCTCTTCTTCGTTTAAAACCTTTAAAAGTATTTCTCCTTTTCCATTAACGTTGGTAATTAAATTAGAATTAATTCCATAAGTAGCAAACATTTGTTTTATAGCATCTGCTCGGTTTTGTGAAAGAGCCAGATTGTAAGCGTTAGATCCTCTGTCGTCTGTAAAACCATAAATGGAAACCTTTTCTAGAGGTATAGTATCTAATCGAGATATAAAGAGGATTAGTCTATTTTCTTCTGTTAAGGGCACAACATACTTATCTGTATCAAAATAGACATCATGAGTAAACTCACTTTGAGAAAACCCAAACTGCGTTACAAATAATAATGTGGCGATTAAATATTTCATTTTAATAAAAATGCTTCTTAAAGATACAAATTTTTAAATATTTGTGTTTTAAGAATATTAGAGTACTAGTTTAGGTAACGATTGTATTGCGATGGATTAGCTAATATTTCTGTAGCTTTTTTAATTTCATTATTATTAATCTTGTAATAATCGTACAAACCTTCTCTGTAAACATAACGTTTAATTATTTCGTCGCTTAATAAACTCATAAGTTGCGATTTATTATCGTCCACAGCCTTTAATTTGGAGTTATTTAAATTTTTAATTAAAACA
>Ga0079202_10000360_pt1 | contig 14517 bp, 10 predicted proteins | sample PorBlaBluebeHill_FD_68601 | JGI IMG/M metagenome (GOLD analysis project Ga0079202, IMG submission 68601) | Marine algae microbial communities from Blueberry Hill - Blueberry Hill, Maine | ecosystem: Host-associated > Algae > Red algae > Blade | place: USA: Blueberry Hill, Maine
CCCCTGGTCGAGCGTATCGTCGGCTTGTTCGAACGTTGCCTCGATACCTTCAACCCGTCCCTTGCCATCGTCGCCTGCAATACCGCGTCGACCTTGATCATGCCGGCTCTGCGGACGCGTTTCGAGATCCCCTTCGTCGGCACCGTGCCGCCCATCAAGCCGGCTGCCGAACGCACGGCCAGCGGCATGATAAGCGTGCTGGCAACCCCGGGAACGGTGCAAAGGCCCTATGTCGCCCGGCTGATCGAGGAGCATGCCGACACCTGCGATGTGACGCTGATCGGCTCGACGCGTCTGGCGCGCCTGGCCGAACAACACATGCGCGGTCTGCCTGTCGATCACGAGCGGCTGGCAGAGGAGATTCGCCCTTGCTTCCTGGAGCGTGGCGAACGGCGAACCGATATCGTCATTCTGGGCTGTACACACTACCCCTTCCTCGTGCACGAGATGCGCAAGCTTGCCCCCTGGCCGGTCGACTGGCTGGAACCTGCCGAAGCGATTGCCAGGCGCTCCCTGTCGTTGATCGGTCATGTCGACGAGCGGAACTTCAGCGATCCGGAGCTTTCGCCGGATATCGCCATCATGACGCGCGGCAAACCGGATGCGCCGCTCAGACGCTTGCTGTCGGGATTCGGCCTGCAGGCGCGCGAGCCGATAGACGCACTCGCCACCTTCCGCGACCGACAGGCGGTCGTGTGACGCCTGATCACCCTTTTGATCCGGACCAGCCGTCAGACCCCGCAGCATGGCAGCCCGACACGCCGCCTGCCGTGCTGGCGCCTGGCGAGCAGTGTCCGGGTCTGCTCGAGCCTGCGGCCGTCAGGCATCTGGTCGTGCACTGTTCGGCGACCGATGACGACGTCGACATCGGTGCCCGTGAGATCCACGCCATGCATCTCGGCTTCAATTGGCACGGCATCGGTTATCACCGAGTCGTCAGGCGTGACGGACGCGTCGAGCCCGGTCGTCCCGATTATTGGGTGGGCGCACACGTGTATGGACAGAACGAGTCGAGTCTCGGCGTCTGCCTGATCGGTCGTGACTCGTTCACAAAGGCTCAGTTCGATGCCCTCGAGGACGTATTGCGAACGTGGCGAATCGCATCCCCCGGGGCTCGAATCTGTGGACATTGCGACTTCTCGACGACGACGAAGACGTGTCCGAATTTTGATGTGCAAGCCTTTTGCACGTCCCGTGGGCTGGCTGAACGGCTGGCCGGGGAGTTGCCGCCAACGTGATGCAGCCGACCCGTGGCTACCTCGAGGGCTACTACGGCCGACTACTCGCTTGGGAGGAGCGCGCGGCCCTTCTCGACGAGCTCGCCTTGCGTGGCCTGAATGCCTACGTCTATGCCCCCAAGGAGGATGTCTGTCATCGGCTATTTTGGCGACGACCCTACGATATGACCTGGCGAGATGCGTTCCGAAAGTTCTGTGCGGATGCGCAGAACCGTGGCATCGATGTCATTGCCGGCGTGGCACCCGGTATCGACTTTGCGTTTGCCGCACTCGAGGGTGGTGCGGATCTTGACATCGCTTGCGAGAAGCTGGCGCAGCTTCGCTTGGACGGTGCGACCCGATTGATGTTGTTGATGGACGACATCGACGCTGACTTCGCCGAACGGAATCCGGGGTGGGCATCCGAGGGCGAAGCACACGCCCTGCTCGCCAATCGCCTGGGTGAACGACTCGATGCAAGCCTGGTGGTCGTACCACGCGTCTATGCCGGCGAGCTGGCCCGCGATGATCCGGATTACCTTGCCGACTTCGTCCGCGTACTGGCGCCGCGACATGACATTGCCTACTGTGGCCCCGACATCGTTTCGCGGACGGTATTGCCCGAGAATCTGCTGCTCCCGGGCGACCGGCCAGATCGTCGTGTCATCCTGTGGGACAACCTCTACGCGAACGACTATTGTCCACGACGGCTGTTCGTCGGCAGCTGGCAAGGGCGAACGGGTATTCAGGATGTCTGGTTGAACGGCACGGGCCTGCCCGAGACCGACCGGTTGTTACTTGCCTTGATGGCCTGCCAGGAATCCATCGACGGCGATGCGCCTCGGGCGAGAACCCGAGCCGTGCTCAGGGCGTTCGGTGTACCGGCCGCGTTCGACGCGATCGCCGACGCACTTGCCTGTCCGATGACCAACGACAGGCTCGAGCAACCGCTGTGCGCACTGATGCCTGACGAAACGGTGCTCGCGTCTATCGACGAACTCTTGTGGCGCTGGAAGACCGTGCTTTCACGGGAGTGGTATCCCTTCCTGATGGGTCTTCGCCAGGACCTCCTGCTGTCGGCTGGCAAGTTGTCGGCCGATCGCATCAGAAAGACGCAGACGCCGCCCCTGGCGCGACGACTGTTGGCTGGAGACGCCTGATCGACGAGGGTAAGCCTGCTCTCGCGATGACGGCAGCTAGGGGTTCGATTGCTGTGTCCAGACTGAACGCAGTAGCGTGAAAAAGCGTATCTCGATCGACCAGCAAGGCCACATGGCCCGGCCAGAAAACGGCATCGGACGCGGTGCGATCGGGATAGGCAACGACGCTGTCGAGGGCGGCTTCCTGCTGGTCGCTGTCACGCGGCAGGGCGATGCCGATCGCGCTGGCTGCCGCTTGCAGCAAGCCGGAGCAGTCAGCACCGTCAGGTGTACGACCCCCCCAGAGGTAGGGCGTGCCGTCGAAGAGTCGACGGGCGATGACTATCGGTGTCTCGGCAAGCGGGCGATCGATCGACCGACAGTGCTTGCGCCAGACGTAAAGTGACGAGCCCACTTTCTTCAGGTCAGCTGCACTGCTGATGGGCCTGACGCTGGCGAAAGTGTCGCTGGCCTGAGTGTCGATGATGTCCAGTCGCGCGCCCACGGGCAGGCGCATGACCACTTCGCTCTTCAGATCGGGCTTCCGGAAGAGAAAGCTTGCCCGCGCACTGACGGTCCAGTCGCTCGCTGTCGAGGGCCTCTCGGCGGACAGGTGCTGACACCTGACATGGCCGACGTAGTTGTCCAGACGGGTGCGTACTTGCGCCCAGTCGGACGAGCGCTTCAGTACATCCACCGATTCGCCGTAGAGACATTGCGAGACGCATTCGCTTTGCGCGTCGGGCAGGCGATGCAAATTGCCCACGGGCACTCGGCAACGCGCCGTGACAGCGTTCGCCAGGTACTCCTCAGGCACGCAGGCCATTGAGCAACAGGTCGATGTGCGCGCGTGCGTAGCGTTTCAGGTCGATCGGTTCGAACTCCTCGAAGTTGATGCGCCATAGGCCGGCCATCAGCGTAGGTGCAATGAGCATGCGCGGAAACTCGAGGACCGGGCAGTCGCGAAACTCGCCCCGGGCGATGCCGCGTTGCAGAATGCGTTCGAGCACGGCGCAGCCGCGACAGAGGTTCTCGTCGTAGTACACGCGACGAAGCTCGGGGAAGCGCTCGCCCTCGGCGATGATGGTACGGAGCAGGGCCGGCGCGTCGGAGGATACGAATCGGTCGTAGGATCGCAGCACGACTTGCTCCAGCAGGTCGACGGTATCGCCGGTGAAAGCGGCGACGAACTCGTCGAGCTCACCGAAGACTTCCTGGACACGCGCCTCGACCGTTGCGCGGAACAGTGACTCCTTGTTTGCGAAGTACAGGTAGATGGTGCTCTTGGCGATGCCGGCGCGCTCGGCGACATCCTCCAGCCGCGTGTCGGCGTAGCCGTGACCGACGAACGATTCCAGTGCGGCCGCGAGGATCTCCGGTGTTCGTTCGCGCGGGCGGCGACGTCGCTTGCGAGAACCCGGCGCAGCGTCCCGTTGCCTGTCAGCAGGAATCAGGGCGGCGGTCACGGCAGCGTCGTTCTCCTTGTGAACAGGGCGCATGCAGGGTGACGCCGTCTCTCGAATACCGCAACCAGCCGGAATCGCAGTGTCGAGAGTTCGCGCCTGGCAGTCGTCAGAAGTATACGGATTATTACCGAACGACGAGTCATTAATTGGTCTATCCTTGCGACGTTGGAAAGTAGCCGTCGCCGATACCCGAGGCAAACAGGCATGGCAGTTCGACGTGAACGCATCTCGGACATTCTCTGGTCGCTGTTTGCGATGGCCATCGTCGCGGCCGGTATTGCCGGCTACGTGGTCCTCGGCAAGTTGCGAACACCGCTTGCGGCAGTCGATATCGAACGGCGCGTTCCGGTGGTGGAGACGATTGCCCTGGCGTTACACGGGGCGCCGCTACCGATTCGCGGGACGGGTTTCCTGCGACCCGTTCGTCAGCTCACGCTGGCGGTCGAGTCAAGCGGTCGTATTGTCGACATGCACCCCGCTCTGTCGAGCCATGGTTCGGTACGTGCGGGTGAGGTTCTGCTGAAACTCGATGCACGCCGTGCGGAAGCTGCCCTGCGTCGAGCCAATGCTGATATCGATTCGACCCGTGCCCGGCTCGAACTCAATGCCATGCAGCTCGAGCGTGCCGAGAAACTGCGCGAGCAACGCGTCATCAGTCAGGATGAGCTTGATCAACGGCTGGCGGAAGAGGCCGAATTGAGCGCGGCGCTCAATAGTCTGCAATCGATTCGGGAGAGTGCCGAACTTGCACTTGAAAATACCGAGGTTCGAGCGCCGTTCGATGCCGACGTGCTTTCCCGTCAGGTGGAGCTTGGCGCGGTGGTGTCGATCGGGCAGCCACTCGCTGAACTGTTCACGTCCGAGGCTCTGGAAGTGACCGTGCCGCTGATTGAGCAATCGGCAGCGCTCATACCGGATCTCTTCAGCGGCACTGACGCGCGCGCCCTGGTCACGACCCACTTCGCAGAGCGCCCGATCACGCACCCTGCGCATATTGTCCGGGTCGCCCGTGCGCTGGGCGAAGGCACCCGCCTGCTCGATGTCACGGTCGCACTCGAACCCGAGCTCAACCCCGAAATCGGCTCGACATCGCCTGCGCGGGCATTGATCGACAGTTACACCGATGTCGTCATCGACGGCGTGGTCGTTGATGATATCCATGCGGTGCCGGCAACGGCGGTTCGCGCCGACGATACGATCTGGCTGGTCGCGAACAACCGCTTCGCGATACGGCGGGCGGAGTCCGTACACCGGGATCGCGACACAGCGTTCGTGCATATCGAGGACCTGCCGGGCGAGGCACGGCTGGTCACAGGTGTCGTCGATACACCGATCGACGGCATGACCGTGCGGACGCTGGACGCCTTGTCGACGACCTTACCGGTCGATGCCGATGCGGCAGCGCTCGATGCGGACCTCGCGGTCGATCGATGAGCATGGATTGATGAGCACGATTCGATGAGCATGGGTCAATGGGCCTGAGGCGATGAACGGCTTCGTCCGCTGGATCACCACGCATCCCGTCGCCGTCAACCTGACGATGATCTTCATCATCGTTGCCGGATTGGCCAGTGCGACCTCGATCACGCAGAAGACCTTTCCCGATGTGTCGCTCGACGTCATCGAGATTGGCGTGGTGTACAGCGGAGCATCGCCAGCGGAGATCGAGCAGAGCGTCGTGCGACCGATCGAGGAGCAGCTCTCAGGTATCGAAGGCGTCGATGAAATTACCGGTTCGGCGCTCGAGGGGCGGGGCTCGGTGCAACTGAGCCTGTTGCTGGGTGAAGACATGTCGAGCAAGCTCGACGAGGTCAAGAACGAAGTCGATCGCATCACCGCCTTCCCCGAGGACGCCGAAGCACCCACCGTGGTCGAACTCAGCCAGCCGGAGCGTGTGCTCGAGCTGAGCCTTCACGGTAATGCAAGTCCGCGTGTGCTCAAGACCGAGGCCGAACGCCTGAAGGACGGTATCTCGCGGCTCGATGGAGTGAGTCATGTACAGCTGGCCAATGTTCTCGACGATCAGGTGACGATAGAAGTGAATCGTTCGATGCTCGTCACGCATGGCCTGACAATGCAGGATATCGGGGCCATCGTCGGTGCGAATTCTCTGGAATTACCGGCAGGTGTCCTCGATACCGACACATTGAGCGTACCGCTCCGGACCTTGGGTCGAAACCGTGTCAAGGCCGATTTCGAGGCGATCGTCATCGCAACGGATGGGCGTGGCGGAAAAGTCCGCCTCGGCGACATTGCCACGGTCATCGACGGTTTCGAGGATGTCGACTTCCGCCCCGGCTTCGATGGCAAGCCGACGGCATCGGTCAACGTCTATCGGGTCGGAGCCGAGCAGGTGCTCGAGCTTGTAGACGTGACCCGAGCCTATGTCCGCGAGGTATTCGAGCCCTCCTTGCCCGAGGGTATCGATGTCACGCTCTGGCAGAACGAGGCACAGGAGCTGCAGAATCGGCTGGACCTGCTGATCAGAAACGCCTTCATCGGCCTGACACTGGTCATCCTGTGTCTGACGCTGTTCCTGGATTTCCGACTGGCGGCCTGGGCAGCGGCAGGTATCGGCATCGCATTCGTGGCAACCTTCATCGTGATGGCGTTCTTCGGCATCACCATCAACATGATTTCGCTGTTCGGCTTCATCCTGGCGATCGGCATCGTCGTCGACAACGCGATAGTCATCGGCGAGAACGTGTACGCCAATGCCGAAAAGGGCATGGACTCGGTCGAGGCTGCCGTGACCGGCACGCAGCGCATGGCGGTACCGGTGATCTTCTCGGCATTGACCACCGTCGTGGCGTTCACGCCGTTGCTGCAGTTGCCGGGTCTGGTTGGCAAGTTCCTCGGCGACATACCGCGCATCGTGATCATCGTACTGCTGCTGTCGCTGTTGCAGTCGTTGTTCCTGCTGCCGAGAAACCTCGCGTCCATCGATTTCTCCGCTGACCATCGGCCGAACGTCGTGCTCCGCGTGCTCGCGCGGCTCAGAGGAAGCATCAACGCTGCCTTGCGCCGATTCATCGACGGTCCCCTGCATGGCATGTTGACCTTCAGCACCAACCGCTGGATGGTGCCGCTCGCGGCGGTCATCGCGATGATGATCCTGACCATCGCGCTGGTAAAGCACGGTTACGTGAAATTCAGCTTCTTTCCTGCGGTAGAAGGCAGCTTCGTCACGGCCGATATCGAGATGGCTGACGGCACGGCGTTCACGCGAACGGAGTTCGTTGCCGAAGCGGTACGACGGGCGGCGATCGACGCAGGCGAGGCGATCGCGCGAGATGCGGTGGGTCTCTCGAGCGCGCCGATCGAGGGCATCAGCGTTGTCGTGGGTCAGGGCGCCAGCACGACCGGACCGAACGGTGGTGTCGGCCGACTTGGCAGTACCCGTGCGACCGTCGTGGTTCGTCTGCTCGACGCCGAGAACCGGCAGTTTCCGACCAGCGACTACCAACGGCTCTGGCGCGAGCGAATCGGTGATCAGGCGGGTGTTCGACGGCTCAACCTGAGCTCGTCGATCGTCAACGCAGGGGACGCGATCGCACTCGAGATGTCACTGCCTGATGGCCGGGACATCCGCCCGGTTGTCGATGCGGTACGCACCTCACTGTCGCGCTTGCCCGGTGTGTACGACCTGCGCGACGACGTCTCGGTGGGTCGGCTCGAATACACCTTCGAGCTGACCGATGAAGCGCGCGTGTACGGGGTGAGCGTGGCGGATCTTGCGCTGCAGGTTCGACACGCGTTTTTCGGCTACGAGGCGACTCGCGTGCAGCGCGGCGGTGACGATGTGCGCGTTGTCGTTCGACTGCCGGATGCCGAGCGATCGCGCTTGTCGGATCTGGCAGATACGCGAATACGCACGGCCTCGGGAGAGCTCGTGGCGCTCGGTACGCTTGCGCACGTTGCCGAGGGCAGTGGACCAACGGCTATTCTCAGGCGTAATGGACGCACCATCACCACCGTCGGCGGCGATGTCGATAACAGTATCAGTACGGCGCAGGAGGTCAATACGCATATCAAGGAGGTCATCCTGCCCGAGCTCGCAATCGAGTATCCGGATCTGATCGTCGAATTCGGTGGTGAGCAACGAACTCAGGGTAATGCAGGGGCGGCACTCGGCAAGGCCTTTGCACTCGCCCTGTTCGTCATATTCGCGCTGCTGGCGCTGATCTTTCGCTCTTACGTGCAGCCGATCATCGTGATGGCGGCCATCCCGCTCGGTTTGATCGGCGCGGTCGCCGGGCACCTGTTGCTGGGTATTCCACTCGGCCTGCTGTCGATCATCGGCATCATCGGACTATCCGGCGTGGTCATCAACAACAGCCTGGTGATGGTCGATCTGTTCAACGAGTACCTTGCCCGAGGGTATGGAACAAGGTATGCGGTCCGCGAAGGCACGAAGGATCGTTTCAGGCCCATACTCCTGACGTCGGTGACGACGTTCCTCGGGGTATTTCCCCTGATCATGGAAACCAGCCTGCAGGCTCAATTTCTCATACCTCTCGCGGTTAGCATAGGCTACGGAGTGCTCTTCGGAACCCTCATCATCGTTCTGTCGGTGCCTGCTCTGTTCATCGCGCTGGCAAAGCTGTTCGGCACCTATATCGCCGACGCCGAGGCTGACCGACCGATGCTCCTGGAAGAAGATCGACGCAACACAGAGCGCCCGGGCACTATACTCGGCGTCTGACGTTCGCGATCAGGCGGCTCTGGAGCCGCATCGTTATCGCCAGGGCCGATGCGGCCCGTCAATTCACTTCGGGAACCGCAATGAGCCCATCAAGCCGGTCAGACGATGATCGCGGTAGCGTGACGATGTTGTCTGATCCGGCCGACGGGGTGACGGATGAGCGGGAATCGCCTGTCGGTGCGCTGGCGAGCTTGCTCCATCCTCGCGTCATCACGATGCTGTTCCTCGGCTTCTCGGCCGGTCTGCCCATCGTCCTGATCTTCTCGTCGTTGAGTCTCTGGCTTCGCGAAGCGGGTGTCGAGAAGTCCGCGGTCACCTACTTCAGTTGGGCGGCGCTCGGCTATTCGTTCAAGTTCGTCTGGGCGCCACTCGTCGACCGCCTGAGCCTGCCGCTGCTGAGTGACGCGCTCGGTCGGCGGCGCAGTTGGCTTTTGCTGTCGCAGATTGCGGTGGCCGCTGCCATTGCCTGGATGGCCAGTATCGATCCGGCCATCGGCAATGCCAGTCTGACCCTGATGGCCTTCGCTGCGGTTGCGCTCGGGTTCTCGTCAGCCACGCAGGATATCGTCATCGATGCCTATCGGGTCGACTCCGCTGGCGGCGATTTGCAGGCAATGATGTCAGCGACTTACATTGCGGGCTACCGGACCGGCATGTTCGTCGCCGGTGCCGGTGCGCTGTATCTGGCGCACACTCTGGGATCGACGGCGGAGAGCTACAGCTACAGTGCCTGGCGCTGGACGTACCTGGCAATGGCGGCGGTGATGGCCGTGGGCATGGTGACCACCCTGGTCATTGCCGAGCCTGCCGTCAGTGCCGGGGCTGCGCCCAGGCGACCACTCGGCGAGAACCTGCGCTTCTTTCTCGCGTTTCTGGCAAGTGTCGCGAGCTTCGTCCTGTTTTATCGTGTCTTCGGTGGTACGGCGGCAATGCTGAAGGCGTCACTCGCGGACGCTACCGGCAATGCAGCATTGGCCGGCTTCGTCATCGCCGCGCTGCGCCTCGCCATCGCGTTGTCGGCGGCGGCGGCCGTGTTCCGGATTCTCGTTGCCGTGGGGATCGTCGACGGAAGCAGTGTGCGAGAAGCCTACGTCGCCCCCGTGACCGACTTCTTCCGTCGTTACGGGACGACCGTCGCCTGGTTGCTGCTCGCGCTGGTGGGTTTCTATCGAGTCTCCGATATCGTGCTCGGGGTCATTGCCAATGTGTTCTATCTGGACATGGGCTATACCAAGATCGACATCGCCAACGTGTCCAAGGCCTTCGGCGTGCTGATGACGATCAGCGGTGGATTTCTCGGCGGTTTGCTCGCCGTCCGTTTTGGCGTCATGCGTATTCTCATGCTCGGCGCCGTGCTCTCGGCGGTAACCAACCTCCTGTTCATCCTGCTCGCTGGCGGCGAGCCGACGATCGGCAGGCTCTACCTCGTGATCGGGGCCGACAACCTGTCGGGCGGTCTCGCAAGTGCTGCCTTCATCGCGTTCCTGGCGAGTCTTGTCAATGTGTCTTTCACCGCGGTGCAGACGGCCATATTCACCTCGCTGATGACCCTGTTCCCCAAGGTGCTCGGGGGCTACTCGGGTTCCATTGTCGAGTCCATGGGCTATTCGTCATTCTTCATCATGACGGCCTTGCTGACGCTTCCGGTCATGATCCTGATCGTATATGCAGGGAGACACATCGAAGTTGATGGAGGGAATCGACAATGAAGCTCACGTGGTATGGCCAGGCGGCCTTTCTGATCGAAGCCGAATCCGGTTACCGGATCATCTGTGATCCCTACAATCCGGAATTGCTCGGCTTCCCGCCCATCGACGATGCCTGTGATCTCGTCATCACATCGTCCGCCAACGACGATGCGCATTGTCGTCACGATCTGGTTCCGGGCGAACACATCTGGGTGAATGCCCTCGCGCTTGCCGAGGCAGGCGGCAGTCGCGTCGTCGCCGGTCTGGAAGTGCAGGCGATCGAGGCGATGGAGATGCTGAATCATCCAATGCACGATCCCGAGCAGAACGCGATGTACCGTTTTGTGGTCGACGGCCTGCACGTTGCCCACATGGGTGATATCGGCAATCCGCTAAGCGAGCGTCAACTGGCGTTTCTGCAAGGTGTCGATGTCTTGCTGGCACTGGCCGGCGGTGAGCCGGTAGTGACGCTTGATGAATTGATGCGGGTAATAGCGCGGACGGAGCCTGGGCTGGTCGTGCCCATGCATTTCCGGACCGGGCTCTCTCGTCAGCCCGGACTCCTGCCGGTTGGAGAGTTCATTGCGTTGGCGAAACAGGCAAGCATGAACATTGTCGAAGCCGATGAATCGACGGTCTCGATCGATCGACGGCAACTCCCTGAACAGCATTCGATCCTGGTCATTTCGCAAGCCGGTTCCTGATCGGGGGGTGCGCTTTGCTGCTTCGATGCATCCCGTAAACCGAGACAACCTGACAACATGACGACACGACATCGACTCGAGGCTCTCAGGCGAGCGCAACGGGATTTCACACCTGATGGTGTGCGGAAGGAACTCGAGTCTGTGCTTGCGCCGGATGCCGTCGTGCATCTCGCTCATCCCTTCGAGGATCTTGGCGGCGTTGACGGCTTCTTCAAGCAGGCTCTCCTGCCGTTGGCCAAGGCGTTTCCGGATCTCGAGCGTCGCGATCTGATCGTGCTTGATGGTCGCACGGGTGCTGGCGACGATTGGGTGGGCTGCTGTGGCTACTGGACCGGTATCTTTCGAGAACCCTGGCTGGGCATTCCGCCGACGGGTCGCATGGCGTCAATGCGCTTCCATGAATTCTCGCGAGTGGTCGACGGGCAGGTGGTCGAGATGCAGGTACTCTGGGATCTGCCGGAACTGATGATGCAAGCGGGGGTCTGGCCGATGGTGCCGAGCCTTGGGCGGGAGTGGCATGTGCCGGGGCCAGCCTTGCAGGATGGGCTTGTGGTGGATGAACGGGATCGTGCGCGCGCCACCGACAGTCGAGCGCTCGTGCAGGACATGCTCGTGCACCTTGGCAAGTTCGCCAGCGAAGGCGTTGCCGGCATGCGACTCGACAACTTCTGGCACCCGGCTTTCAGCTGGTACGGGCCATCGGGCATCGGTACCTGTCGAGGAGTTTCAGGCTTTCGGCACGGGCACCAGATTCCGTTTCTGAATGGATTGCCGGACCGTACAGGTGGCACGGCGGGACGCGGTCATCTGTTTGCCGATGGCGACTTCGTCGCGTTTACCGGCTGGCCCGGCATGAGCATGACGGTCAGTGGCGACGGCTGGCTCGGTATTGCCCCGGCAGGGCAGAAGATCACCATGCGCAGTCTCGACTTCTGGCGCTGCGAGGGTGGGGCGATACGCGAGAACTGGGTGTTGATCGATCTCCTGCACGTCTATGCCCAGCTCGGTGTCGATGTCCTCGCGCGCATGCGCGAGCTTGCTCGGGCACGCGGACGAGCGACTGCGTAGCTGCAAGGCGAGGAGGACTCCCGTGTAGCGTCAATAGCGCGGTTCCGTGCTAGCCGATGACGCGCTGCTAGCTGTCGCTTCTTGACGTGCCCTTGCGGTGCGTGCGTGGCTTGCCCTTTCCTTTGCCTTTGTCCTTGCCCTTGCTTGACGGTTTACCAGAGCTACTTCGAGTGTTTTCCGGCCGCTTGGTGCCAGCGCTCGATGATGGCTTTCGTGCAGACTTGCCTGCCGATCCTGACGGCGTTCTGACCGATGACGAAGTGTCTGCACGGACACCGCCCGGTGCCCGTGACGAATTGTCGGCCGAGAGTCGAGAGAGACCGAGCTGTCGTCCCGCCACCCAGACGCGGCGAAGCTCTTTCAGCATGAACTTCGGCATGCCTTCGGGCAGCTCGATGATGCTGTGGTCGCCCTGCATGTCGACGCGGCCGATATATTCTGCGCGAATGTCTGCTTCGTTGGCGATGGCGCCGACGATATTCGCGATCTCCGCGCCATGATCCGTTCCGACCTCGACACGGAATCGCTCCATGACTATGTCATGTACCGCCGCTCGCGGCGCGTGCGCAGGCTGACCCGGCGGAGGCGTTTGCGTGGTTTCAGCATCGTTCCTGTCCCTTTGAGTTGGGTCCGGTGCTGTGTCCGATGCGGCTTCTCTGGACGTTTCTCGAGTCTTCGATCGGGCAGACTTTTTAGCCGTTTCCTTAGCCGTTTCCTTAGCCGTTTCCTTAGCCGTTTCCTTAGCCGTTTCCTTAGCCGTTTCCTTAGCCATTATTCCAGCCGTATTTCGGCTCACTTCTGTCGCGGCATCTGTTGGCGCGTCCCTTCGTGCCGTTCGCTGCGTGTTCTGCGGCGCTTTCTGCCGCGTTGGGCGCTGTCTGTCCTGCGGCGCATCTCGCGATGCCTTGCCCGCGCTGGCGCTGTCGCGATCCCTGGGTGACCGGTCTGCCTTGTCTTCGCGCGCGTGGCGCTTGTTGCTTCTCGAGTCGTCGAGCAACAGCGGTCGATCGCCGATGGCGAGGTGCGCCAATGCGGCGGCAACGCGGCTCATCGGCTGGGTGCTTTCGGCGGCATAGCGGTTGACGAGGTCTTCGAGGAAGTCGAGATTGGCGCTCTGCAGGGTCTCGGTGATGCGACTCTCGAAAACCTCTACGCGTCGCTCATTGACCATGTGGACGGTCGGTAGCTGCAGGTTCTCGATCTTCTGCCCGGTCGCTTTCTCGATGGTGCCGAGCAGGCGTCGTTCACGCGCTGCCGCGAACAGTATGGCTTCACCGGAGCGCCCGGCGCGACCGGTTCGGCCGATGCGATGCACATAGGCCTCGGTATCGTAGGGGATGTCGAAATTGATCACGTGGCTGATTCGTTCGACGTCCAGACCGCGAGCAACGACATCGGTTGCGACGAGAATGTCGAGTGCACCGGACTTCAGCTTGTCGACCTGGCGTTCCCTTTCTTTCTGGGGCATGTCGCCGTTCATGGCCTGTGCCGCGAAGCCACGGGCTTCGAGCTTCTCCGCCAGTTCCACGGTCGAACTCTTGGTGCGAACGAATACCAGCATGGCGTCGAAGCGCTCGACCTCGAGCAGCCGGGTCAACGCTTCGAGCTTGTTCATGCCGCCGACGATCCAGACGCGCTGTCGAATGGTCGTGGCCGCAGAACGTCGGCCCTCGATACCGATTTCTTCCGGATTCTTCAGGTGGCGCCGCGCGATTCGCTTGATCTGTGGCGGCATGGTGGCCGAAAACAGCGCGGTCTGGCGTGACTGAGGCGTCTTGTCTAGAATCCATTCCACGTCGTCGACGAATCCCATGCGCAGCATTTCGTCGGCCTCGTCGAGCACCAGTGTCGAGACCTTGCCGAGGGCGAGCGTGCCGCGTCGCAAGTGATCGCTGACGCGTCCCGGCGTGCCGACGACAACGTGGACACCACGAGATAATGCCTTCAGTTGCACCGCGTAGTCCTGGCCGCCGTAGATAGGGAGCACGCCGAGCCTCGGCATGCTGCTCGCGTAACGTGCGAAGGCCTCGGCAACCTGGATCGCGAGTTCGCGCGTGGGCGTCAGCACGAGTGCCTGCACATCACGCTTGTCGACATCGAGTCTGGCGAGAATCGGCAGGGCGAAGGCCGCTGTCTTGCCGGTCCCGGTCGGTGCATGACCCAGCACGTCGCGGCCGGCAAGCAGCGGCGGTACTGTTCGTGCCTGAATGGGTGTGGGGGTTTCGTAGCCGACGGAGGTCAGTGCAGCAAGCAGTGCAGGCGGCAGGCCGAGATCGGCGAACGAGCGAACAGGCTCGGCCATGGGAATTGTCCGGAAGGGAGGCGGTGCGGCATCATACGGTACGGCCGCGTTTTCCCCCTGGCGTCGGGCCACATGACGATGGAGATTCGTGTGATGAGGTACTGGTTGTTCAAATCCGAGCCGGATGTATTCGGCATCGGCCATCTGGCGGCGATGCCGGGTGGCGTCGATTCGTGGGACGGCATCCGCAACTATCAGGCCCGCAATTTCATGCGTGACGACATGCGC
>Ga0079202_10000367_pt1 | contig 14476 bp, 14 predicted proteins | sample PorBlaBluebeHill_FD_68601 | JGI IMG/M metagenome (GOLD analysis project Ga0079202, IMG submission 68601) | Marine algae microbial communities from Blueberry Hill - Blueberry Hill, Maine | ecosystem: Host-associated > Algae > Red algae > Blade | place: USA: Blueberry Hill, Maine
CGCGATGAACCGCACGCCGATGCGCAGAAGTATCGACGACTGCATGTCATTGTGGGCGATGCCAACATGAGCGAGTTCGCAACATGGCTCAAGGTCGGCTCGACGCTCATCGTTCTCGCAATGATCGAAGACGGCGCGTTTGCTCCAGAATTAGCGTTCCGCGCGCCGGTGCAGGCCCTTCGTAACGTGAGCCACGACATCACGATGGCCAATCCCATTCGTTTGCATGACGGCACGACCGCAACGGCCATTGAGATTCAGGCTGCGATCATTGAGGCTGCCGACGCCTATCTCAATCGCTACGGTGCCGAAGGTGCGGGCGGACCGGATGCATTCGATGTGCTCGCGGCATGGCGCGAAACTGTCGAGACGCTTGAGCGAAACCCAGTTGAGCTTGCCGATCGGATCGATTGGATCGCCAAGAAGAAGCTGCTCGATGCGTATCGCGAACGTGACGACCTGTCGTGGGATGACGCTCGACTTCGTGCGCTCGATTTGCAATATCACGACATGCGCCCTGAGCGGTCGGTGTTCAACAAGTTGGGTATGCACACCATGGTTGATCATGATTTGGCGGTCGCTGGGGCCGACGAACCGCCCCAAGACACTCGTGCGTACTTCCGAGGCGAATGCCTCCGGCGATACCCAGATTCGATCGTCGCTGCAAATTGGGACTCCATGGTATTCGACACCGGCGAACCGCCCCTGCGTCGTGTACCAATGATGGAGCCGACCCGGGGGAGCGCCGCCCATGTGGCAAGGTTGCTCGACGGGTGCGAGACTGTAAGTGATCTCCTCAACCGCCTCGAGAGCTAGGAGCTAGCTATGGCTGAACAAGAAAAGCGCACCGCGCCAACCACCAAAGCTGACCAGACGACTGAAACAACCAAGGCCAAAGCAAAGGACACATCCCTTGCCGACGGTCTCGACGACATCCTCGACGAAATCGATGAGGTGCTTGAGACCAATGCTGAAGAGTTCGTGAAGTCGTATGTGCAAAAGGGTGGCGAGTAGTTCGCTGTTAGTCTGCATCTCGTGAACATGCCAACGTTTTCAATCGGCGAGGATCCGGGGCCAGACTTTTCCCGCCTCGCCCGCAACGCCGGACTCATCACCTCGCCCGATGCAGGTGATGTACTCGATCTTCCACACGGCACCACGTGTATCGCGATGAGATACAACGATGGTGTCCTGATTGCTGGTGATCGTCGAGCAACGTCGGGCAACTTGATCAGCTACCGCACCATGCAAAAGGTGTTTCCGAGTGACCGTCATTCGGCCGTCGCTATCGCCGGAGCCGCTGGTGCTGCAGTTGAGATGGTGCGCCTGTTTCAGCTCCAGCTTGAGCACTACGAAAAAGTCGAAGGCAAGGAGCTAAGCCTCGACGGCAAGGCTGCGCAACTCAGTCAACTGTTACGACAGAATTTGCCCGCGGCGCGAGCTGGCATGGTGGTCGTTCCCCTCTTTGCGGGTTTCGACCTTCGAACAGAAGAAGGGCGCCTATTTCAATTCGACGTAAGCGGCGGTCGCTACGAAGAACTCGAGTACGGGTCGACTGGCTCCGGCAGCTTGCACGCCTCCACGGCGCTCAAGCTCGGGTACCGACGTGGGCAAGACCGCGATGCAGCGGTCGAACTCGCAATCGAGTCGCTCTACATTGCTGCCGACGAGGATTCGGCTACTGGCGGCCCCGATTTCATCCGCAACCTCTTCCCGATCGTGGCCACGGTTACGAGTGAGGGTTATCAGCAACTTGAGGACGACGAAGTCCGCGAGCGAAGCCAGCGTCTTGTCGACGAACTGGTCGACCGCAACACGGCGTTGTAAGCGAAAGCAGGCTGAATCATGAGTACTCCCTTCTATGTAGCGCCCGAACAGGTCATGAAAGACCGCGCCGACTACGCCCGCAAAGGCATAGCTCGGGGTCGATCACTAATTGGAAGCACCTACGACGACGGCATCGTCATCGTTGCCGAGAACCCGTCCAACACGCTCCACAAGGTGAGCGAGATCTATGACCGGATCGGCTTTGGTGGGGTTGGTCGATACAACGAGTTCGACCAACTGCGCATCGCTGGTATCCGTCACGCCGACCTCAAAGGGTTTAACTACAGCCGCCTCGACGTCGACGCGCTGAGCCTGGCGAACCAGTACGCACAGATTCTTGGTCAGACGTTCACGAACGAGATGAAGCCGATGGAGGTCGAGATACTGGTCGCAGAGATCGGCGAAGACTCCGAGGACGACGACCAACTCTTCCATATTTTGTACGACGGCACGGTGTTCGATCGGACCGGGTACGCCGTGCTAGGCGGCGACGCCGAAGCCATCACGAGCCGTCTCGACGACGGATTTCAGGAGCGGCTCGACATGGGTGCTGCGATCCAACAGGCGCAGGCTGCGTTGTCCGGTCCTGACCGCACGTTGGTGGCCGATGATCTCGAAGTCGCTGTGCTCGGACGTGGCAACGGTCGCCGTAGCTTTCGCCGAGTCGTCGAAGACGAACTTGCGTCGCTCGTGAGCAAGTAACGCATGCAACGACGCATCTACGGACTAGAGAACGAGTACGGCGTTACCTGCACCCAACGCGGGCATCGTCGCCTGAGTCCCGATGAGGTCGCTCGCTATCTGTTTCGTCGGGTTGTGTCGTGGGGACGAAGCAGCAACGTCTTTCTGGCCAACGGTGCTCGTCTCTACCTCGACGTCGGGTCTCACCCTGAGTATGCGACGCCAGAGTGCGACAACATCAACGAACTCGTCGCGCATGACAAGGCGGGTGAGCGAATACTCGAACAGCTCCTGAACTCGGCCGAAGAACGCCTGCGAGAAGAGGGCATTGCAGGCGACATCTACCTGTTCAAGAACAACACCGACAGTGCGGGTAACAGTTACGGCTGTCACGAGAACTACATGACCTCTCGCAAAGACGACCTGCGAGACTATGCCGAGGTCTTGATCCCGTTCCTGGTGAGCCGGCAGATCTACGCCGGTGCGGGCAAGGTCCTGCAGACCGCGCGCGGAGCTATGTATTGCGTGAGTCAGCGGGCCGAGCACATTTGGGAAGGTGTATCGAGCGCCACGACCCGTTCACGCCCCATCATTAATACGCGCGACGAACCGCATGCGGACGCTGAAAAATATCGTCGCCTTCATGTGATCGTTGGCGACTCGAACATGAGTGAGTACACGACTTTTCTCAAAGTGGGGGCTGCATCGTTGCTGCTTCGCATGCTCGAAGACCCCGGCGTGGTTCTGCGCGACATGACACTCGACAACCCGATTCGAGCGATTCGTGAAATCAGCCACGACATAACCTGTAGCCGCCCCGTTCGATTGGCTAATGGCCGCGAAGCTTCGGCGTTACAAATCCAGAACGAGTACCTCGAACGAGCCTTGCGCTACGCCGAACATAACGATCTCAACCCGATCGAGAAGCAAGCGTTGATGATGTGGGAGCACTGCCTAACCACGATCGACGAGGACCCACTGTTGCTCGATACTGAATGCGACTGGGTGATCAAGTATCACCTGATCGAGAAGTACCGAGAACGTCATGGCCTGCCGTTGACCGATGCGCGTGTGGCGTTGATCGACCTGCAATATCACGACATCAACCGCGATCGCGGCCTGTTCTACCGCTTGCAGAAGCGGGGTCTTGTCGAACGGGTTTGCACCGATGCCCAGATCGCAGCGGCGGTAGATACACCGCCGCAAACGACTCGAGCGCGGCTTCGAGGCGAGTTCATTCGTCGGGCCAAGGAACGCCGACGCGACTACACCGTCGACTGGGTCCACCTGAAACTTAACGACCAAGCACAACGAACTGTGCTCTGTAAAGACCCGTTCAAGGCGCATGACGAGCGGGTCGAGAAGCTGATCGAAAGCCTGTAGGACTTGCGCCAATGGCTCTAGACAAGCTTGAACGCCAGTTGGGGCTCCTCGCTGCGCTTCTCCACACAGACCGACCGCTTCGAGCAAATGAGATCCAGCAGCGGGTTGCGGGCTATCCGCAGGAGCTGGTCGCCTTTCGTCGCAGCTTCGAACGCGACAAGGATGACCTTCGAAGGCTCGGAATCCCGTTGCTCGTCGACAAGACGCAGTCACACGATGGAGCAATCGACGGCTACTGGGTCAGTCGAAATGACTACTACCTGCATGACCTTGGTCTCGAACCCGACGAGGTTGTTGCGCTCTCGATGGCCTTGCGAGTCACACGACTTGAGGGCGTTGTCGCCGACGATGCCATGTGGAAGCTTGGTGGCGACCCAGCCAATGCCGATGTTGTGCCAGCCGAGGTTGCGGCGATTTCGATCGGCCCAGCTGTCACGCAACTGCACGACGCGATTGCTTCATCTGCAACGATCACATTTGACTACCGAGGTGAGCAACGCGTTGTTGAGCCGTGGCGACTGGCGTTTCGTAGAGGTCACTGGTACGTAAATGGCTACGACGTGCATCGACGAAATTCTCGGAGTTTCCGGCTCGATCGTATCGACGGGGCAATTGACGTAAGCGATGCACGCACAGCCGAGGCGCCACGGCTTGGCCCATCTGGTGAACGCCAGCCATGGCAGTTCGAAACCGAAGACGAAATGACCTACACCGCTCGCGTTGCGATAGATGCCAGTCACGCACGGTGGGCGCGGCACCATCTGCCCGAGGCTGAGGTCGTGGCAGAGCACGAAGACGGCGCGATCGAGATTGAGCTCGAGGTTGCGAACGTTGGGGCGTTCCGTTCCCTGGTGTTGTCAATGTTCGAAGCGGCCGAGATTCTGTCGCCCGTCGAGCTGCGCGACGACATCGTGTCATGGCTCGAAGGTTTGACAGCGTGACTCGACTTACAGCAGCGGATCGCATGCGCCGCCTGCTGGCCGTGATTCCTTGGGTGAGTGGTCGGGGAGAGGTATCACTCGTCGAAATCTCCGAACGCTTTGACTACCCGGTTGATCGGCTTCGCCGTGACCTGGCCGAAGTCGTGCAGTTCGTTGGCGTCTATCCGCATACCCCCGACATGTTGATCGAGGTGTATCTCGACGAAGAAAATGAGCGGGTGAGCTTTGCGCTCGCGGACTATTTCACGTCGCCGCTGCGGCTGACGCCTGAAGAAGGTTTGAGCCTTGTGTCGGCTGGGTTAGGGCTGCTTGGCTCGTCTGCGGGCCAAGACACCCCGCTTGAACGGGCATTGCACAAAGTCGCCGAGCGCTTTGACGTGACGCTTGGAGACGACATCGACGTCAGTCTCGGCGGTGCTGACCCTGTCGTTGTCGACCAGGCAATGGCCTCGGCATCAAGCAATCATCAGGTCACGATCGACTACTACAGCCTGCACCGAGGAGCAACGACGTCACGCACCGTTGACCCCCATCGCGTATTTAGCGACTCTGGTGAGTGGTACATGCGCGGATTCTGTCATCTTGCACAAGAAGTTCGAACCTTCAGACTCGATCGAGTTATGTCTTTGGCGATCGAAGAGGGCGTCTTTGAACCAGTAGCTGACACAGATCCAGGCACCTTCGCGGCCAGCGAAGATGACATCAGAGTCACATTGCAACTTGAACCGTCTGCTGCCTGGGTTGCTGAGGCATACCCGGTCGAAGACGTGACACGCACCAAGAACGCATTGCGGGTCACGCTGGCTGTTTCGAGCCTGCGCTGGCTTGAACGGCTGCTGTTGCAGTTAGGGACTCAGGCGCGCGTAGTCGGCGCAGAACCGCCGCTTCCTGATGGCTTTTTGCCCGCCGCAGCCGAACGGCTCCTTGCAAGGTACCGCGCTGGGTGATGGCCCTTTCCACGGTAGTCTTTCGCCATGACTTCGAGCGGCGATTCGTTTTCGGGCGCCCGTGGCGTAGATGAACCTGACTGGATTGACAAGGTCCTCAAGCAGGCAACGGATCAGGTCGATGTCCCTCAGCCCGATAGTCTTCCGCGCCTGACGATTTCGGAAACGCCTGCCACCCCTCCACGGGTCGCGCCAGTGCGCCGTGCGGCGTCCGCCGACAGTCTCGCGGAGATCCAGTGGGTTGACGCTCCGCAGGTCACGCCCGCAAGCACCCCGATCGTTTCGGTCCCTGCAAAGGCACCGACAACGCCCGCCTCGGCTGCACCCCCAGCACAGGAACTGGTTCCAGCCGCTGTTGGCCGGTCGGCATGGGACGAAGATCTAGCGCACCTTGGCGACAACGATCCCGATGGTTGGGACAAGCTGTCGTGGCAGGACCTCGAAGATGAGAAACCCGCTGCGAGTAGCATTCGGGAAGAGACTGGGTTTGGCCGGTTACTCCGCGAATGGGGTCCGGTTCTGTTCGCTGCTGTCGCCATCGCACTATTCACCCGCCTCGTGCTGGTGCAGGCGTACCACATTCCGTCAAGCTCCATGGTCCCGACACTGCAAGATGGCGATCGAGTCGTCGTCAATCGATTGAGCTATCGCTTCGGCGAAATCGAGCGGGGTCAAGTCGTTGTCTTCGCAAAACCCCAAGGAACCGCCGGCGATAGCGACCTCATCAAACGTGTTGTTGGACTGCCTGGCGAAGAAATTCGGCTAGCTGACGACAAAGTCTTTATCAACGGGCTACGCGTTGACGAGCCGTATTTGCGTGAGCAAGACAGCACGCGCCCCAAGCTGACGATCCCGGGCTGTGACCAGGCCGATCCAGCGAGAGACCGGTGCACAATCCCCGAGGGATTCGTGTTCGTAATGGGAGACAACCGTCGCGACTCATCGGACAGTCGAGTATTTGGACCGGTTCCAACCGATTCGATCGTTGGTCGTGCCTTTGTGCGGGTGTGGCCGTTGAACGACGTCGGTCAGCTCTAACCGTTCCGTTCTCGTCATCCGTGTTTGGCGCGTGATTGGCGCGCTTGCGGTCGCCACGATTGTGCTCTTCGAAAGTTACGCCGAACCGTAGACCCGGTCGTGAGCAGAAACCATGCGATCAACGTGGTCGCTGAATATGGCGTCACAGCCCATGTTGAGTAGCTGCGATGCAACGCGTTCAAGATGGGCGTCCCATCCAAAACACAACACGCCAAAGCGGTGATACAAGGCCGTAAGGCCTCCTGACCACTCGCGTTGGCGGAAGTTCACGGCATCGATTTGACTATCGAACAGTTCGGCGGCATGGCGCTCGGGCGGACCGTCGAGCGCCGCCATCTTGGTGCTGTGAACCAGCCGCACGTCAGACCAACGCTGGCGCCATGATTTGAGAAGAGCAAGGTCGGGGTGGCAAAGCCATGTCCGACTGACCATGTCACTGCCGGATACCTCGCTGGCATGTCGCACCGCATTGATGGTTGCGTCGATGGCATCGGGTGTCTTGATGTCGAGCGAGAGGTCGTAGTCAGTTCCGACGGCCTCGAACAGTTCTCCTAGCGTGGGAACATGCTCGGGTAGCTGATCTGCAGCGGTGTCCGCAACACGTTTGCGCCGTGGCCGACTACCAGTATGAGAGTCATGTATCAGAATGGCTTGGTTGTCTTGCGAAACCCACACATCGCTCTCGAGACCGTTCGCTCCCAATTTCAGGCCGAGACGAAAGGCCTCGAGGGTGTTTTCGGGCGCATGGGATGCGCCGCCGCGGTGGGCAAACAGAATGGGGTCAGAGCGCTGGGCAGCAATGTGAGGAGCCACACCTCCTATGTTGCCGCATTCCATAAAGAAATCCAGCAAAATCCCTAAAGTTCGTTACGACTACGCCGATACTTTTCGTGAAGGAGTTACGGAGTTATGGCGAGAGTACGAGCAACCTGCGATCAATGTGGTGACACGGAACTGTCCATTGATGGTGTTTCAGTGCGTATTTGCCGTGAAGATCATGATGGCACATACATCTTTGCGTGCCCTGATTGTGGTCTCTCCCATGAAAAAGAGGCGAGCCGCCGCACCCTCGATTTGTTGGTCGCTTCTGGCGCTGACGTGACGTTCTGGTCTGTTCCGGTTGAACGACTTATCGACGATGTTGGCGCGCTCACGCACGACCATCTCCTCGAATTCCACGACAAGCTCCAAGACGACGCAGCGCTCGCAACGGCTCTCGGCGAACTCTTGGGCGGCTAACCACCGCTGACAGGGGGTCCGGATAGGATCCTTACATGCTTAACATCGGCGGCGCAGAGCTGATGATCATTCTCCTCGTTGCGCTCGTTGTGCTGGGCCCAGCGCGGCTTCCTGAAGTTGCCCGACAAGTTGGCCAGACCGTTTCGACGCTTCGTTCGCTGGCCACCGGTTTCCAAGCCGAGCTTGAGGCGGCCGCTAAACCTGATGACCCGACAACGGATTCGTCTATGACGCTTGCGGGCCCCACGTCGCAGGCAGACGCAATTGCGGCGACACAGACCGACCCTGCGGCGATCGCTGCGGCAGCACGCGACGTGACGTTCGACGAAGCCGATGACAAACCTGATGGCAAGTCACCAGGTGGACCAACAGACCTAAGCGCTGAACGAGACGCACCGCATGCTGGCACCGCGAGCGGTGATGCTGCGGGTAGTGACGCAGATGGCAGTGACCAGCGAAGTGCTGAGGAAGAAGAGTGAGTACCACGGATTCGGCCGCCGCTGAGGTAGGTCAGATGAGCCTGATGGACCATCTGACAGAACTCCGCAAGCGAATCATCGTGTCGGTGTGTGCTGTGAGTGTCGGCGCGGTTATCGCCTACATCTTTTACCCGCAAATTTTCGACTTTCTCATCGAGCCACACTGCGAGATCAATGGCGACAATGGCATCACCGATGACTGCGGGTTGATCGCGCTTGCGCCCACCGAGGGGTTCTCCGTGCGGCTCACGGTTTCGGGTTACACCGGCATCGGGATCGCCATGCCGGTCATCTTGTGGCAGGTGTGGCAGTTCATTGCGCCGGGGTTGTACCCAAAGGAAAAGCGCTATGGCCTTGCCTTCGTGCTGTCCTCCTTCACGCTGTTCGTGCTCGGCGCCGGCTTGGCCTATTGGAGCTTGCCGCGGGCCTTCGAGTTTCTCGCAAATGTCGGCGGTGACGGTCTGAACAACTTTTTCCGGCCAAAGGACTACATCGGGTTCGTTACCAAGATGATGGTCAGCTTTGGTGTTGGCTTCGAGTTCCCGATCGTGTTGATCTTCTTGCAACTCCTGGGAATTGTCGATAACAAGATGTTGCGAGCAGGGCGACGATTCGCGATCGTTGGGATTGTCGCATTAGTGGCGGTTCTCACCCCAAGCGGAGACCCGTGGAGCCTCATGGTGCTCTCGATTCCGATGTACCTGTTCTATGAGATCGCCATTTTGTTTGGATGGTGGCGATCGCGCCGCCTTGCCAAGGCAGAGTCGTAGCCACCGTGCCGCAGGTTCCAACACGAGACTTCGCACTTGACCGATTCCAACAGGAAGCCGTTGATGCGTTTGACCGTGGCGAGAGCGTTCTGGTCTCGGCCCCAACCGGAGCAGGTAAGACGGTCATAGCCGAACACGCAATCGAAGCGATGCTCACGCACAAGCAGCGCATGTTCTATACCTCGCCGATCAAGGCACTTGCCAATCAGAAATTCCGTGACTTCGGTCGTCGCTACGGCGCCGAGAATGTTGGACTATTGACCGGAGATCTCACGATCCGACCTGAGGCTGCAATTGTGGTGATGACCACTGAGGTCCTGCGAAACATGTTGTACGAAGGGGCAGGCCGGGTACGAGACCTTGGATGCGTCGTCCTAGACGAAGTCCACTACTTGCAAGACCCGCAACGCGGTCCCGTATGGGAAGAAGTGCTGCTCAACCTGCCGCGCGAAGTCCGAACTGTTTCGTTGTCGGCAACGGTGTCAAACGTGGACGAGTTCGTGGATTGGCTCGAAACGGTTCGCGGCCCAACGCAGCTCATCGAAGAACGCACCCGTCCGGTTCCGCTACGCCATGAATTCGCGGCAACTCACAAAGAGTCCCGCTATATCGAACGTGTGCCCTTGCTCAAAGGGTCACGGATATCTGTTCAGGCAGAGAAGTTCCGGCCGGAGCGAAAAAAGAAGCGACACCCGGGCGGCAACAAGTCGCGTGATGAGCGGCGACGGCGCGGTGGGCGTGATCGCCGGTCAACCAGTCCGTGGGCGCCACCGCGCAGAACGGAGCTGGTCGACGATCTTGTTGCCGACGAGGTGGGTCCAATCATCTGGTTCATCTTCTCGCGCGCCGGATGCGATGAAGCCGTTGAGCAGTGCCGCCGCGCCGGTCTTCGGTACACCACCGACGATGAAGCCGACGAGCTCGCGCAGATTCTGCACGATGCGACTAGCGAGATTGACGACGACGACTGGTACAGCCTTGCGCTAGACGACTGGCAAGAATCGTTCGAAGCAGGCATTGCAAGCCACCATGCTGGCCTCATTCCCGCAGTCAAGGAAGCTGTTGAAAAGGCGTTTGCACGCGGGCTCATCAGTGCGGTCTTTGCGACTGAGACGCTTGCGCTCGGCGTGAACCTGCCCGCACGGACTGTCGTGATCGAGCGTTTGGTCAAATACAACGGCGAAAGCCATGAGATGCTTACGCCGCTGGAGTTCACCCAGCTAGCCGGTCGGGCTGGGCGTCGCGGGCTCGACGCCGAAGGAACCGCGATCAGCTGCTGGTCGAATCGCGTAAACGTGGCCGATATTGCAGCGCTTGCTGCGAGCACCGACTTCCCGCTCCGCTCGGCGTTCTCTCCGAACTACAACATGGTCGCCAATCTGATTCGCCGAGCAGACCAAGAGACCGCACGGCGCTTTGTTGGTCGGTCCTTCGCCCAGTTCCAGCGTGATCGCACGGTGGTCGCAGCCGAATCACGCAACGAAAAGCTTCGAGACCAGATCCAAGCAGCACAAAGCGATATGCACTGCGACCACGGTGATGTGCTGGCCTGGCTTGCTCGGGACAAAACCCAAGCACGCGCTGGGGACGAAGAACTCGGCCAGCTGCGGCCGGGAGCAGTACTTGCGCACGGTACGGGCGTGATCGTGGTCTCTGTTGCACATCGCGGCGGGGGAGTCGTTGTCCGTACGATTGACCGCTCAGGCCACCTGGCGACTCACCGCAGTGGTGATCTTGCGTCACCTATCAACGTAATGGGCGTCGAAAAGTTGCCGGCAGGATTGTCGCCTGCAAGCCGCGAAGCCGCTGCATGGGTACGACAACAGCTCGATAGCCATTGGGATATCAGTAACGACGGTGTTGGGTCGTGCGAGGACCTCCACCGACACTTGGCAGCTGTCAAAGAGGTTGAACGGCTGGAACGCAAGCTAGGCAAGGTGCGTGCCAAAAATGATCGTCGGAGCGGCGCCTTAGTGGCAGAGTTCGATGCGGTCGCCGAGATACTTCATGACCGCGGCTTCGCAGACGACTGGTTTCTGAACGCCAAAGGCAACATCTTGACCAGCGTGCATGGCGAAGCCGAGGCCGTATTGGCTGAAGCCCTTGAGGCGGGCGTACTGTCAGGCCTCGATGGCATCGAACTTGCAGCGGTACTCTCGTCATTGGTTTATGAGACTCGAGGCACTAGTCAAGGAGGCTCCTTCCGGTGGCCATCCAAACGCGTTCGCCAGGCCACGATTCGACTACAGCAGATAGCTGGTGCGTTCAGAAATCTTGAACAGGTACGCCTCTCGCAGTTTCTTACACGGGAACCTGATCCGGGACTGGTTGAGACCGTGTATGGGTGGGCGTCGGGCCAAGGCCTCGATGACGTCCTCGACGACGAAGTGACCGGCGGCGACTTCGTTCGATCGATGCGCCAGGTCGTGGATATTTGCAGGCAGGTCGCGTCGATAGCACAGGGCGAGCTGAGTGAGGCCGCGGCAGATGCGGTCTATCGGGTCGATCGAGGAGTGGTGCGCAGCGCACGTGATCTCACGAGCAACGACGATTCGGACGCTGATGATGCCGAAGCATTGCACGGCGACCGTGTCATTGTCGATACATCCGACGACAGTGATGGCGATGAGCCTGAGGACGCAGATGCTGCTGTAGCTGACGGCTCTCTCGCGCATCTCAACGACGATGCCGATTGAGCGCGGCGCCGAGTGGGGCGTGCCGGGGGTTCTACCTACCGACGCTCCGGTGGCTTCCACGGATCGTGCGGTGGCTGAGGAGCTTGCCCGGGGTTGTCAGGTCCTTGGTGTCGAGGGCGGCGATGTCGCTCGGACACTTGGCGTGCGAGCGCCGTATAACCGTGCGTCCCCGAAACAGCTCGTACCGGTTGACATCATCCAACTGCGCGTTGACGATCGGGCTGAATACGTGTGCATCGCACATGCGGTCATTGGGCGCTCTTGGCTAGGCCGCGAAGTCGTCGCGATCATGAACGCTGCGTTCGTGGGTGCACGCAACGTAGCGCCGCGTGCTCATCCCGGTGACGGCAAGGCCGATGTCATACGCATGCAACTGAGCTTGGGGGACCGCGTCAAGGCATTGCAGCGCATGAAGACCGGCAGTCATCTGCCACATCCAAACATCTCGGTGACTCGTCGAGGACACGGCAGGCTTGAGTTCGACCGCCCGCGTTTGATCCGGATTGATGGCGTCGCTCGCGGTTCGGTATCGGTTGTTGAATACACCGTTGCAGCCGACGCGTACACGCTCGCTGTTTCTTGACCAGAATTCGCTCAGGTAGATGGCCGACTTCGTCGTGGCGACGGCCTAGAGTCTGGAACCTGTGACCGCGTACATCGCCGAAGAGTTCGACGACGCCGAGGCCGACATTTTGCGTCGGTACTTCACGAACCTTGATTTGCCAGTCTTCGCGCTCGTGAACTTGCCTGAAGTTGTCAAGGGCGCGCTATTCGCTCGCTACTCGCGATCGGCCAAATCCTTGCGACGGCTCTTCCTCGACGAGTTTGTCGGTGACCTCGATATTGAGGGTGACGTCACGATCGATGCAACGGTCGGACTCGAACGAGCAGAAGAGCTGTACACCCGCATCTTCTTCGAATACGGCGACGACTCGGTCGCGCAACTCGGTGGCGTGCACCTCGCATGTGAGCAGGCTTCGAACGTTCTTACCAAGGTGCTCGAGTGGGGTCGGCTGATGTCGTACCTAGAGCAAAGCACCCGCTACATCGCATACGACTCACGGCTAGGTGGCCGCTACCGCTACTACCGTCCGCCCGCGGTCCTGAAGTCTGAACTGGGCACTCGGTATGTCGCCGAGATGGACCGCATGTTTTCAAGCTACTCGTCGCTCATTCCCGGTCTGGTTGAGTTCTACCGCTCACAGACACCTAAGAGCGCTAGCGATTCAGACTTCATCTATCGTCAGGCAATCAAGGCCAAAGCCCTTGACTCCATTCGTGGCATGTTGCCCGCAGCATCGTTGTCGAACTTGGGAATCTACGGCACTGGACAGGCCTACGAGGCGTTGCTGCTTCGCATGCGGTCACACCCGCTGCCGGAAGCCCGCACATATGCGGACATGATGCTCAGTGAACTTCGCAAAGTGATTCCATCGTTCCTGCGTCGAGTCGACATCGAAGATCGAGGCGTAGCGACCAGCAACTATTTCGAAACAAACCATGGGATCCTCTCCGACATTGCGAGCCGCCTGTTCGGTGAGGCGGAGACCGAGCCTGCTCCACGAGTGCGGCTACTCGACTTTGACCCCGACGGCGAAGCCAAGGTTGTTGCAGCGGCGCTCTATCCGCACGTGATGGTGCCCGAAGATCAAGTGCTGCGCCGAGTGCACGCGATGACGGTCGAAGAGCGGGTGGCGATCTTGCGGGCTTATTGCGGTGAGCGCACAAATCGGCGCCAGCGTCCTGGCCGAGCACTGGAACGGCCCTTCTACCGGTTCGACATTTTGGCGGACTATGGAGCGTTTCGCGATCTACAACGTCACCGCATGATGACCGTCGATTGGCAGACGCTGCGACCTGATCATGGCTATGAGCTGCCTGAGGCTGTTGGCCTCGCTGGTGTGACATCTGAGTTCGAAGACGTAATGGAACGCTCGTCTGGATTGTTCGAAACGCTTGTTGAGCCATTCCCGAACGATGCGTCGTATGCGGTTTCGTTGGCATACAAACTGCGTTTCGTCATGGACATGAATGCGCGTCAGGCAATGCACATGCTCGAGCTGCGAACCTCGCCTCAAGGACACCCGGCCTATCGCGTTGTTTGCCAGGATATGCATCGCCTCATTGCCGAAGAAGCCGGGCATCACGCCATCGCAGAGATGATGTCGTTCGTTGACCATTCTGCAGAACAGCCGCTCGAAAGACTTGATGCAGAGCGTCGTGCAGAGGCCAAAAGGCTTGGTCAGTCCGGATGATGGTGACAATCAACCTTTGTACGGTGCACAATGTCGGACCGCACAGTGTCTATAGTCCCGCGGTACAGCGAAATCGAATGGACAACTCCTGTGGCTGACGACGAAGAAGAAGTAGAGACTGAAGCTCTGGCCGACGACGGCGTAGACGATGACGTCGACCCCGATATCGATGAGGACTTTGAAGAAGAGGATTTCCCTGCAGAGGGTGAATTCGAGGACG
>Ga0079202_10000369_pt1 | contig 14438 bp, 12 predicted proteins | sample PorBlaBluebeHill_FD_68601 | JGI IMG/M metagenome (GOLD analysis project Ga0079202, IMG submission 68601) | Marine algae microbial communities from Blueberry Hill - Blueberry Hill, Maine | ecosystem: Host-associated > Algae > Red algae > Blade | place: USA: Blueberry Hill, Maine
TGGCCTTCACCAATAAAATGGTTTGCGAAATCGAGTGGTACCACAAATGCAAAAAGTAAATTTATACCTGTAAGTCAAGACGCTTTAGAGCATTGCCATTATGCAGCAAGTAAAGATTTACTGTGTATGTACTTAAATAACAATGAAGGCTCGCAACTATTTACAGGAAAAGGATTAAGACTTGGAGGTAGTCAAGAATTATATAAAGAAAATAAAACAGCCTTTGGCGATTTAAGTGCTATTTTAATAGATAATATGCCTTTTTGGGCAGAGTTTAGCAGCACACCAAGCAACAAAGTTTCTTTAATGAGCGATTGGGAAACCAAAATGGCAGCTATTGTAAACGAGACCATAAACGAAAACGTAACCAGTTTAGCAGGTGTTCCTTCTTGGATGCTTGTTTTGCTGAATAACATTTTAGATAAAACTGAAAAGGATTCTTTATTCGAAATCTGGCCAAACTTAGAAGTTTACTTTCATGGAGGCGTAAGTTTTAATCCTTACTTACAGCAATACAAAAATATACTTCCAAGAAAAGATTTTAAGTATTATGAAATATATAATGCTTCAGAAGGGTTTTTCGCTATTCAAGATAAAAATCATTCCAGCGAATTACTTTTAATGCTTGATTATGGTATTTTTTATGAGTTTATCCCAATGGAAACACATGGCACACCTAAAGAACATGTTATCCCTCTAAGCGAAGTAGAAAAGGGCAAAAACTATGCTGTAATTATAACTACAAATGCAGGTTTATGGCGTTATAAAATTGGTGACACTGTTAGGTTTACTTCGGTTTCACCTTACAGAATTAAAGTTTCTGGACGTACAAAGCACCACATAAATGTCTTTGGAGAAGAATTAATTATCGAAAATGCAGAAAATGCACTTAAAAAAGTCTGTAAAAAAACAAAGAGTGAAATTGTAGATTATACTGCTGCTCCTATTTTTATGGAAGGTAAAGAAAAAGGTGCTCACGAATGGTTAATAGAATTTAAAATACCACCTAAAGATATAGACTATTTTAATGAATTATTTGATAATGCCTTAAAAGCTTTAAATTCTGATTACGAAGCTAAACGTTATAATAACATGACATTAAATAAGCCTAAAATTAATGTAGCTAGAACAAAGTTATTTTACGATTGGCTAAAGCAAAACAATAAGCTTGGTGGACAACATAAAGTACCTCGATTATCTAACACAAGAAGCTACATCGACGAATTATTGAAGTTAAATTATTAAATAAATGTTTTAAAATTTTGATTATCAATTAATTAAGACTACATTAGCTTTGCTATTAATCAACTTAATTCTTATTGAAGATGTATTAATTTGTTAATCCATATTCAAGAAAAACCACTCCTAAATTTTTATGAGTGGTTTTTTTATTTCTCTAAAGTGTAAATTATATTGTGAGGAAAACCAGGATCTTCTCGTTCTGGTTTTAGTGTAAATCCGTTAGTGATTAAAAGTTTTTTCGAAGTTTCGTTTTCAAGGTGTGTAAAAGCTTCAATTTTATTTAAATCGAGTGCACTAAAACCAAATTTTATAACTGCTTGTAAAGCTTCAGACATGTAACCTTTTTTAAAATACTCTGGTAATAAATCGTAACCAACCTCTGCAGTTTTTCTGTCTTCGGAAAAATTCCACAAGCAAATTCCGCCTAATTTTTTATTTGAAGCTTTGTCTATTAAAGTCCAACTTATCGATTTATCATTATCTAAAAAACCAATAAGTTTATTAACATGTGCTATTGCTTCATCTTTGGTTGTAAATAAAGGCTGCATTATATATTTTCTAACTATTGGGCTGGAACGTAATGCATAAATAAGCGAAACATCATCCATACTTGTATTAGTAAAGATTAGTCTTTGGGTTTCTGGTGTTTTTAAGTTTTTTAGTTTCATTTAAAAAAATAAAAAAAGCTTACTTCATGAAGTAAGCTTTAATGTAAATTAATATTCTAACCTTGAGATTCTTCGCTTTCGCTTTAAATGGCAAATTCTTTATTTAAGAAACTGCCTTTAGCTGCTTCAATTTCGTTTTAGATAATTTTTGCTCTGCATACACCTTGGTAACATTAATTTTTTTAGTGTTGCTACCAGGTAATTCGAACATGGCATCTGTTAAAATTTCTTCGCATAAGGAGCGTAAACCTCTTGCTCCTAATTTATACTCAATTGCTTTACCAACAATATATTCTAAAGCACCATCTGTAATACTAAACTCTATATCGTCCATAGAAAAGAGTTTTTTGTATTGTTTTATAATAGCATTTTTAGGTTCTGTTAAAATGGCTCTTAGTGTATTTGCATCTAAGGGGTCCATGTAAGTTAACACTGGTAAACGACCAATAATTTCAGGAATTAACCCAAAATCTTTTAAATCTTTAGGTATTATATACTGTAGTAAATTGTCGTTATCTACAACATTATCGTTTATTGAAGCACTATAACCAACAGCTTGCATGTTTAATCGTTTAGATATAACACGATTAATACCATCGAATGCTCCTCCAGCAATAAATAAAATGTTTTCTGTATTTACTTCAATAAATTTTTGGTCTGGATGCTTTCTACCTCCTTTTGGTGGTACGTTTACAACTGTTCCTTCTAATAATTTTAAAAGTGCTTGTTGTACGCCTTCTCCAGAGACATCTCTTGTTATAGAGGGATTATCGCTCTTACGTGCAATTTTATCTATTTCGTCTATAAAAACAATTCCCTTTTCGGCTTTCTCTAAGCTGTAATCTGCTGCTTGCAATAAACGTGTTAAAATACTTTCTACATCTTCACCAACATAACCAGCTTCGGTTAAAACTGTTGCATCTACAATAGCTAAAGGAACGTTAAGCATTCTTGCTATTGTTTTTGCCATTAAGGTTTTACCAGTTCCTGTTTCTCCAACCATAATAATATTAGATTTTTGTATCTCGATATCATCATTTGTTGGTGGCTGTAATAAACGTTTGTAGTGATTATATACAGCTACAGACATTACTTTTTTGGTATATTCTTGACCAATAATATACTCGTCTAAGAATGATTTTATTTGCTGAGGCTTACGTAGCATTAACTCTGCAGATAACTCTGTATTATCGCTTTGTTTAGATTCTTCTATTACAATTCCATGTGCTTGTTCTATACAACGATCACATATATGTGCATCTAAACCTGCTATTAATAAACTTGTTTCTGGCTTTTTCCTACCACAAAACGAACATTCTAATTCTTCCTTTGCCATTGTCTTTTAGTTAAAAGTGAAAAGTGAAAAGTAAAAAGTTTTACTCAAACTTTTTAAAATGCCTTTAACTCACTAATGCATTATATAATTTTTATTTACGAGCTAAAATCTCGTCAATCATTCCGTATTCTTTAGCTTTATCTGCTTTCATCCAGTAATCACGATCACTGTCTTCGTATACTTTATCGTAATCCTGTCCAGAATGCTTACTAATAATTTTATAAAGTTCTTCTTTTAAAATTAAAATTTCGCGAGCAGTAATTTCAATATCACTTGCTTGACCTTGCGCACCTCCTAAAGGCTGGTGAATCATGACACGAGAATGCGTTAAACCACTACGTTTTCCTTTTTCTCCTGCACATAATAAAACGGCTCCCATAGAAGCTGCCATTCCTGTGCAAATAGTGGCAACGTCTGGCTTGATAAATTGCATGGTATCGTAAATACCTAGGCCTGCATATACACTTCCTCCAGGAGAGTTAATGTAAATTTGAATGTCTTTTGAAGCATCTACACTTTCTAAAAACAATAATTGTGCTTGAATAATATTTGCAACTATATCGTTTATTCCTTGCCCTAAAAAGATAATACGATCCATCATTAAACGTGAAAAGACATCCATTTGAGCAATGTTCATTTGACGTTCTTCAATAATGTTTGGCGTTAAGTTAGAAGGATACATGCTACTAATAATTTTATTGTAATATGTACTGCTAATTCCTTGATCTTTTATGGCAAATTTTTCGAATTCTTTTCCGTAATCCATATTTGTTTATTGAATTTTATATTTTAGTTTGTTTTCTGAAAAACTCCAGAAAGGCTTAAATGTATAGTTAAATTAGCAGTTTTCAAACTTTTTAAGTTGAATTTAACGCTAATAAAATAGGCGTTGAATCTGTAATAATTCAACGCCTAAATATAATGATTATTCTTTAAAAAGAATGTTAGACTTATTTGTCTCCGTAAACTTCCTTTACAAACTTATCGTAAGATAATTCTTTTGTTTTTACGTTTGCTTTCTCTTTGTAAAGACCTAATAATTTTTGGCTTACAACTTGCTCGCTTAAACGCTTTACTTCTTCTTGGTTAGATAATACTCTTGCTGCAATATCGTCTAATTCTTTGTCTGAAGGATTTGTTTGACCAAATTGTGCCATTTGTACTTTAATCATTGCTTTTGCGCTTTCCTTTACATCTTCAAAATCTACTTTAATACCGTTAGCCTCCATTAACTTTGCTTCGATAAGCTGGTAACGTAAGCTTTTTTCAGACTTTTTGTATTCTTCTTTCGCAGTAGCATCATCCATTGGGTTTTCTCCTGCAGATTGCATCCATTTTGTTAAAAATTCTGCTGGTAAATCGAACTTAGTATTTTCTACTAAATGCTCTGTTACATCGTTTAAGAATTTTTGATCTGATTGCTGTAAGAATTGCTTTTCTGCATCTTCTTTAATCTTTTCTTTTAACTCTGAAACCGTTTTTACACCATCTTTTCCAAATAACTTATCAAATAACTCTTGATCTAAATCGGCAAGTTCACGTTTGTTTATTTCTGTTATTTCAAAAGTAACTTCAATATTTAAACCTTTTGCTTTGTCTTGCTCTATTTTTAATGCATGCATTAATTCGTGATCGTCTTCGTAAAGTCCTTTTGTTTTTAATATAATAACATCACCAACTTTAGCGCCTACAAATTGCTTTGCAGTTGCTTTTCCTTTAAACTTGTCTAAAGTTAGGGTTACTGTGTTCTCTATGGCTTCAGCTTCATTTTTAAAGACTCCAGTAATTTCGCTGTCTTTAGCAACTTCCTTTAAAGCGACTAATTTTCCGTATTGTTTCTGGATGTTTTCAATTTGTCCATCAATTAATTTATCATCTGCAACGATACTGTAATGAGTAATCTTCTTTTTTCCTTCTAAATCTACTTCAAATTTTGGTGCTAACCCTAATTCAAAATCAAAAGAAAAAGTGTCTAAATCCCAATTAATATCATCTTGAGGTTTTGGTAATGGTTGCCCTAAAACATCTAACTTTTCTTCGGTTAAATATTTATTTAATCCTTCTTGAATTAATTTATTAACCTCATCCACTAATACAGCTTTACCATATTGCTTTTTTACCATTCCCATTGGTACATGACCTTTTCTAAAACCTGGAATGTTTGCAGTTTTTCTGTAATCTACTAAGATTTTTTCAACCTTAGTTGCATAATCGTCTTTCTCGATTAATACTGTTACCACAGCATTTAATGCATCTTTATTTTCTCTTGTAATATTCATATTGAATAGACTTTTTTATTGTACCAAAAATGGAGTGCAAAAATACTACTTTTTTTACACTCCATCAAAGTTTTTTAACGCATTGAATTTCAATACATGTTAGGCTTTCTTTTTATCCTTTTTTACAAATGAGTGTAGCAACGATTGTAATATTGATAGTAGCACACTAAATAAAATTGCCCACCAGATATTATCTACAGAAAAACCATCGATTAACTTATCTGCTAACAAAATAATTAATGCATTTATTACAATTAAAAACAATCCTAAAGTAATAATGGTTATTGGCAAAGTTAATATTACTAATAATGGTTTTATTAGTAAGTTTAAAATTGACAATACAACTGCAACAATTATTGCAGACACATAGCCATCTACCTGTACACCATTTAATACGTAAGCTAATGCAAATACTGCAATTGCGTTTAAAAGAAGTTTAATAATTAAATTCATGGTTTTATGGTTTTATTTATTTTTTTCAATTTACAAAATTAATAACTGCGTTGTAAAAATCTTTAGGATTTTCGGCATGAAGCCAATGTCCTGCATTTTTGATAGTTTCTATTTTAGCGTTTGAAAAGTGTGACTTAATTATAGTTTCGTCTTGTGCTTCAATATATTCACTTTTATCTCCTTTTAAAAAGAGTGTTTCGCCTTCAAATTTAGAATGTATTGGTAAAGCTTCACCAACTTCGCTTACGTTTGCTGCTAATACTTTTAGGTTTATTCTTAATCCTAAAACTCCTTTTTCTACCCAATACAGGTTTTTTAGTAAAAAGAGTCTTGTGCCATAATCGCTAACGTAATTAGATAATTTATCTTCTGCTTCTCCTCTACTTTCTAAAGTTTTAAAATCTAAACTTGCTAAACCTTCTAAAATTGCATCGTGATGAATTGGGTAAAAGCGTGGTGAAATATCTGCTACTATTAATTTACTAATATAATCCTCATGTTGCGTGGCGAATAACATGGCTGTTTTTCCTCCCATGGAATGCCCAAGTAAAACAATATCTTTTAAATTATTTTTGTCGCAATACAATTTTAAATCTTGCGATAAAACGTCGTAGTTAAATTCCTCGCTATGAAAACTTCTACCATGATTACGTTGGTCTATTAAATGGATTTGAAATCCTGCTTTAGCAAATTGTTTTCCTAAGGTTTTCCAGTTATCGCTCATGCCTAAAAAGCCATGTAAAATTATAAATGGTTTACCTTCTCCTATTATGTTTGCGTGTAATTGCATGTTGCTTTTTTGTTACACAGAGATTCACAGAGGTTAGGCTGAGATTCACTGAGAGTTCAGTTTATTAATAAAAACTTTTAACACGGGTTGCACAGATTTTCACAGATTGTTCGTGATTATCCTTGCTTATTAATTTTACTGATTTTTTTTTAAAGTTGAATTGGTTCTCAATTCAGCTTTAACTTTATTTTCAATTTCTACTTCAGTTTATTTAAATACATATTGACCACATTTTCAATGCCTAAATACAAACTTTCAGAAATTAGAGCATGACCTATAGATACTTCTAATAATCCTGGAATGTTTTGTTTAAAGAATTGAATATTATCTAAAGACAAATCGTGTCCTGCGTTAATTCCTAATCCTATTTTAGTAGCAAGTTCTGCACATTCTGCATAAGGTTTTATAGCTTTTTTGTTTCCTAAGCTGTATTGGTGTGCAAAACCTTCTGTATATAATTCTACTCTGTCTGTTCCTGTTGCTTTTGCGCCTTCAATTTGTTGGTTGTCTGGATCTACAAAAATTGAGGTACGAATATTATTTCTTTTAAATTCTGAAATCACTTCAGTTAAAAAATCTTTATTTTTTATGGTGTCCCAACCTGCATTACTTGTTAGCGCCTCTATACTGTCTGGAACTAATGTTACTTGCGTTGGCTTTATTTCGAGAACCATATCCATAAATTTTAAGATTGGATTGCCTTCTATATTATATTCTGTATGTACAATTTGTTTTAAATCGTAAGCATCTTGATAACGAATATGTCTTTCGTCTGGTCTTGGATGTATGGTTACACCTTGAGCTCCAAAACGCTGTACATCTTTTGCAAACTGAACCACATTTGGCGTGTCTCCACCTCGAGAATTTCTTAAAGTTGCTATTTTATTTATGTTTACGCTTAATTTTGCCATTTCTATTCCTAATTATTTCATACAAAAATACAAAGTAGATACACGATTTTGTTCTTATTTTTAATTAATTTGCATAAAATTGAAAATTTTAAGATGAATCTTTTAGACTACATAATAAACGATATTAAACCATTATTAAATACTGATAAAGTTAAAGAGATCCAGTTACTTTTTAATCAGTTAACGTATTCGCACATTCCAATTAAAAATGCTGAAGGTGTTTATTTGGGTTGTATTTCGGAAAATGATGCGCATTGTTTTGATAGCGAAAAACCTATTCAAGATTACAGGTATTCTGGAGAAGGATTTTTTGTTAGAGAAGATACTAATTGGTTAGATGTATTAGAAGCTTTTGCTCAAAATTCATCTAACATTATGCCTGTTTTAAGCAATAAAAATGTGTATTTAGGCTATTATGAATTAAATGATATTATTAGTTTATTTAATGAAACGCCTTTCTTTTCTGAAGCGGGAGCTGTATTAATTATTGAGAAAGGTATGGCAGATTACTCTTTTAGCGAGGTTAGCCAAATTATAGAATCTAACAATGGCAAGCTATTAGGTTGTTTTATTTCTAAATTTGAAAACGATGTGGCGCAAATTACTTTAAAAATAGGTAACGCAAATTTAAACGAGATTATGCAAACTTTTAGACGTTACAGCTACAATGTGTTATCTGGACATGAAGACGATACTTACTTAATAGGTTTAAAAGAGCGCTCAGATTATTTAAATAAATACTTAAATATGTAATTTATGAAGGTTGCAATTTACAGTCAGTATCCAAAAAAACAATCTAAAGACTCTTTAAAAACATTAACCAAAGAGCTGTTAAAATTGAATGCATCACTATATCTTGAAAGTGAATTTTATAACGACATTAAAAGTGAACTTATAAATCCTTCAGTTTACAAAACGTTTAAAAGCTTAGATAAAAGCTTCGATTTACTTGTAAGTATTGGTGGAGATGGAACTATTTTAAGAGCTATTACTTTTGTTAAAGATTTAAACATCCCAATAATAGGAATTAATACTGGAAGGCTTGGTTTTTTAGCAACCATACAACCAGAAGATATAGAAGAAGCAATTCTACAAATAAAAAATAAAGCATATTCTTTAAGTAAACGTACTTTACTTTCAATAGAAACATCTCCAGAAAATAACGACATTAAAGCTATTAATTTTGCTTTAAACGAAATTGCAGTAAGTAGAAAAAATACTACTTCTATGATTACTGTAGACACAAAATTAAATGGCGAATTCCTAACCTCTTATTGGAGTGATGGACTTATAATTGCCACACCAACAGGCTCTACAGGTTATTCTTTAAGTTGTGCTGGACCAGTAATAACGCCAGACACTACGAGTTTTGTTTTAACACCAATTGCACCTCATAATTTAAGTGCAAGACCATTGGTAATTGAAGACTCTTTTACAATAGAACTAAAAGTAAGTGGTCGTGAAGATAATTATTTAGTTTCTTTAGATTCCAGAATTGCCACGCTATCTAACGATACCATTATTACCATAAAAAAAGCGCCTTTTACTATTAATATGATTGAGTTAGACTCTGAAAGCTTTCTAACAACCTTGAGGAAAAAACTACTTTGGGGAGAAGATAAACGAAATTAACAACCTTGTTATTAAACAAACTTAATTTTCAAATTTGTCATTTTACAATATTTCGAGTTAATTACTGTTTTAATCTATAACTATTTAGCTCAAATCACTATAGGCTAATCTTATTTATTATATTTGCAAACTTTAAAGATTTATGAGGTATTTAACGCTTTTACTAATAGTAGCCTTTAGCACACAATATAGTAGTGCTCAAATTAACGAATTTGGAATTTTCGTTGGTGGCAGTAACTTTATTGGAGATGTTGGCGCAACAAACTACATAGCACCAAAACAATTGGCTTTTGGCGCACTATACAAATGGAATAGAAGTACCAGACATTCTTACAGAATATCGCTAACCTTTACAGAATTGGAAGGTATTGATAAAGACTCAGACGATCCAAGTAGACAGATAAGAGGTTTAGAGTTTAACAATAGTATTCTTGAACTTTCTGCTGGAATGGAATTTACCTTTTTCGATTTTAACCTTCACAATGGTGGCAATGTATCGACTCCTTATTTATATACAGGAATAAGTATTGCTAAGCACGATAATTTCTATTATAAACCAGATGGTAGTATTTTCGATGAGGATACCACAAGTTATGCTTATGGCATACCTATGGTTATTGGTTACAAAGCAGCAGTCTCACCAGATTTTATTATTGCTTTAGAAATTGGAGCTCGATACACCTTTAGCGACGAATTAGACGGAAGCGTACCAGACTCTAAAAAAGCTATAGAAAGTAGAGCTTTTGGTAACCAGAGTAATAACGATTGGTATACTTTTACAGGTTTAACATTAACATACACATTTGGTAGAAACCCATGTTTTTGCCCTGGAGGATAAATTGAATTTCAATAATATAAATACAAGCAAATTACCAAAACACGTTGCCATTATTATGGATGGTAATGGTCGTTGGGCTAAACAAAAAGGGTTTATTCGTGCAATAGGTCATGAAAACGGTACTAAGTCTGTGCGTGAAACTGTAGAAACATCTGCAGAGTTAGGTATAGAAAATCTTACACTATATGCTTTTTCTACAGAAAACTGGAACAGACCAAAATTAGAAATCGATACTTTAATGAGGCTTTTAGTTTCTTCTTTAAAAAAAGAAATTAAAACATTACAAAATAATAATATTAAACTTACTGCTATTGGAAAGCTCTCAACTTTACCTAAAAAAGTTTTTAAAGAGTTAAACGAAGTAATAGAAAGCACAAAAAACAATAATAGAATGACATTAACTTTAGCTTTAAGCTATGGTTCAAGAGAAGAAATGTTAAATGCTGTTAGAGAAATAAGCGATAAAGTTAAAAATAATATAATTTCTTGTGAAAATATTGACGAATCGATTATTAATGAGCATCTTTACACGCGAAATTTGCCAGATGTAGACCTACTTATAAGAACCAGTGGAGAACAACGCATTAGCAACTTTTTATTATGGCAAATTGCCTATGCCGAACTATACTTTACAAAAGTATTATGGCCAGATTTTACAAAGCAACACCTTTGTGATGCTATTATAGAATATCAAAACAGAGAACGACGCTTTGGAAAAACAAGTGAACAAATTAGTTAAAAAAACACAATTGAAAACATTTTTACAATACACACTAGCAATATTTATTGCAATATCTGGTTTTTCTACCCAAGCTCAACAATTGTCTTATGCAGATGGCGAAAAGTATACGTTAGCAGAAATTAAAGTAGTGGGAAACACTAGTTTTAGTGAGCAAACCATTATCACTTTTTCTAAACTTAAAAAAGGAGACGAAATATTAATTCCTGGTGAAGAAATTAGTACCGCTATTAAAAAGCTATGGAATACTAATTTATTCAGTGATATAGAAGTTTATTTAGCTAAAGTAGAAGATAAAGCTGCTTACCTTGAAATTAGACTCTCAGATTTACCAGAATTAAAAGAGCTAAAAATTAACGGTATAAAAAAGAGTAAAACTGAAGCTTTAATTAAAGAAAACAAGCTTCAAAAAGGTGTTAAAGTTACGGAAAACCTAATTACAACTACCAAAAATTATATTCAAAATAAAAACAGAAAAGCGGGATATATTAATACTAAAGTTAATATTAATACTATTCCTGTAGAAGATTCAATACAGAAAGCTAGAGTTAATATGGTTTTAACTTTAGACAGAGGTGAAAAAGTTAAAATAGCTAAAATTAACTTTGAAGGTAATACTATTTTAAGCGATAAAAAGCTTAAAAAAGCAATGAAAAACACAAAACAAAAAAATCCTATTCGTATTTTAAAACGCTCTAAGTTTATTGAAGAAGACTTTAAAGCAGATCTTGTTAGTATTATAAATAAATATAAAGAGATTGGTTATAGAGATGCACGAATAATATCTGACACTTTAATAATTAACGACGCAAAAACAGTTAACCTAAATATTAAAGTTGAAGAAGGAGAAAAATACACTTTTGGAGATATTACTTACATAGGTAATACGGTTTACAATGAGGAGTTTTTAAGACGTCAGTTAAAAATAGAAAAAGGAGACACCTATAATGGTGTACTTTTACAAGAGCGAATAGCAGATGAGTCGAGACCAGATGGAGACGATTTAACAAACTTATACCAAGATTATGGCTATTTATTTTCTTCAATAAACCCAGTAGAGGTTAGTGCAGAAAATAATGTAATCGATATGGAAATTAGAATTACAGAAGGTAAGCCTACTTATTTTAATAAAATCTCTGTAGTTGGTAACGAGAAGACTAACGATCACGCAATTTACAGAGAAATTAGAACACGTCCAGGAGATTTATACAGTAAAGCAAATGTTGTACGTACTGTTCGTGAATTAAGTCAATTAGGGTATTTTGATGCAGAGCAAATAAACCCGCAATTTAAAAATGCAAATCCAGATGAAGGGACTATCGATATAGAGTATGGTGTTGTAGAATCTGGAGGAAACCAAATAGAACTACAAGGTGGTTATGGTGGAGGTGGTTTTATTGGTACCTTAGGTTTGTCTTTTAACAACTTCTCGATTAAAGAGATGTTTAATAAAGAAGCTTACAGACCAATACCAAGTGGTGATGGTCAAAAATTAGCATTACGTTTACAGGCAAGTCGTTTCTTTCAAACTTATAGTTTTCAATTCTCTGAGCCTTGGTTAGGAGGCAGAAAACCAGTGCAATTTTCTACATCGCTATCGCATACTAAACAATTTTTGTTTGATCCAGTATCAAGACAAGCAGACAAAGACAGACGTTTTAATATTACAGGAATAACTTTTGGTTTAGCAAAGCGTTTATCTGTTCCAGACGATTACTTTACATTATCTCAAGCATTAAGCTTACAACATTATAATTTAAAAAATTATAATACCGGACTTTTTACTTTTGGAGATGGTTACTCAAACAACCTCTCTTACACCATTGGATTAAGCCGAAATAATACCTTTACAGACCCTATTTTCCCAACTGGAGGTTCTAATTTTTCAGTTTCAGCAAAACTATCTCTACCCTATTCTTTACTTAACGGAGTAGATTATAAAGCGATTAGAGAAGATCGTGAAGCAAATTTAGCAATTAGAGACGATGTTGAGGCAGACCAATCAGACAGAGCAGATGCTGCAACCAGAATATCTGAAATAGATCAAGAACGTTTTAAATGGTTAGAATTTTATAAAATAAAATTTAAAGGAGATTGGTACACTAAGTTAGTAGATAAGTTAGTTCTTAAATCTAATATAGAATTTGGTTTTTTAGGTGCGTATAATCAAGATCGTGGTATAATTCCATTCGATCGTTTCTTTTTAGGAGGAGATGGTTTAGGAAACTTTAGTTTAGATGGTAGAGAAGCCGTTGCATTAAGAGGTTACCCAAACCAAGGACTCTCAGACAACGATGGTGGTACAATATTTAATAAATTCTCTTTAGAGTTACGTTACCCAATTACACTAAAACAATCTGCAAAAATTTATGGGTTAACTTTTTTAGAAGCAGGAGCTTCTTATAATAATTTTAAAGACTATAATCCATTTAACGTTAAACGCTCTGCAGGTGTTGGTCTTAGAATTTTTATGCCAGCCTTTGGTTTATTAGGAATTGATTTTGGTCATGGATTCGATTCACTTCCTGGTAGTACTGTTAAAAATGGATGGGAAACGCATTTTATTATAGGACAACAATTTTAAACACTATTTAAGCATATTAATGTTGTTTTACAAACACATTAATATGCTTAAATTTTATAAAAATTTTAGTTTTGGCACGATATTTTCAATGATGAGTTTGAGGATTTGATTCAATAATTAAAATTTTTACAATTAAAATTCGTTATTTTGAAAAACAAACGATTTAAAAAAAGACAGAGTCAAAAATCCAAACTGTCGGTGATTTTAAATTTATGTTATTAAAAATTAAAATATAACCAGATGAAATTTAAAGTTATTTTTTTATTGACCATAGTATCTTTGCTAACTTTTAACGCAAACGCACAACGTGGTGTTAGAATAGGATACATTGATACAGAATACATTTTACAAAACGTACCAGAATATTCTCAAGCTACAACGCAATTAGAATCTAAAGTACAGAAATGGAAAAGTGAAATCGAGCAACAATTAAAAGGCATAGAACAAAAGCGCACAGATTTAAATAATGAAAAAGCACTTTTAACAAAAGAATTAATTGAAGAGCGCGAAGAAGATATAACTTTTGAAGAAAAAGAAATATTAGATTACCAACAAAAGCGATTTGGACCAAATGGAGATTTAATGATCCAGAAAAGACAGTTAATGCAACCTGTTCAAGATCAAATTTTTCAAGCTGTTCAAGATATAGCAAAAGCAAAAAAGTACGATTTTGTATTCGATAAATCTGCAGATGTAGTCATGTTATACTCTGCTGAGCGTTTTGATATGAGCGAGCAAATTTTAAGAACGATAACACGTTCTTCAAAAAGAAAACAATTAAAATCTAAGAAAGATAAAAAACAAGCTAAAGAAGAAGACGTAACCGTAGAAATAGACGAAGGTAAAGACGCAAGACAGCTTGCTTTAGATAAGAAGAAAGAAAAAAGAGCAGCATTACAAGAAGCAAGAAAAAAAGAAATTGCAGACAAAAGAGCAGCAGCAATTGCCAAAAGAGATAAAGCAAAG
>Ga0079202_10000373_pt1 | contig 14387 bp, 12 predicted proteins | sample PorBlaBluebeHill_FD_68601 | JGI IMG/M metagenome (GOLD analysis project Ga0079202, IMG submission 68601) | Marine algae microbial communities from Blueberry Hill - Blueberry Hill, Maine | ecosystem: Host-associated > Algae > Red algae > Blade | place: USA: Blueberry Hill, Maine
CTAAAAAAAGACAGTGGTGAATATATTTTACTAACCGAAGAAACCACGATTAACAACATTAAAATACCTAAAAATAGAGCTTGGTACTATAATAAAGATGATGGGTATTTGGGTACCGATATTTTGATAGATTAATTACTACAAACTATATTATAATTAAAAAGCATCCTTCTCAGGATGCTTTTTAATACACTTGTTTTTTACTAATTACCCTTCGCAACTAGCACATTCTTTCTTTTGCTTAAATTTTTGTGCAGCATTCATACTGTGTTGGTAATACAGGGATTTAACTCCTAATTTCCATGCAGTAACATAAATTTTATTAATGTCTTTTACTGGCATATCTGGATGTACCATTATGTTTAAAGACTGTCCTTGATCTATATGGTTTTGTCTATTTGCTGCTTGATAGATAATACTCATTTGGTCTATTTCAGAATAGGTTTTAAACACTTCTTTTTCTTGATCTGTAAGTCCTTCTAAATGCTGTACAGAGCCATCATAATCACGTATACTCTTCCAAGTATCTACGGTGTTTAATCCTTTTTCTTTTAAAAGGTCTACTAAAAATGGGTTTTTAATAGTTGTTTTAATTTTTGCAATATCTTTTACATAGCAGTTAGACCAAATTGGCTCGATACCTTGAGATACTTGCCCTAAAATAAATGCCGAAGACGTTGTTGGAGCTACAGCGTTTAAAGTAGTATTACGTCTACCATAACCTTTTAAAACCTCTGGTTCCCCAAATAATTTTGCTAAATCTTGAGATGCTTTGTTAGATTTCTCTTCAATTGTTTTAAATATTTCACTATTTAAATTAAAAGCTTCAGCACTATCAAAAGGTAACATTTTAGATTGTAATAAAGAATGCCATCCTAATGCTCCTAAACCTAAGGCTCTATTTTCTTTAGAAAAATTATAAGCTTTTTCCATGAATAGAAAGGTTTGCCTATCGTCTCTACTATTAGAATCTCTATAAGCTTCTAACTTGGTAATAAACTCTTCTAAAACAGCATCTAAAAACTGTACCATAGTTTCTACTGCATCGGTATCTTTCCACTTATCGTAATGCAATACGTTTATAGAAGATAATACACATACAAAAGACCATCTGTCGTTTGTTGGTAACATGATTTCCGAACACAAGTTACTTGCATAAATTTCATGATTTTTATCTTGATAAACATCTGGAGCAGTGTTGTTGGCGTTATCTCTAAAAAATATATAAGGATACCCTATTTCTCCTCTACGCTGTAATACTTTTGCCCAAATAGCTCTTTTGTCTTGATCACCATCAATCATTTCTTGCATCCAATCGTTTCCAACGGTTACACCATGTGTTAATTCTTGTATTGGGTTTCCTTCTGTTCCTATTTCTAAAAACTCCTTAATATCTCCATGCTCTATTGGTAAATATGGCGAAAAACGACCTCTTCTTACAGAACCTTGACTTACTACGTCTACCATTTTTTCAAACAGTTGCATAATATGTACGGCTCCAGAAGATTCTCCGTTATTTTTAACAGGTGCGCCTCTGTGGCGTAATTTACCAAAGTAACCAGAAGTACCACCTCCTAATTTAGACATCATACCAACTTCAGACTGTGTGTATAGAATATCTCCCATATCATCATCAATATGCGAACCAAAACAACTAATTGGTAATCCTCTTTTTTTACCAAAATTAGACCAAACTGGCGATGCTAATGAGTAGTAGCCTTCTGCCATATAACCATAAAACTTGTCTGCAAAGCCATCAATTTTTAAAATAGACTCTGCATTATCTGCGATTTCTCTTATGCGTTCTTCTGGTGTTGTATCTCCTGTTAAGTAACCTGAAGCTAAAAATTTACGACTATTTTCTGTTAACCATTTTATTTCTGGTTGTTTACCTGCTTCTTTTAGGGTTTCTTTTCTAGCGTTAATTAATTCATCGTTTGTAGATGTTTTAGCCTCTTGGCCTAATTTCGCTTCGGTAGTTTTTTGGGTTTGGTTGCTCATTTTTAAAATAGATCGTCGCTGGTTATACTTTTTGTTCTTTTACTGTAGTTTATTGATCGCTTAACAAAGAAATCTCCGTGTTTAGTCCCAATTATTTCGTCGTCAAACCATTCGGTTTGTGCAATTAATGTTTCGTTTACTTCAAATACTTTTTCAATGCCAATACTTTCTAAAGAGTTGTTAAAACGGTTTTTAAGAAACTCGTTAATAACATTTTTTGGTAAGAAATCTAATTCACCTGCTTCAAAAATCCAGTTTACAATATTACTTTCAGACTCAAATGCTTCTTTACATAGCTCTTGTACCTGCGCAGCATGTGTTTCATCAAACCATGATGGATTTTCTTTTTTTATTATTTTAATAATATCTATACCAAAATCGCCATGAATTTGTTCTTCTTTAGAGGTTGCTTCTACAACATTAGACACACCTTTAAGCATGTTTTTATGCTTATTGAAAGCCATTATTATTAAAAATTGAGAGAATAAAGACACATGCTCGATAAACAGAGAGAATAATAAAATAGATTCTGCAAATTCTTTATTGTCTTCGCTCTTTGCATTTTTTAATGCTGTTTCTAAATATTGAACGCGACGCATTATTACGGGTTTCTTTTTTAGGTGTTTAAACTCATTGTTTAATCCTAAAATTTCTAACAAATGCGAATAAGCATCATGATGTCTAACTTCACTTTCTGCAAAGGTTGCACCTACAGATCCTATTTCTGGTTTCGGCATTTTGTTATACAAATCTCCCCAAAAACTTTTAACAGCAACCTCTATTTGCGAAATTGCCAACATTGTGTTTTTAATAGCATTTTGTTCTACTATAGTTAGTTTTGTTTTAAAGTCTTGTATATCGCTTGTAAAGTTAAATTCTGAATGAATCCAGTACGAGTGTCTAATAGCATCTACATACTCATTAAGTTCTGGATATTCGTAAGGCTTTAAATTTATTCTTTTTTCAAAAATATTTGTTTTTCTATTTCTGGTTTGCTCATCTCTATATAAAATATAAGCTTTGGCAACATTAGGAAACTCACTTCCCATTAATTTCTCTTCAACAAGATCTTGAACTTGTTCTACAGTTGGTACGTATTTATAATCTTTTTCTTTTCTGTCTAACAACGTTTTTAAAACGCTAACAGAAATTAAATTCGCATCTTCTTTTGCACCATTACCAACAGAAAGCATTGCTTTTTCGATAGCGTTAGAGATTTTATTTAAAACAAAAGGGCTTGTTTCGTAATCTCGTTTTATAATTTGTGTAATCTCCATATTTCTTATGTTAATAGCTAAAGTGTTACAAGAATGACTGGTAAGTCATTCAATTTTAATAATTAATCTGTAAAAACGGTCTAAAATTTTCCTTCTTAAAAGGAGTAAAATGGTGTGTTTTCTAACTGGACGAATTCCTAATTTTCTTTAAATTAAAGAACATAGAAAATGTATTCTTTTACCTTTAACAAAGATTGCTATTTGTACCTTAAAAAGAAAGAGGGTTATGTAAACGTTTTCAACAAGTTTTTAACAAAACGGGAAAGCCCTTTGTTTTAGGGCATTCTTTATAAAATAACGTAATTACCTGATTATTAGATTTTTAAAATAAATATAATTTCTTAGCAGCAGTAAAATAAGCAATCTTGATTTTTTAAAAATTATACTTATTTAATTTTAAATTTTAATTTAAATACTAAATATATTAAATGTAAAGTCTTTTGTTCTTGATTTACACCATTAATTTCTAATTAAAAATTAATAGTAATAAACTATTTCTTGAGCATAAAATTGTTTTGGTTTTAATAAAAATAAAAATGAGCAACACAATGTGCTACTCATTTATAATGGTTGATTAATAGCATAATCTTTTCAAGGCAATTTTTATCAAGAATTACCTAACCGTTTTAAACTAAATCTTTTATAAATATACGTTGAAAAACAAATTTTAAAAATTAAAAATGTATAACCGGTTTATTTCTATGTATAGTTGGTAGATTATTTATTTTATTAAATGCATTCAAGAAAATAGAATATAAAACTGTTTACACATAATTAGTTACCAGCTATACATTAAATAATGTGCAAGTCTAATTTATGTTTTATATTTATATACTAATCCTCTTAATATGCTTAAAGCTGTAATTGTAGACGACGAACCAAAAGCTATTCAAGGTTTATCTTGGGAACTTACACATTTTAGTGACGAAATAAAAATAGTAAAAACATTTTCTATTCCAGAGGATGCTTTAAAGTATTTAAGCGAAAATACTCCAGATTGTCTTTTTTTGGATATACAAATGCCAACAATGGATGGTTTTCAGTTTTTAGAGAACCTAAACCAAAGCAACATTGCTGTTATTATTACTACTGCTTACGACGAGTACGCTATTAAAGCACTTAAAAATGAAGCCATAGATTATTTACTAAAACCTATAGATTCTGACGATTTAAAAGAAACCATTTCTAAAATTAAAAAATTTAAATCTCGTATTTTAAATTCAGATAAAATTGAAGATATCCTTATAAACTATACAACCTCTAAAAACAAGAAAAAAATTACTATTAATACAGATGGCAAATTGTTATTTTTAAATATTGAAGATATTAATTTTGTAGAGTCTGATGGCAATTACAGCACTATCTCTTTAAATAATGGACAAAAAATATTAGTTACAAAAAAACTTAAAGAAGTAAATGCTTTACTTCCAGAAGAAGACTTTTTTAGAATTCATAACTCGTATGTAATAAATCTATCTAAAATTAAAGAATTTTTAAAAACCGATGGTTATGTTGTTATGGAGTCTAACCATAAAATACCTGTAGCTCGCCAAAGAAAATCTGACTTTCTTGAAAAATTGTAATTAATGAAATCAAGCATCTTTACTTATAAAATTAATTACATAGTATTACAAATGCTATTATTTAATTTTGCTTTTGCACAAGCACAAAATAGTAAACAAGATTTTAATGTGTTTGCAGATAGTGTAATTAAAGTAAACCATAAAAACTATAGTGATATAGAATATGCTATTTACAAAAACAAGTACGACACCACCAAAATGAAAACACTTTTACAAAAAAGTGTAACTGCAAATTATCTAGAAGGCGAAGTTTTTGCAAACATTGCATTAGGCAATCAATACCGAAATAAATCTTTATTCGATAAAGCCCAAGCAGCTTTAAATGCAGCTTTGGATACTGCAAAAAAAAATAGTTTAATCGATTTTGAGATTATTAGTTTAAACATGTTAGGTGTTGTAGCAAGAAGACAAGACAGAATTAGGCCAGCTTTAGATTACCATCAAGATGCGTTAGTATTAGCAGAATCTCAACCCAAAAAAAACAGAAGTAGGCAAATAAGTATAGCTGTATGCCATAATAGTATGGGTAATATATACTTAAGCATTAGACAATACGATCTTGCTTTAACTGAATTTAATAAATCTTTAATAATAGAAATTGCGGCAAAAAACGAGCGAGGATTAGCTATAAATTACCATAATATTGGTGCAGTTTACGAGGCAAAGGGCAAATTTGATGACGCATTAAAAAATTATTTTAAATCTTTAGAATATAATGAAAATAGAAACTCAGACATTGGTAGAATAATATGTAAAAACAGTATTGGTGGCATTTATGTAAAGCAAAACAAACCAGAAGCTGCTCTTAAAATAATAGAACCTACAATTGCCTTAGCAGAAAAAGAAGGCGATAAATTCTACATTGCATCTGCATATATAACATTGGGTTGGGCACAAAGCCAACTAAACCAAATACGTTTATCTAAATCTAATCTTGAAAAAGGACTAAAAATCGCCGAAGCCTATAATTTAGCATCATCTATTGTAAGCGCAAATAAGCAACTCTCTCTAATAAACGAAAAACTTGGAAATACAACTACTGCATTAAAACAATATAGAACTGCTGTAAAGGTGGAACAAAGCATAATTAATAAAGAAAACGCCCAATATGTTAATAGTGTTAGATCTGAGTACGAAACTGAGAAGAAAAATACACAAATAAAATTTTTAGGAAAACAAAATGAATTAGCTAATTTAAAAATTGAAGAAAACCTAAAAACTGCTATCACTTTTTTTGTTGCACTCTTTCTTTTAGCTCTTGGATCGTTCTTTTTTTATAGACACAGAAGTTTAAAAAATGAAAAAAAAATATTAACCCTAGAGCAAGATATGCTGCGAAGCCAAATGAATCCGCATTTTATTTTTAACTCACTAAATTCTATTAAGCTCTATATAATTAATAATGAAAAAGAGAATGCTGTTTATTATTTAAACAAGTTTTCTAAACTTATTCGTAAAATTCTAATAGCTTCTACCGAAAAAGAAACATCCATAGCTGGAGAATTAGAAACTATGAATTTATATATGAATATTGAAAACATTCGCTTTTCAAACGAAATAAACTACAGCTACTCTATTGATGAAAATATTAATATAGATAGTATTAAAGTACCACAATTAATATTACAACCATTTTTAGAAAATGCAATATGGCACGGTTTATCATCTAAAAAAGAAGACAAAAAAATAACCATACATATTTCTAAAAAAACTTTAGAATTTGTTACCATTACTGTTACAGATAATGGTATTGGTAGAGTAGCTTCTGCTAAAATTAAAGAAAATAAAATACTTAAAACAAAGTCTGTTGGTATAGAATTAACAAAACAACGGTTATATAATTTTTCTAAAAACTATGCTAATTCTTACAAATTAGATATCGAAGATCTCTACGATAATAACCAAGCAATAGGAACAAAAATAACCATAGAAATACCTTATAAAGAAGTTTATGGTTTAAAAACTGCATAGCAAAATGCTATTTCATTGTTGCGGCAACTTTTTCTAATTCTGTGTACCAATCTTCTCCAAATTTTCGAATAAGTGCTTCTTTTACAAATTTATAAACTGGTACTTGAAGCTCTTTACCAAGCGAGCAAGCAGCATCACAAATTTCCCATTTATCGTAATTTACAGCCGAGAATTCGGTATAATCTTTAACTCTAATAGGATATAAATGGCATGAAACTGGTTTTTTCCAGGTTACTTCTCCTTGATTGTAAGCTTCTTCAATTGCACATAATGCTGTGTTTTTCTCATCGAACATAACATAAGCACAATCTGCACCATTAATTAATGGTGTTTCAAGTTCGCCAAAAGGGGTTTTAATAGAAGTGCCTTGAGCCTCAATAACTGCAATACCTTCTGCTCTTAAAAAAGGCTTTACTTTTGGATAAATATCTTTAAGAATTTGCGCCTCGTCTTCTGTTAAAGGTGCTCCTGCATCTCCATCTATACAACAAGCACCTTTGCATGCAGAGAGATTGCACACAAAATCGTTTTCTATAATAGCTTCAGACACTATTGTTTTTCCTAATTGAAACATACTTTTTTTAATCTCTAATGGAGTGCTAAGATACCACGAAAATCTTCAAATTACAGACAATAGATTTCAACAAAAAATTAACCTTAATTTAATATTGAAATTCTTTTATTAAGGAGTACTTTTGCCGAAAATTTAAGAAAACAGGTTATGAATTTTGATTTAAAAGAAATATTTACAGTATTTATGGTACTGTTTGCTGTAATAGATATTGTTGGTAACATTCCAATTATTATAGACTTACGCAAAAAAGCTGGACATATACAAAGTGAAAAAGCATCAATTATTGCTGGAGTAATTTTAATTGCTTTTTTATTTTTAGGAAAAAGTATTTTAAATCTTATTGGCATAGACGTAAGCTCGTTTGCTGTTGCTGGATCTTTTATCTTGTTTTTTATTGCGTTAGAAATGATTCTTGGTATTACTTTATATAAAGATGATGACACAAACCCAATGACAGCCTCAGTTTTTCCATTAGCTTTCCCTTTAATTGCTGGACCTGGAAGTTTAACTACTTTGCTTTCTTTAAGAGCAGAATACGAGATAGAGAACATTATTCTTGCTGTACTATTAAACGTAATAGTAATTTATGTTGTACTAAAAACATCTGGTAAAATTGAAAAATTAATTGGACAAAACGGAATTAATATTATTAGAAAGGTTTTTGGAGTTATACTATTAGCAATCGCAATTAAGTTATTTGCACACAACGTTAAAATTCTTTTTTCTTAACTTTACAGTAAAAAACGAGCTTATTATAAATACAGTTACCCACCATTTGAAAAAAACAATACTTTGAAAATTAAGCTGACTTTTTTACTCTTAATTATTTTCCAAATCGGATTTTCTCAACAGTATGACACGGTTGTGATAGAAGATGAAAATATAGATAAAAACAACGAGATCTATAAAACTGGAAACGTGTTGGTTTACGATTACGAAATAATCCAAGACGGAGAACGATGCAAGCTCAAGAAAAACAATGGAATGTTTGCAAGAAGCGAATTTGAACTCGTACCAATCGGTACTGATAGCATTGAAGTTGATAAAATACATCTTATCGTTCAGCCAGTCGAAGATGCCGACAGAACGAATGGCAATCAAACTCAAATATCTTATTTGCAAGACCCAATTTATGCTTCACTAAACTCAACTGGAGCGGTTGAGAACGAAAACAATGTTTGGATACATCCAATAAGAAAAGGCTTTTTTAATTCATTAGAGACTGCACCATTTCCGTTTGTAAAAAAACCTTTAAAAATTGGAGCAGAATGGACTGACCAAATGAAAATTGGACAAGGTTGGGGAAATGAAATGTGGGGACAATGGGAAGGCTCATTAATTCAGACTTACAATTACAAAATAATTGGATTGGAGACGCTGAAAACAGAACTTGGCGAAATTGAATGTTTCATAATTGAAAGTACTGCAAAATCCAATATTGGTACAACCAAATTGAAAAGTTATTTTTCAGAAAAGTTAGGCTTTGTAAGATTAGAGTACGAACTATTGAATGACTTAAAAGTGAATATGTGGTTAATTGACACCAAAACCGATAAGGAATTTAACGATACAAGAACATTTTTTCAAACTAAAGAATACATTAAACAGTAAAAAAACGGTGGGTAAAAATGTATGTAAAAAATAGCGCAAGTCGTTGCTAACACGAAGGATTGGGTGTTTTTGGAAAGTTGCCAAATTTATAAATTTGTCAAAAATTTAAAAAATAAAATAATTAATAAAATTTAAAAATTCGGCTTATATTTAATCCGAAAAGTTATCGCTTATTTTAGGCGCTACTTTTCATATACTGAGACGTTACCTATTAAAATTATTAATAGCGAATGGTTTATAATAATTGAGAAACAATAAAAACAGAAAAATGAAAATATTTACTCTTATTCTTAGTGTAATAGCAATTGGTTTGATAATTTATAATACGACTATGCTAAATTTTGATGCACTCTTTAAAGGCGAAAGTATGATTGCAATTATTACTATTACAGCTTCAGCTTGCGCTATTTTATTGCTTCAAATTTTAAGGATTTCTAAAAAAATTGAATCAAAAAGCAAAAGCTAAATGTTAGATACACTAATCATTGGTGGTGGAGCCGCAGGTTTATCTTGTGCATTAGTTTTGGGGTCTGGTTTAAATAAGCCTTTTGCTAAAGGCAAAAAAGTTGCTATAATAACACACCAAAAAACGTCTCATTTACAAAACGCTTTATTTAATAATGTTTTAGGATTAACGCCTGGTACCTTAGGAAAGGATATTTTAGTTAATGGTAGAAAACAATTAGCAGAAATATATCCTGAAATTATTCAAATTAAAAAAGAAAAGGTTGAAGAGATTTCTAAAACAGATACTGGTTTTTTAGTAACCACTAATAAAAGCGAATATAAATCTAAACGTTTAGTAATTGCAGTTGGATATACCAATTTATTAACTATAAACGGATTGGATAAATATATTAAACCACACCCAAGAGCTGCTATAGAAAAAGACAGGATTTGGCTTGAAAACACCAATCATTTAATAGAAGTTAATTTATATGTTGCTGGCACTTTAGCAGGTTGGAGAAGCCAGTTTGCAATAGCTTCTGGAAGTGGCGCTCATGTTGCTACAGATATTTTAACGCTTTGGAACAATGGAAAACATACCAAGATTCATGATAAAATTAGTCTTTAAAATCTCCATTTAAACTCAAGTTTATTACTTCGTTTACCATAATATCATATTGATTTAAAACTTCTTCAAAAGCACCATTTCCGTATAGTTGTGAAGCAATAGCTGCTTTAATATATTGTTTTATTTCATCTCTATAGGCAACAAAAACTATATTAGTTTTTCGTCTGCCATTTAAATATTCTTGAAACTCTTCTACTACAGTATCTGTTATTTCATAACTAATTAAAAAGTCTTGTTTTTTAATATTATTAAAAGTGCTTCTATCTTTTTCTAATAGCTCGAAAGCAAAATTATTAATAAGCCCTCTACGTTGTAAAAAACTAATGGTTTCGTTTTGCATTCCTTCATCTAAAGGCACAAAAATATCTGGAATAATACCACCTCCTCCATATACAATCTTCCCTTTTGGAGTTGTAAATTTTAGGGAGTCTGCAATTTCAATTTTTTCTGGATCTAATAGTTCTCCACTGTCTATACGCGAATAATAATCGTCGAAATAGTCCCTATTCCCTTTTGTGTAAGCACGTTGAATTGATCGTCCTGTTGGAGTATAATATCTTGAAACTGTTAACCTTACTGCACTTCCATCTCCTAATTGCATTTCACGCTGTACTAAACCTTTACCATAAGAACGACGACCAATAATGGTTCCTTTATCATTGTCTTGTAAAGCACCAGCAACAATTTCACTGGCAGAAGCAGAGTTCTCGTCTATTAGTACGTATACGTGTCCATCTTCAAAAGATCCTCTTCTTGTTGCAAAACTTTTTTCAATCTTACCTTTTTTATTTTTAGTAAATAAAATGAGTTTATCATCCTCTAAAAACTCATCTACTATACGTTCTGCAATACCTAAAAAGCCACCAGGATTATCTCTTAAATCTAATGCTATTTCTGTAGCTCCAGCTTTTTTAAGTTTAGTTAATTCTCTTTTAAATTCTTTATAAGTAGACTCTGCAAAGCGATTAATTTTAATATAACCTAAGGTTTCTGTAAGCATATAAGCTGCATCGACACTTACTATTGGTATATTATCGCGTTTTACCTTAAATTTCAAGGTCTTGTCCTCTCCTCTTCTAACAACCTCAAGTGTAACGTCTGTATCCTTAGCACCTTTTAACTTTTTAACTAAATCGCCATTAGCTAAATCGCGACCAAAAAGCGAATCGCCATTTGCTGAAATAATACGATCTCCTCCTTTTAAACCTGCACGTTCGCTTGGTCCTTTTGCTATGGTTCTTATAACAGTAATTGTATCTTTATAGGTGTAAAAACTTATACCAATACCTACAAAATCGCCTTTCATACTTTCTGTAACACCTTGCATTTTTTCCTTTGGAATGTATACCGAATGTGGATCGAGATTCTCTAAAATACCATTAACTGTAACATCTACAATGCTATCTGTATTTATCTCTTCTACATAATCATGGTCTATGTAATCTATAAGTCTGTTAAGTTTGTCTTTTTTACTGTTTGATGTAAATAAACTATCAGATGTGTCATTAAAATCTAAAGAACCTCCAATAAAAATACCTGCAGCAATTGCAGCACCTAATAGTAGAGGTATGTATTTTCTTTTTAGTTTCATCTACTTGAGTTTATTTTATGCCGTTAAATCTTTTATTTGTACTAACTCTATTCCTGCTTTTTCTAAAAAACGAAGACCAGAATCGTCCTTATAGCCATCTTTATAAACTACGCGAACAATACCAGCTTGATGAATAAGTTTACTACATTCTTGACAAGGTGATAATGTAATATATAGTGTTGCCCCTTTACACGATTGTGTAGACGAGGCCACTTTTAATATTGCATTAGCTTCTGCATGTAAAACGTACCATTTTGTATAGCCTTCTTCATCTTCACAAAAATTTTCGAACCCTGTTGGAGTACCGTTAAATCCATCGCTAATAATCATCCGTCCTTTTACTATTAATGCACCAACTTGTTTTCGCTCGCAGTGCGATAATTTCCCCCATTCTTTTGCAATACGTAAATAGGCTTTATCGTATTTAAGCTGCTTATGTTTAGACATGATGTTTGATATTGATAGCATTTTTATTTTGAAAGTCTAAGAGAAAAATTAGAATACACTTTCTTAAAAAAACCTTTAGTGCTTATAACAACGAAGATAACGTGTTAGTATTTTAATTACAATTCAATTAATGAAGATTTATGAAAACTTTATAGTATCCTAATTTAAAAATGGACTGTTTAATAACATTGGTAGAACTAAACCTACCACAATTGCAGAGACTACCATTATCCAATCGCGTTTAGTAAACCTAAAAACCGTTTGCATTAAATAACCTAAAAATAAAACAATAAAAACGATAATAATTTGAGCAATTTCAATACCTAAAGCAAATTCTAAAAGCATAATAAATTTGTTATCGTCGTTACCAACTAATAATTTAAATTCTCTTGCAAACCCTAAACCATGCACTAAACCAAAAAATAATGTAGATACAAATAAGAGCCCTACCTTTTCCTTTTGCGCTCCTTTTCCCGAAGTAAATACATTAAAAAGTGCTACAATTAATATGGTAACTGGAATTAAAAATTCTATAAGCTTCCCTGAAATTTTTACGGCTCCATAAGTAGATAACATTAAAGATAGTGTGTGCCCAATTGTAAATAGTGTTACTAATAAAAAAACGCGTTTCCAGTCTTTAAATAGATAAGGAACGGTTAAAACAATTAGAAATAAAACATGGTCGTAAGCATTTATATCTAATACATGATTGATACCATATTGAATGTTAAACCAAAATTCTTGAAGCATTATTATTTACGTTTTGGGGTGTTTGTAAATATATAAAAATAAAGAAGAATAAATTAATTATGGATAAAACCATAATTTTCTTAACTGCACTTCTAAATAAGATAATACTAAAAGTTATCAAATTTTTAATTAATTAAAATGCTCTCTAATGGTTATAATAATTAAAATTTAAAAAAATACCAGATTAAATTTAAGTTTTAAAAAACAAAACCCATCTAAATTAGATGGGTTTTATTTTAGTCTGCAATATAAAAATACTACATCTTAACAATAATAAATTCTGACCTTCTATTTAATTGATGTTGAGCTTCTGTACAAGGAACTCCATTTTTGCAATTATTGACTGTTTGCGTTTCTCCATAACCAAGAGCGCTTAAAATCCTGTCTGGACTTATACCTTGCGAAATTATATAATCTCTAGCTTCTTTTGCTCTTCTGTCTGATAGTTCTAAATTATAGTCATCTGGAGATCTGGAATCTGTATGCGACTCTATATTAATAACCATTTTTGGATATTGATTCATCATTAATACAACTTTATTTAGCTCTATTGAAGCATCATTTCTAATAAATGATTTGTCTAAATCAAAATATATTATTCCAATTTTTATTTTTACTAAACCTCTATCTTCATAAATGCCTTCATTAGTAATTTTTAATCCAATAGGAACAATTGTTTCCTCTCCATCTTTAGATGTAATAAAAGGTTTTTCATTAAGATTATAACCTACTTTATTAACTTTAACATCGTAGCGAGTACTACAATTTAAATCATTTTTAAAAGCGTAATTACCGTTAAGGTCTGTTTCTGTTATTGCTAATTGTTGTCCGCTTTCGCTAAATAATTTTACTGTTGCATTAGCTATACGTTCTCCTGTTACTTCATTTGAAACATAACCAACTACAAGAGGATCGCATGTTGCATTTTTAACAACTAATGGGTTTCTAATAAAGGAATAAATATCATCATCTCCTTTACCATTTTCTCTATTAGAACATACAAAACCTAAATCTGTATCTTCTTTTACTATGTAAGCAAAATCATCTAAGGGACTGTTTAAGGGTGCTCCAAGATTTACTGGATTTTCAAAAACACCACTATTAGTTGCTTCAAAAACATCTAAACCTCCTAGACCTAAATGACCATCTGATGCAAAATATAATTTTTTGTTTGTAATATATGGAAACATTTCGCGCCCAGCTGTGTTTATTTTTGGTCCTAAATTACGTGGTTGAGAATAAGTGCTATCGGCAACAATATCCACTACATAAATATCTGTTGCACCAATAGATCCTGGCATGTCTGATACAAAATACAATTGCTTGCCATCTTCACTAACGGTTGGGTGTCCAACTGAATAATCTTCGCTATTAAATGGTAACTCTCTTATATTTTTCCATTCTACGGTTTCATTTAATTTAATATTTAAATCTGCACTGTATAGTTTTAAATGATTTACACCCTCTCCATCTCTACCTAATTTACCATTAAAGTTATTGCGTGTAA
>Ga0079202_10000377_pt1 | contig 14282 bp, 10 predicted proteins | sample PorBlaBluebeHill_FD_68601 | JGI IMG/M metagenome (GOLD analysis project Ga0079202, IMG submission 68601) | Marine algae microbial communities from Blueberry Hill - Blueberry Hill, Maine | ecosystem: Host-associated > Algae > Red algae > Blade | place: USA: Blueberry Hill, Maine
AGGTCGAGATCTGGGCCAAACGCGAAGACTGCAACTCAGGTATCGCATTCGGTGGCAACAAGGTGCGCAAGCTGGAATACCTGGTTGCCGAGGCGCTCGACCAAGGATGCGACACGCTGGTATCCATTGGCGGCATTCAATCAAACCACACCCGACAAGTAACCGGGGTTGCCTGCTTTCTGGGCCTCAGGGCCGTGACCGTGCAGGAGGGCTGGGTCGATTACAACGACATGAACTACGACAAGGTCGGCAATATCCAGTTGACCCGCATCATGGGTGGCGACGTGAGGGTCGACCCCGCAGGCTTCGACATTGGTATCCGTGATAGCTGGAAGCGTGCTTTGGACTCGGTCATCGAAGCAGGTGGCAAGCCCTATCCGATCCCGGCGGGAGCGTCGGACCATCCACTTGGCGGTCTCGGTTTTGCGAATTGGGCGATCGAGACCGAAACCCAGGAAACCGAACTCGACACGTTCTTTGACCGCATCATCGTTTGCACAGTGACCGGATCAAGCCACGCCGGGATGATCGCCGGCTTTGCTCTGAGCGATCGGCCAGGTCGCAAGGTGATAGGCATCGATGCATCGGCAACACTTGAGCAGACCATCGACCAGGTCACCCGAATCGCCACGAACACCGCAGACAAGATCGGCCTCGAGCGGCCGCTGCGCAACGACGAGATTACCGTTGTGCCGGGCTACGAAGGTCCCGCCTACGGGGTGCCCGACGCAGGCACGGTGGAGGCCATCCATCTCGCCGCTCGAACCGAGGGAATGCTCACCGATCCGGTTTACGAAGGCAAGTCGCTGGCTGGCATGATCGGCATGATTCGCTCGGGCGAAATCCCCGCCGGCTCGCGAGTGCTGTACTGCCACCTCGGCGGTCAGCCAGCACTACCTGCCTACGCTGGCTTTCCCGGACTCGGCTCGCCGGAACGAGAGCTTTCTCACTAGTCAGGTCCGAGTCAGCTTGCCCATCGGGCCCGTTCCAGTCGCAGATGGCCCAGAGCCGACGCCTGCACGTTCTGCAACGCTCCCCGATGCGCAGCCAGGTATTCGGCAAATGCAGGAATGATGACCGGCGTTTCGTCGTGAATCATCTGCTGGATATCGCTCGCGGCACGACGCTGGGCAGCAACATCCATCGCGGCTTGGTATTCAGCAAAGGCTGCATCCAACTCGGTGGACGCAAAATTGGAGCTGTTCCAGTCACCGTCGGTTACGAGGGAACGACCGAGATACACGTCGGGAATTGGGCGATGGCCGTAGTCGACGATCCCCATCGCCGCAGATGCGCCACAGGGAAGGCCCGGGCCGCTTGAGTCAGGTTGGCTGCCGTAGGAGGCGCCGCTACACCAGTAATCACCGTAGAAGTCGATGTTGCGAGTAACGCTGATCTCAAGCCGGATGCCGGCGTCGGCACAATTGGCGCTGAGCACACTCGCCATGTCCTGGCTGATGGCCAAGTCTCCAACCTGGAGTGTTACGTCGAGCTCTTGTATGCCAGCCTGGCTAAGCAGCTCTCGCGCCTGGTCGATGTTGCGGACTCGCTGGTCTACTGCACCGGCATCGAAGAACGGTAACGACGGATGAATCGGGTGATCATTGGCGATGATCGCTCGTCCGGCGTAAACCTCATTGACCACCTGTTGGCGGTCGATACAGCACGCAATCGCTTTGCGGACAATTGGATCAGTGAGAGCGCCGTCGACGGGAAGCTGGGTGTTGAACCAGACCTGCCGATGGCGAGCCGACGCTGGCGACAGGATCGTCACCGCCCGGTCATCGAGTAACGACGAGCCGTAGGTTGGTTCGAACGACTGAACCACGTCGATCTCGCCGGCTGCAAAGGCACTGACGCGGGCAGAATCGTTTTCAAACCCAATGAACGAGACTTGGTCGAGCAACGGCGAGCCGCCCCAGTAGGCGGGGTTGGCCTCAAACACTGCAATAGAGCGGCTCTGGTCATAGTCGGTCAGGCGCCATGGGCCGGTGCCGTTCGGACGCTGGTCGAGCGTCGTTCCCTCGGAGTAGTTGACCGGCGTGATGAGCGCTTGGGGGTTCAGGGCAGAGAGCAGGACCGGAAGGTTGCTCATTGGTCGATCCAGGTTTATCACGACCGTAAGGTCGTCGAACGCCTCGGTTGCGCCCGGTGAAACCGTTCCGTTCAGCCCCGATCTAGCGGCGGCCAAGCGATCGATGGAAGCGACCACGTCGACAGCGGTGAACAGCGTGCCGTCGTGCCACATGACGCCTGGGCGAAGATCAAATGTCCATGCCGTGCCGTCGGCGTTCGGCGCCCAGGACCGCGCTAAACCGTTTGATCCAATGAAGCCGTCGGGCGCGAGTCCTACGAGATATTCAAAGCTTTGGGAGACGACGCCATAGGTGCCCAGGTCCAGCATGTTGAGCGGGTCGAGACCGGTATTTACATCACCAAAGATCGTTCCAACGCGCAACGCCGCCGCGCCGTTGGCCGGTGCTGGTGTTGGTTCTGGTGTCGGACTTGGAACTGCTTCGGCGGTGGGATCGGGCGGCGATGTGGGTGCGGGCGGAGCCGTGGGTTCGATAGCGGAGGTAGTTGGCAAGATGCGTCCGGGGGTTTGTGCCCGCTGTCCCACCTCGAGCTCGGTAGCGCACGCTGCCAGTACCGAGGTCAAGACGGTCGCAGATACGCCGAGTACGGTCCCACGGCGGAGGAAGTCACGGCGACTGATCTCAGCGTTTGCGTACGCGTCGATCAGATCAATACCAAGCGGGGTCGACGCACGCCGCACTCGGTTGAGCTCTCGCGATCGCCAAGATGACATGTCGAGAGGTTAGCGGCGAGCCACCAATGGATCTCGTGCAGACGCTCCATGGGCTGGCGGTATCGAGGCTGCCGAGCGCTTTGTAGCCCGGCCTAATCGCTCTCGGTAACGTCAAATTCGCCCAAGATGACTTCAGCCAACAGCTCTCGATACTCGGTGCTGGAACCAGGCCAAATGCTGTGATTGAATCCCGTTTGATCGGTCCACCACGATGTGCATCCCTTGCTGTGGGTCGTGTCCTTGAACCGATCTCGCACATTGCGAGTGAACGCATCGACAAACTCCTGTTTGGGATGCAGTGAAGCAATGCCATCACGAGCCATCTGGTGGACTACACGGACCGCATAGTCCGCCTGGGGCTCGATGCACTGCAGCGCCGACTGCAGACCAGTGCCGTTGGGTCCCATCATGAAGAACAGATTCGGGAAGTTATGCACCATCACCGACTTGTAGGACGTGACTTGGTCCTGCCACACCTGCGCAAGGGACACGCCATCGACTCCGGCGATTTCGATTTCGTTGGTCACATTGAACGCCTTGAAGCCGGTCGCAAGAATGACGACGTCGACCTGGTGATGTTCGCTACCCGAGACGACGCCGGACGGGGTCAAGGAGTCGACTGCGCCGGTGACCAGCGTGACATTGGCTTTGTCAAAGGTCGGGTAGTAGCGGTCCGAAATGGTTGGCCGCTTGCAAGCAAAGTTGTGATTGGGCGTGAGCGCCTTGGCTAACTCGGGATCGGTGACGCTTTGCTCAATTTGTTGCCGTGCTCGGCTTTCGGCAGTCACGTTCACATGCGTGCCAGCCTGATGAAGCTCGACGCTGGTCCTTTCCCACAAGTCCCAGAGGTTCTGTCGAAGGTCCTGCATCGCTGCGGGATTGGTGCGAAACTCAGCCCGTTCGTCTTCGGTGTATTCGGGGTCCCGTTTTGCGCCAACCCAAACTGGACTGCGCTGGAACACAATGAGTTCAGCCACCTGGTCGGCGATCTCGGGAACAACCTGGACAGCGGTCGCCCCGGTGCCAACCACGGCAACCCGTTTGCCGGACAGATCGAGATCGGCGGGCCAGTTCGAGGTGTGAAACCGGATGCCTTCGAAGTCGTCTTGACCAGGAAACTGGGGCACATTCGGTGTGTGCAGACCACCGAGCGCGGAGATGACGGACTTGGAGGTCAGGGTCTCGCCGCTGGAGTCATGCAGCACCCAGCGGTCGACTTGCCAGACCGCCGACGAGATAGTCGTGTCGAACGTGATCTGGTCATAGACCCCGAAGTCAACCGCACACTTTCGCACGTAATCCCAGATCTCTGGGCCCGGTGCATACCACCGAGACCAATCAGGATTGGGAGCGAAAGAGTACGAATACAGATGCGATGGGACATCGCAGGCCACACCGGGGTAGCGGTTATCGCGCCAGGTACCGCCAACGTCGCTGGCCTTCTCGAAGACGCGGACGTTATTGATACCGGCTTGGGCGAGCTTGATCGCCGCGCACACCCCCGACAAGCCAGCACCGATCACCACGACCTCGTAGTGGCCGGGCAGGGTGTCTTCTTGTGGGGCGGTGCCAGGTGCCGCCTCACAAGCAGTGAGGCTATTCAAGGGACTGGCCGCCGTCGACCGCCATGCGAAGTCCGGTTACGAATCCGGCATCTTCGCTCAACAGAAAAGCAGCCGCTCCAGCGATCTCTTCGGGCTTGCCATACCGGCCAAGGGGGATACTCCGATTGATTTTTGCCCGAGCGAGGTCGGAGTGGCGTTCGTCGATGAACTCTTCGACCGAACCCAGCATGTCGGTGTCGATCGGACCAGGGCATATGGCGTTCACTCGAATGTTGTGCTTGGCGTACTCGGTAGCGGCGTTGATCGTCAGGTTCGCGACCGCGGCTTTGGTCATGCCGTACAGCGATAGGCCCCGGTTGGCTCGCATGGCAGCCATCGACGCGATATTGACGATTGATCCACCGCCATCGCCGCTGAGCATGGCTGGCTTCGCATGCTTGAGCGCCAGCCAAACCGCACGCATATTGATCGCGACGATTTCTTCGAAGGCATCGAGGTCGTTGTTCTCGAAGCGCGAGTAGGCACCGAAGATGCCGGCGTTGTTTACCAAGCCATCGAGACGGCCGTGGTTGGTGACCGCCGCATCGATCATGGAAGTGATCGTGCTTTCGAGTGCGATGTCTCCAACGACCATCGAAGCACGGTTTGTGTCGGCGCCGCTATCTCGTTCGCCGATCTGTTCGTTGAGCGCGTCGACGGTGGCTTGCAATACCGCGTTGTCTCGATCAACGAGCACGACATCGGCACCTTCGGCCGCGCAGCGTGCGGCGATCGCTGCGCCGATTCCCTTTGCTGCCCCAGTCACGACGACGACTTTGTTACTGAGGCGCCGAAGTGGAACGGCTGGGTGATCTTGCGTTGTGTCGGTCATCGATCCAAGAACCTGATCTCGTTGTCTCGGCCGGTCGTGCCGTAGTTCATACCACTATAGGAAGGGCGCTTTGTTACACCGGGAAGCGGATGCACGCCGAGCAATCCCTGAGCGAGATAGCCGCCGTCGACCAACTGGGTCGTACCGGTAACGAAAGCGCTCTCGTCGCTGGCCAGGAACCGAACCATCGACGCAATGTGTTTGGGCTCGCCCCGCACAGGTAATGGCTGGATGGTGTTAACCACCTCTTGGGCTTCTTCGACACGCCCGCGATGCATCAGGTCAGTGAAGATGATGCCAGGGCATACGGCGTTGACCCGAATATTCAGGTGCGCGAGTTCAACTGCTGCGTTCATGGTGATGTTCACTACCGCGGCCTTGGTCGCGGAGTAGGCCAGGGGTCCGCCGCACCCGCTCAGGGCGGCGATCGAGGCGGTATTGATGATGGAACCGCCTTTTCCAGAGTCTCGCATTGCTCGGCCACCGTGTTTGATGCCAAGAAAGACACCCTTGGTCATGACCTCGAACGTGTGGTCCCAGTAGTCGGCTTCGAGTTCCAGTACCGACCCAATAGCACCGCCGATACCAGCGTTGTTGAAGACGATATCGATGCCACCAAAGTCGGTCGTGGCAACCGCCATGAGATCCACAACTTGTGATTCATTGGAGACATCGACCGGCTGGAACCTGATCTTGGCCCCCAAGCCGCGGTCGGCTAGTTCATCGACAAGCGACTGGCCCGCTTCCTCGTTCATGTCGCCGATAACGACCTTGGCACCTTCGTCGACAAACATGCGGGCGGTAGCTTCGCCAATACCGGCGGCCCCGCCCGTTATCACTGCAACGCGGTCTTGTAATCTTCCGGACGCATCGGCCATTGGGACCCCTTTGAGTATTGCTCGACGGTAGCCCAAGGCCCGCTACCAGAAGCCATAGCTGATTGGAGCGTGGAATCATCGCTACGAGGCAAAGGATGCTGATGAGCCGAGAATCTCGGTCTGCAAGCGCTCAAGAATGGCCCGATGACGGGCGTCGGAGCGGCCGGTCGGCCAGCACACATGGTGGCCTCCATGTTGGCGCTGCACGACGGGTCCAACGGGCACGAGTAGTCCTCGTTCGACCATGTCGCTCAGCAGGTGTTGCCATCCGAGCGCGATCCCGTTGCCGGCGAGCGCTTCCTGGATGACCGTGGGGTAGGCGTTGTACACGAGCCTTGGTTTGGCAGGTGTGAGGGGCTCGCCAGCCTCGGCGAACCATTGTTTCCACGTCATGTTTGGCCGGCCAACGTCGTCGATGTGAAGCAGGTTGAAGGCTGCCAGTTCTGCTGGCCTGGTGTTGGCATGCAAGCCAAGCGCAGTGGCCAGGCTGGGCGCAGCAAATGGTCGGACTGCCTCGCTGAACAGCATTGTCGACTCCCACCGGGCCCATCCGGCAGTCCCCGGCACAATTGCCATGTCCCATTCACTGACGCCAAGCTCTGCGCTGCGCTCGAAAATACGCAGCCGGATCTCAGTCTCGGCTACGGATTCGAGTTGATCAAGCAGCGGAACAATCCACGATGTTGCCATGGCGGGCTGGATCGCAAACACGAATGCTTCGCGTTGGCCATCGATATCGGCGAGGCTCCGTTCCAGGAGCGCAAAAGCAGACTCGACGGCATCAGCGAGATTGCGTCCGGCGGTTGTCAGGATGAGCCTGCGGCCCGCGCGTTCGAAGAGGTCGATGCCCAGCTCGCTCGCCAGTGCCGCCATGTGGCGTGAGACTGCGGGTTGGCTGATGGACAGCTCGCGAGCAGCCGACGTGAAGTCACCAGCGGTTGCGACTGCATCGAGTACCGCAAGTCGTTGCAGCTGAGGAATACGACGGAGGAGCGAGCGCACGGACACAGGTTAGGGCAAATTCGTTCAATAGATAACCCAGGGTTATGTCTAGTGTGTGGCTTTGGGTATTGCGCCCGGCGCAGCCCGGGAGCAAGCTAGAGCGATGAACGCTCCGCAGTACGACAACTTCCCCACACGCGCCAGAGTCGTCGTGATTGGTGGTGGAGTCGGAGGTGCGAGCACCTTTTATCACCTGACGACACATGGTTGGAACGACACGGTGCTGATCGAACGCGACGAGTGGGCGTCGGGCACGACCTGGCACTCCGCTGGTCAGGTCACGCAGTTCGGCACGGTCCAAACGATGGTGGGACTCAAGAAGTATTCGTGCGAGCTTTATGAGCGCCTGGCGGCAGACCCGGATCGACCCATTACCTACAGGAGCCACGATGGCGGCATCCGGCTCGGTTATGACCAGCAGGATCTCGATGGCTACTCACACTTCGTGGGTATGGCCAAGGGAATGGGCGTGGACTTCCAAGTCATTTCGCCGAGTGAAATGGCCGACGCTCACCCGCTGCTCGACGTAACCGGACTGACGTGCGGGTTGTGGGACCCGGTCGACGGCGACATCGATCCGAGCGGGCTCGTTGTGGGGCTCGTACACGCAGGTCGCAAGAACGGCGGTCAAGCATTCCGTTTCACGGACTGCGTTGGGCTCACCCAAACCATCGGGGGCTGGATCGTGCATACGAATCAGGGCGACATCGAGTGCGAGAGCATCGTGAATGCGGCTGGTTACCGAGTCCATCAGGTCGGGAACTTCTACGGACTTGAGTCAGCAGTCTCGTCGATGGAGCATCAGTTCTTCTTGACCGAGGAGTTGCCCGAACTCGAAGCGCTCGGTCGCCGTGTGCCACTTATCCGGGATCCAGGCGACGACTTCTATAGCCGTCAGGAACATCATGGCCTGCTCGTCGGGATCTACGAACAGGGCTGCAAGACCTGGGGCCGCGACAACATTCCAGTTGACTTTGCCAACAAGCTTGAGTCACCGGACCTTGATCGGCTTGAAGACAACATGATGCGCGTGTTCAACCGCCTGCCGATACTCCAAACCGCAGGGATCTCTTCGGTCGTCAACGGGCCAATCACCTATTCCGGCGATGGCGTGCCACTGGTCGGGCGTCTTCCCGGGCGCCGGAATGCCTATTGCATGCTTGGTCTGCGAGCAGGCGTTGGCGAAGGTGGCGGACTGGGCAAGGTGCTGGCCGAGATCATCGTCGACGGCGAATCCGAATGGGACACCTGGGTACTCGATCCCCGCCGATTCACACAGTATGCCGACGAGGCGTACGCGTCGAAGAAGGCAGTCGAGGAGTACCAACGCGAGTTCGTCTTCGATCACCCCGACGAACATCGACCCGCAGGTCGACAGGCCAAGACAACCCCGCTGACCGAGGTGTTGGCGGCCCGAGGCGCCGAATTCGGCGTGATCAATGGATGGGAACGCAGCCTGTACTTCCACCCGGCGGAGAACGACTTTGCACACGTGCCGGCATACCGGTTCTCGAACCACCATGCCCAGGTCGGCAACGAATCACGGGCGGTGCGCTCGGGAGTGGGTGTGGCCGAGATCAGCGGCTTCACTCGGTTCCTCGTCCAGGGCACCGATGCGATTGCATGGTTCGACAACCTAACGGCAGGTCGAATTCCCGCTGTCGGGCGCACATCGCTGGCCTACGTGAGCGACGACAAGGGTCGATTCTTGTCGGAATTCACCATGACACGCCTGACCGAAGACAGCTTCTGGCTGCTCAGCGCTGCCGCCGCGGAATGGCATGATCTCGATGTGCTCACCGATGCCAATCCACCCGAGACCGTAACCATCACCAATCTCACCCACGACCACAACGCGCTGATGATCGCCGGTCCCGAATCGCGGACAGTGCTTTCAACCCTCACCGATGCGCCCCTGGACAACACGTCGTTCCCCTGGTTGGCCGTGCGCCAGATACGGATCGCTGGCTTCGACGTCGTTGCCCTGCGGCTGAGCTTTACCGGCGAGTTGGGCTGGGAGCTTCATATGCCAATGGAAGCGTCGGTTCCGGTCTATGAAGCAATCCATGCCGCTGGCAAAGCCACTGCTCTTGTCGACTTTGGATTGCTAGCGACCGAATCTATGCGGCTCGAAAAGAACTATCGCGCCTGGAAGAGCGACCTACACACCGAGTTCACGGTGCTCGAAGCAGGCCTAGACCGTTTCGTGAACCTGGACAAGGAGTTCCGCGGGCGAGACGCAATCGTGGCCCAACGAGAAGCCGGACATCGTCGCCAATTTGTGGCGATGGAGATCGACAACGATGTCGCTGCCGCGCACACCGGCGATCCAATCTGGTCCGGTGACCAACTGATCGGCGTGGTCACAAGCGGCGCCTACGGACACCACATGGACACCAACATCGCAATGGGCTACGTGTTGCCGGAGCACGCCGAGCCCGGCACGCAACTAGAGGTGACGGTGATTGGAACGAGGTCCGAGGCCACCATTCGGCCCGAGCCAATGTTCGACCCAGAACATCACCGACCGAGAGTGGAAGCCCCCATGAAATAGTCCCGCGCCAGCCGGGATTGCTAACCCATCCTCACGACCGGCAGCGCCTGGTTGATGAACCCGAGCTACTGCCGATTGCGGTCGAAGAATTCCTGCTTGCGTTAGCGAAATCAGGCGCTGGCATCTGCGTAGGCGCGCACGATCGGAGCCAGCTCGGCCGGTGTTGCGCCGTGCATAATCAGGCCGTCGGCACCCAGTTCGAACTGGTGGCGCACCGCAGCGGCGCACTGCTCTGCGGTACCGGTTGCTGCCGGAGCGAGCCACTCGCTGGGGATGAGTGTCGCTACGTGTTCAAGTTCCCCGGCTGTGGCCTTACCGTCGAGCGCGCCAGCAAAAGCTGCAACAAATGGGTCCGCCCGGAATGCTTGGAGTACTGCCGGATCCCAGCCGTTGGTTTCGACCATCAAGTCGCCGTACGCCTGCAGATACGTAGCGAGCCGCCCGACGAGCTTTTTGGTCTGAAGCTTTGGTGCGATGTTGTCGCCAACGGTGGCGAAGCACGACCACACCCGAACAGAATCAGGGTCACGGCCAGCACGTTCTGCCGCCTGCTTGACCGTCTTGACGCATCGGATCAAGGTTTCGTCGGTAAAGAACGTGTGCAGGATCACGTCGTCGAAGACGCGACCGGCAAGTTCGAGCGTGTTGTGACCAAAAGCAACGATGGCCAAGCCAATGTCTTCGTCGAACGAGGGGTCGAGTCGTAACGTAGGCCAGGACCCGGCGGGACCGTCGTGGCCGACAATGGTGTCGCCCTTCCACAATCGACGCATGATCCCGGCAAAGTCCTCCATCTGCGCAGTCGTGATTCGATCCATGCCGAACGCGTCCTGCATCCGGGCAATGCCGCGACCTATGCCGAGTGTGAACCGGCCACCGGTTAAAAAGTGCATCGTGGTGGCGTGTGCTGCGGTCACGATTGGATGACGGGTGTTGTGGTTCGTTGCCGCAGTAATAATGCGAATATCGTTGGAGACCGCCGCAGCAGCCCCGCTCAACGTGAACGCTTCCTTCACATTGAACCGCTCCGAGATAAAGCATGCGCCGAGCCCAAGTTCTTCGGCGTGGCGAACCTCGTCGATGAGCGCTCGCGGTGTTTCCGGGGCGCCGGCAAGTGTGTAGAAGCCGAGTTCAGCAAAGCGAGCCATGAACACGACCATAGAGCTTGGGCCACGGAGGGGTACGAGAAGGTTGTGTTTCAGCGCACTCGTCCACGATGCCAAAGCCAACCCATCGGCGCCACGAATCGGCAGCGGCACCCGAGTTGGCGCCAGAAGCGCCTCGTCAAAGAACGCGATCAAACCTGCATCGACTGCAGACGCCATGAGCTGCCAAGGAGAACTAGCTGGGAGCGCCCTCGACTGCTGTGGCGAGTCGGTCCGCATATCGGTCGATATCGGCGTTATCGAGGACCCACTGGCGGGCGTTAGCTCCAAGTTTCGTCACCTCGTCGGGCTCCTCGAGCAAACGAACGATCGCCGCGCGCAGAGCAGCGACATCGCCCGGCTGAACGTACAGCCCGGTCTCACCATCTTCGATCACGTCGGTCTGGCCAAGCGTCTTGGTGCACACCACGGCTTTGCCCATCGACATTGCTTCCAGGATCGTTGTAACCCCAGCCTGGAACTCAACGTCGAGAAGGGGCATCACGACAAACGCTGACTGTGCATACAACCCGCGCAGCTCGAGCAGACTGAGCTTGCAGGTTGTCACGTTGTCTGGCAGCGGTGCGCCAGTGATCTCGGTTGAGCGTTTCGACCATGGGCTTGCGGCCGCTATGACGACTTCGACATTGAGTCCTCGGACCGCTGCGACCAAGGTTTCGTAGTCTCGAAACTCCAGACCAGCCGAGCAGATCATCCTGCGCTCAGTGGCCGATTCGAGGGCCGGGTCAAAGAACTTGGTGTCGACCATGAACGACGTGAGCAGGACTCGACCGGCATCAACCCCAAAGTCACGAATGACTTGACCCTGGCGGTTTGAGTAAACAAAGAACGTATCGATCGCCGCCCGCAGGCCAAGTGCTCGGAACAGCAGCGACTTCTTCTTGACCGACATAATGTGAACGATCATGTGGTGCGCAGGGCGGTTACGCCGGAGCCGGCTGAGCGCTGCATAGGGAAGGCCGATCTGCTCGCCATCGCTGAGAACGACCCGTGTTCGGGAGGACCGACGAAAGAGCGCAATCGCAAGGGCAACGTTCTGCCCTAACCGACCGGAAACGAATGAGCCGAGCCGCCCGAGGCTCTCGGCTGCGACCTTGTAGTCGACGAGCTCGGCGCCTAGGCGCTCCGCGAGCACGACGTAGTCGGCGCGCGGCCTTAGCCCGGCTTCGATATCGGCGTGGAGCGTCTCCGGTATGACCCCAGAGACCGTGACGACGGTTTCTTTGGCATCGTGTGTAGCGCTAGGGCTCAAGACCCGACGACGGCGGCGACCCATTCGGTCAGCGCGCCGAGATTGCTCAGGTCATTGATTTGTTCGGGGTCGAGTTCGATCTCGAACTCGTCCTCGATGGCAACCATCAGATTTAGTTGTGCGAACGAATCCCAGCTCTCTACGTCGTCGGCAGTCGTCGTTGGTGACAGCGAAGCTCGTTCGACACCGAAAGTCCCTGCCGCAAGTTGAGCGATGCGGTCGGCGATCTCGTTTACTGGGGTGGTCTGATCAGTCATGTTTCCTCGGCTTCTTCGCCCTCGATGTCGAGGGCGATCCAATCGGGTATTGCGACCGCATCGTCGTGTGAGGCCAGACTCCAGCGCGAGTAGTCGTCGCTGGAATCTGCCAACGTGAATTGGTTTTGAGCAAAGAACTCCGCAGCGGGTTGGTTCTTTGCGGTCGTAATGAATTCTCCGTCGACGCGTCGCAATCCACTAGTGCGTGAGCGATCGACGATCCAGGAAAGAAGCGCGGTCTCGATGCCTCTGCCGATCACTCGGCAACTTAAAAGGAGCGTGTCGATGCGGGCGGTATCTTCGGTGCGCTCCACAATGGCGGTGCCGATGACGCCATGGCTGCCGAAGCGGTCTGATGCTCGAACCGAGATGATGTCGACGTGTTCGTTGGTGCGAAAGTTCTCGATGTCGGCCTCGGAGTAGCGGCGGGTCGTGAGGTTGAACTGGTTGGTCTTTTGGGTCAGTTGGGCGATCCGTGGGACATCTTCTATAGCGAGGTCCTGGATCGACACTGCGGTGCCAAGCGAATGAAGGTAGTCGTCAAGTGAGGTCGCGCCTGCCTGAGCCTCGGAGCGCGATCGCTGTTGCTCGTACATGTTCGCCCGGTCGCGATCCTCGGCGGTGAGTCCAACTCGCTCAAAGCGCGGGTGGCCCGTAATGGGATTCTGGGAGGGCCGAGGAACCGTGTCGAGCTCAATAACCGTGACCTCGGGCAGGAGTCGTCGGATCTGGTCGCACTCGGCGGGGTTGTCGTCGATGAAAGCCAGCGAATCCAGGCCAACGTTCAGTTCGGTCGCAATCGACCGCAGGTTGTCGGCCTTGTGCTCCCAATTGATACGCATGGCCGAGAAGTGTTCGGGGCGGAGCTTCATGTTGGGGTGATTGTTGAGTACGTCGAGAGCATCGGCTTCGTTGTTCTTACTGCAAGTAGCCAACAAGATCCCGCGAGCCCGTAGATCAAGAATTGACCGTTGGAGCGCTAAGTGCCCGGCGCCCGCGACCCGGTCGGGGTCAAGGTCAATGCCATCGATGCCAGCTTCGCCAACGACTCCGCCCCACAGGGTGTTGTCCAAATCAACGACGAGCACCTTAGAGATCTGACCGGTCAGCGGCAGGATGAATCGCAGCCATTCATCGACGAGCGCTGGCATAGCGGGAGTTCGGATCGGCAGCCGCATGGCGATCCACTTGGCGTCGTCGTGCCAGTCCTTGGTCCCGACCCGTTTCACAACAGCATCGAGGTCCAGTACGTGCACCCCGCTCACGCGGCTCGCAATTGATCGCAGGCCAGTATTGATTCGTTCGAAAGCACCGCGGTGGCTTCGCTCCCCGGTTCCATCGGCGACACCGAGTGCTGGCTGGCTTGGTACTTCGAGGCCATGGACAATCACCGACGAAGCGGAGAACGAGCGGAAGGCGTCGAGCATAGAGGCGACTTCGTTGATGACCCGGTCGGTTGCCCTGTCGACCTCGGCTGCGTCGAGATCGGCAAAGTCGTGCCAAAGGTCCGGGGCAATGTCGCAAGCCTGCACGGCGAGAATGACGACATCGACGGGAGCTGCGGCAAGGAACGAACCGGACCCATCGATCATTTCTTGCGCGTAGGTGTTGAAGTCACCGACCGTAACATTCACGTCGAGGCCATGAAGAGATCCAGCTGCCCGAAGCAGAGGGACGAGGGGCTCGACCGTGAATGACCGCAAGACTGCGACGCTGACCGGCCGCAGAGGCGTGTGCGCCGAAAGAACGCTGCGCTCCTGCTCAAGAAAGGTGGCACTGGCAGGGCCAGGCCGGCGATCCCAGATCTGTTCCAAGTGACGGCGCGCTGTTGCCGTGTCTCCCGCTGCCGCTGCAGCCTGAGCGTCGAGTCGCAGCTGAGCGACTTCGCCCGCGGATGAATTCACGAGGGAACTTTACCGGTCGTTGGT
>Ga0079202_10000379_pt1 | contig 14216 bp, 14 predicted proteins | sample PorBlaBluebeHill_FD_68601 | JGI IMG/M metagenome (GOLD analysis project Ga0079202, IMG submission 68601) | Marine algae microbial communities from Blueberry Hill - Blueberry Hill, Maine | ecosystem: Host-associated > Algae > Red algae > Blade | place: USA: Blueberry Hill, Maine
GCGGAGAAGATAACGAACAGTGTGACCCGGTCGACCGCCAGGCGGACCCGAGCCGACGCTGCTCCAGCGTTTGCTGATTCCCGGGAAAGTTCAGGAAGGTCAGCAGCCGCGATGCTTAATGCGAACACCGAGATTGGCATGAGGTAGAGCGTCTGAGCCTTGGTGAGCACTGCGACCGAACCAACTGCCAGGAAAGACGCCAGCCATATGTCGGTGAAGGTGCTCAGGGTGACGACGCCTCGGCCAGCAACTCCGGGCACAAAGCGACGCAGTACTTCCTGCGTTTCGGCGCCGCCGACGTCAAGCGAGGGGGTGATGGGGCCAGCGATGCGCAGGACCCGGGGTAGTTGCACCGCGAACTGGGCAACGCCGCCAATGAACACGCCCCACGCGCCGGCTCTGGCGAGAGCGGTGAACCCGTCGCTCTGGGTCGCCCAGAAAATGATGGCGACAATGATTGCGATGTTCCACAACATTGGTGCCACGTAGGACAGAAAAAAGTCGCGATGGGCATTTAAGATGCCCAGACACCACGCAGCGAACACGATGAAGCCGATGCCCGGCGCCATTGTGCGCACAAGGTCGGCGATCAGGTCAGTTCGAGGGCCGCTGGCCCCGCTCGCAAGCACGCTCACGATGGGGCGAGCTGCGATCACCAGGATCACGCAGAAGAACCCGACGAGAGCGGCCAGCAGGCCGAACACGGCACCTGCAAGGCGGCGGGCCGCTCGAGGGTCGCGGTCGACAACGTTGCTGTACACCGGGATGAACGAAGCCGACAACGCGCCTTCGCCTAACAGATTCTGCATGATTTTGGGCACTTGAAGTGCAAATGCGAACCCGTCGGCGGCGAGAGTCCCTGCTCCCAAGAATCGAGAGAGCACAATTTCTCGCACGATGCCGGACAAGCGGCTGAACAAAATGCCGGCGCCGACCAGCAGTGCGGCCCGATCGGTGTTGGTCGACGCAGAGTCGACGGGAGGGGTGGAGTCAGTCATAGGCGTGCACGGGCCCGATCACGGTCCGGTGCAATCGTAGATGGCGCGCTCGCAGCCATAGCGACACCTTGCTGGCAAGTGACACATAGCGCGGTTATACCGAGCGGCGGCTGACCAGTTGCAAGTCGTCGCCGGTTGGTAGCGCCTGGCCGACTCGCGATGGCCGCGTGGACAGCGCAGCAGTGGCTTGGGCCTCGCCGGGCAATTGGATGCCGTACGTGAACTCGTGCACCAATTCACCCGCAGCCCGTGCGACAGCCAGAAAGAAGTGCTGACCGGCGACATAGAGGTTCGTCTGGGTCGCAGCACTTGGATCTGCGTAGTGGGCAACAACTCCGGCGGAGCCGTCGAGTCTTTCCCACTCTTCGACATAGGCGCCGCTCGGGGCGAGCTCAAGCATGACTGAGTCGCTTTGCCAACTCAGCCAGCCCTTCTCTGGGAAACTGGGCACTGCTTGTTGGGCGAATCCGGTTTCACCATCGACCCAATCAGCGGTCATGTAGGGGTGCGTTGTTTCGTCGACAAATGTAAGCCCACACGACGAGTCGTACTGCTCCGGTGTCCGGGCTGGGTCGATGCGAAGATCACCCATTCCGGATGCGGTCTGGAGCCAGATCACGGTGACGTCGCGTTGAAGATCGCCATCGTCGCCGAAACGAATCCAGTTGCGACGCCAGCAGCCAAGCAGAGCGTCGGGGACCGTCTGGTCACCAACGGGTCTGCCGGCGTGATCAGCTGGACTCAAGAGTGAATTCGATACGGCGGTTCAACGCCTGACCTTCGAGGGTGTTGTTGTCGGCTACCGGCTTGGTTGGACCGAAGCCAGTAGCGGAGAGCCGAGACTCATCGATGCCGTTGGCGACCAAGTAGTTCAGCACGGAGCGAGCCCGAGCTTGGCTCAGGTTCTGGTTCAGAACCGGATCGCCGGTGCTATCGGTGTGGCCTTCGATGGATACACCCACGTCGTTTCCGGCAAGGATCTCGGCCAAGCTATCGAGCGTGGCGAACGACTCTTGATCGATCGTGGCGCTGCCGCTAGCGAAAAGGATGGGGTCGAGTCCAACGAGTGTGTTGAGTGTTTCGACCGGAGGCACGAGCACATTGTCAAGGGTGTACACGAACCCGTTGTCGGCTTCGGCTGCATCGCCAACGATTATGGTTGTGCCGTTGATCACGATGTTCTCGCCATCGGGACTCAAGGTGATTGGTTCACCTTGCAGCGTCAGTAGTTCGGCGGGCCGTGAGCCGCGGAGCACGTCTTGCAGATCAGCGGCGGTGTACCGGCCGGGAATCACGTGGTAGGTCAGCACGCTGGATGGAGCAGTCTCAAGCATGGCGAGGGTTGTGTCGGAACCAGCTGCGGTACTTACTGCATCGTTCGAAGGGGCTAACACGGTAAACGGCCCGGTGCCGGCGAGTGCGGCATCGAGGCCTTCGGCGCGCAACAGGTCGGCGACCACGGAGAGATCGGGGCGGTCGGCTATTGCCGTGAACACGTTGGTCGGCTGCGGGGCAGGGATCTCTTCGACCGGCTCTTCTTCGACCGGCTCATCCTCGACAGGTTCGTCTTGGACCGGTGCTGGTTCAGGCTCAGCTTCTTCGGCCGGAGCAGCGGCGTCGTCGTCGCTGTAGGCGACTTCTTCTTCAGGCACAACGGGTTGGGCCGTAACGCTGGTGCCGCCGGTCGTGAACCACCAGCTGATCACCAAGATGATCGCCGCCAGCACGCCCAATACCAAGACAAAAAACTCGTTGTCTTCTTCTTCCATGGTGCGGTGGTCCTTCTTGTTTGGTGCGTGACGCGGCGCACGAATTCCGGTCAGAATCTAGCGCACGCTCGGCCTGTCTCCTTACTCCGCTCCGTTGTTTGCTGTGGTCAGTTGATCGATACGTCTCGTCGGTTCGGATTGAGCGGGGGGTACCCGATAACATCGGCTCTTGCATGTGCGGCGTCCGCTTCAGGGGCGCCGCTATTTCGTGAGGAGCTCCATGAGCGAACGGTTTACAGACGTCGAGTCAGTGCGCGACGGTCTGAAGAGTGTTGACTACCTAGCCGACGATGGTCTTGCCAGCGTTGTCTACTTAGCGGATCGGCTCGACAAGCCGATCCTGGTCGAAGGCCCCGCTGGCACCGGCAAGACACAGCTCGCAAAGAGTGTCGCCGAGATGATCGACGCTCGGCTGATCCGCCTGCAGTGCTACGAAGGCCTCGATGAGTCCAAAGCGCTCTACGAGTGGAACTACAAGAAGCAGCTTCTTCGTATCCAGGCTGATGCTGGAAGCGACTGGGACGACCTCAACGACGACATCTTCGCCGAAGACTTCTTGCTCACTCGCCCGTTGCTCGAGGCCATTACGGCCGACGAGCCTGTTGTGCTACTGATCGATGAAGTCGACCGTGTCGAGGTCGAGACCGAAGCTCTGCTGCTCGAAATCTTGAGCGACTACCAGGTATCGATCCCCGAGATGGGCACGATTACCGCCAAGCAGATCCCACTCGTCTTCTTGACCTCGAATAACACCCGTGAGCTTTCCGAGGCACTCAAGCGCCGTGCGCTGTACATGTACTTGGACTATCCCGAGCTCGATCGTGAGCGCGAGATCGTGCTGACCAAGGTGCCCGATATCTCTGAGAACCTGGCTGACCAAGTAGCTCGTATCGTGCGCAGCGTTCGCCAACTTGACCTTCGCAAGGCACCTTCGGTGTCCGAGACGATCGACTGGGCGCGCACGTTGGTGCTGCTGGGTGTCGAACATGTCGATGCCGAGACCGCAACCGAAACGGCCAACATCCTGCTCAAGTACCGCAGCGATATCGAAAAGGCGACCAAAGAATTCGCTACCACCGAAGACACCTTCGACACGGCCGCTGGGTAGTCCGCCTTTCGACTCGTCCCTCGCCGAAACGCTGTCTGAGCTGACGACGCCATAGTCCCAGCAGGCATGACCCCAGATGACAAAGACCGATTGAATAGAGAACTCGAATGACGACTGAACTGTTTGCCGCCGACGCAATGGCTGACCCGCTCCTTGATCTCATGGGCGGGTTCATTCAGGAACTCCGCGACGCCGGCTTGCCGGTCAGTCTCACCGAGAATCTCGACGCGATGCAGGCCGTGCGGGCCATCTCGATCGAGGACCGCATGACTTTCAAACATGCGCTCGGCGCCACGTTGGTCAAGAACCATCAGCATTGGCCAGCGTTCGAAACCGTCTTCGACGTGTACTTCTCGATCCGTGGCCCCGAATACTCGTTGACCAATGACAACGACGACGAGATGGGCGACGGCGACGGCGACGACGGTCAACAAAACGATCAGGCCGAAGGCAGCGGCTCCGAGGCCGGTGGTGGTGGCGGCGACGCCATGTCCAACGAGGACCTGGCCGAGATGCTCTACCAAGCATTGATGCGCGAGGACCAGAATCTGCAGCGAGCGGTAGCGCGTACGGCGGTGCAGCGGTTCGCAGGCATGGAGCCGGGTCGTCCGGTTGGCGGCACGTACTACCTGTATCGCACGTTGCGGAACCTGGATCTCGACGGCGTGCTTGAGCGCATGGTCGAGCAAGGTAAGCAAGAGAACGAAGGCCGCAGCGGTCTCGACGACAAACTCGCCAAAGACGAGTACGAGAGTCGTATCGAAAAGCTCAAGACCGAGATCGAAGCCGAGATTCGCCGCCGGTTGGTTGCGGACCGTGGAGTCGAGGCCATGGCCAAGACGCTACGCAAACCGCTTCCCGAAGATCTTGACTTCATGCACGCAACCCGCGACGAGATGGAGACGCTGCGCAAAGCAATTGCTCCGCTGACTCGCAAACTTGCGATTCGATTGGCTCGAAAACGCCGCCATCGCAACAAGGGTGGCTTAGATTTCCGCACCACGATACGCAAGTCGTTGAGTTACGGCGGCGTGCCGGCAGAACCCCGGTTCAAGCATCCGCGGCCGTCGAAACCCGAAATTGTCATTCTCGCCGATATCAGCGGGTCGGTCGCTGCGTTCGCCCGCTTCACATTGCATCTGGTGTACGCAATGAGTGGCCAGTTCTCCAAAGTGCGGGCGTTCGTGTTTATCGATGGCCTCGACGAAGTCACCAAGTACTTCGACGGCCACGAAGACATCACGGCGGCGGTGCACCGTGTCAATACCGAAGCCGACGTGGTCTGGGTCGATGGCCACAGCGACTATGGGCATGCCTTCGAAGTCTTTGAGAAGAACTACATGAAGGCCATCACCCCAAAGACCACGGTGCTCATCTTGGGCGATGCCCGCAACAACTACCACGCCGCTCAAAGCTGGATCATTCAGGAGATGAAACGCAACGCCAAGCAGGTGTTCTGGCTCAATCCTGAACCCGGCAGCTACTGGGACACCGGTGACTCCATCGTGAGCGAATACGGCCAATACTGCGACGGTCTTTTCGAGGTGCGCAATCTGCGCCAACTAGAAACTTTCGTCGAAGCCGTTCTCTGACATTGGTGCGCCCTCGGCGCATCTCGTTGGCACGGTCCAATCGGCGCGCCTGCTGGTGCTACTCGGTGGTTTTGGTCCACATGGCGAGTTCGTTGTTGCAGGGATCGGCGAAGTGGAAGCGGCTGCCGCCAGGGAAGCCGAAGATTTCTCTCGTGATCTGGCCGCCAGCGGCACGAACCGCTTGCTCGCTGGACTCGAGGTCGTCTGAGTAGAGCACCACGAGTGCGCCTTGATTCGACGGCTTGCGTTCGCCGGCATCGCCATCGAGGCCGCCTTCGATGCCAGCACCCTCGATCGCGGCGTAGGTCGGCCCGTAGTCCACGTAGCTCCATCCAAAGGCGTTGGTGTAGAACGCCTTTAGTGCCGCCATGTCGGGTGCGGGTAGCTCGATGTAGTTGAAATGGTGATGATCGCTCACGACGGCCTCTTCCTTTGGCAGGGATACTTGCAGACTTAGGGGGCTAGCGGATAGGTCTCGACATCTGTTGGCAGCCTCACGAGTTGCGCCGATGTGGAGCTTCGCACTGTGCCTATCAGCGCATTCTCTTAGGCGTCTCGTAGAAAGTGGGCGCCAGGGCCTTGTTTTGCAGCGACGTCGCCGGGGTTGAACACTGAGCAGCTGTCGAGTGATTGACAGCCACAACCAATACAACCAGCGAGACGGTCACGGATACCGTTCAGCGTGGCGATCTGTTCGTCGAGACGAGGGCGCCACGCCTCGGCGAGTTGCTGCCATTCATCTTGGGTTGGCGCTCTGTGGGCCGGTAGCGAGTCCATACGCTCCTTGATCTCTGACAGTGTCAGACCAACCTCTTGCGCCGCTCGAATGAACGACACTCTGCGGAGTACATCGCGTGCGTAGCGGCGCTGTCCGCCAACGGTCCGGACCGATGAGATGAGCTCCTTGTCCTCGTAGAAGCGCAGCGCCGACGTGGCTAAGCCGAGCCGTTCGGCGGCGTATCCAATCGTCAAGAGTTCCTCGAGGTCAGGCATGGTCAGGTCTCCCTCAAAAGCGCTTGACTTCAACTTTACTTGAAGTCTTAGGGTTTGGCTATGAGCTCAGCAACTGACATTGCATTGACCTTGCCGACAATTGCGTTTGTCCAATCATGTTGGCATCGCGACATCGTGGACAATGCGCGAACCGGATTCCTGCACGAAGTTGGCGACCAAGCGAGCGTCGAGCTGTTCGAGGTTCCTGGTGCGTTCGAACTTCCGCTTCATGCTCGTTGCCTTGCGGAGTCGGGCAAGTTCGATGCGATCGTTGCCGCAGGCTTCGTGGTCGACGGAGGTATCTACCGCCATGAGTTCGTGGCCGATGCAGTGATCAGCGGCCTCATGCGGGTGCAGCTCGATGTTGGCGTGCCGTTGTTCTCGAGCGTTTTGACACCGCAACAGTTCCACGAGAGCGTCGCTCACATTGACTTCTTCGCCAACCATATGATCGAGAAGGGACACGAAGTCGCCGCGGCGTGCCTTCAAACGCTCGATGCCCGCTCCAAGGTCCTCGCGCTGGCCTAGCAGTCATGCGCGGCTCGCTCGTGTTCGGCGTCGAAGAGGCCGCGGCGGTTGTCCTTGGTCTGTTCGATGCAAGGCACGCTGCGGCCGCTGCGGTCATCGATGCCCGGGCAAGCACCCCAGTTGTCGTGCCAGTCGACGCAGCATTCAGTATCGAATAGGCCACCACAAATCGGATCAGGGTCGAGTGGCTGGGCTGCGGCTCCGGACCGAGTAGCGAGGCCGATCGCGACCAGCACAGCAATGATGAGCATCCACCCTAAGAACCATCCAAGGTTCCGACCGATACTGGGTGGTGGTGTCTGCGGACCATCCAGCGGCGTCTGGGTTGGCACTTCGGCGATGGCGTCTGGGTCCGGGGTAGCCGAGGCTTCCCCGAGTATCGCGTCGACCAGGTCGTCGGCGTCGAAGTCGAAGTCGACATCGTTATTCATATCAATCTGCCGAGGGCGAGCTGGCACTCCGGCCAGCACTACAGAGGAGGGTCGGATCAACGACCGCAACGGTTACCCAGTTCCAATCTCGTGAGGCAACGTTGCCGGTAGGGGTGCGGATATCAATGACGTGCGTGGAGTCGTGCATGGTCGATAAGACGTTTGCCAGAGGTGACCGAGTTCCCTCAGCGACCATATTTCTCAGATCTCAAGATCGTGATGCGGATTCTGTGTGCCGCTCAGCGCAGCGTTTGCATCCAGCCCAGGCCGGACTCGACGTCGGCGCTGGGTCGATATTCGGCACCAAGTGGGCGGTCCCAACCCAGCTCATCGAGCAGCGCGAACACGGGTCGATAGTCCAGGTCACCGTGGTCGGGTTCGGCGCGGTCGGGGACGCCGGCGAATTGCACGTGGCCAAGAATCGGCAGGGCTTCGGGCAGCGTCGCGAGCACGTCGGCGCCGGAGCGGGCCACGTGGTAGCAATCGAACATGAGCCTCAGGTTCGGGCGGTCAACGGCATCGATGACGCCCGCAGCGTCCTTGAGATTGTTCAGGTAGTAGCCAGGATTGTCGAGCGCATTGAGCGGCTCGATGAGGATGTGGATTCCGTGGGGCAAGGCTTGTTTGCACGCGTAGCGCAGATTGCCGAGATAGGTCAGGAAGGCATCGGGTTGTGGGGGAGCGATACCGGCCATGACATGTACCGTTTGTGCGCCGATTTCGGCTGCGTAGCGGATTGCTTCGTCGATGGAGAGTCTGGCTTCGACTGCGCGGCCCGCAACTGCGGCAAGTCCGAACTCGCCGTGGTCGCCGCGGCGGGTGTTGATGCCAAGCATCGAGAGGCCGGAGCGGTCCAGGGCGGCGACCACATCGGTTGTGGGAGTGTCATAAGGCCAGTGGCCTTCAACGGCGTCAAAGCCCGCTTCGGCTGCGGCCTCGATGGCCTGAGGCAACGGCCGGTCATTCCAAAGAAACCCCAAGTTTGCAGAAAACGAGACCACTGCCCGAACCTAGCCGCCACCACCCAACCAGCCGAGGACCAGGCCGAGTGGAGTGGGCGGGGACCAAAGCGACGAATCCGAACTTTTCAGGGATGGTGGAGTGGGCGGGGACCAAAGCGCCGAGTCCGGACTACCCCCAGTCAGAGCGGCTAGGCCGTTGGCGGAGTTTCTTTGTCTGGGATTTGCGCTTCTTGCCTTCGAGGCGGCGGCGCTTGGAACCCTTGGTCGGTTTGGTCGGTCTGCGCTTTCGTTCTTGGACCAGCGCTTGTTTCACTTTGTCGCCAAGGCGTTCGAGTGCGACGTCTTTGTTGCGGAGCTGGGATCGGTGGTCGTCGACGTCGGCGCGCACGACTTCGCCGAGCTTGCTCAGTAGGCGGGATCGGACCGCGCCCGTGACGGCCGTTGATTCGACGATGCTCCAACTCAGTTGCACTCGCGTGCTGGACCGGTTTGCGTGCTGGCCGCCGGGCCCGCCTGATGTCGTGTATTTGAAGTCAAGTTCGGCGTCGGGTATCACCAACGACGAATTGATCTCGATAGGCATTGTCTAAGAGTGCCACGAGAACGGTCCGAAGTCCGACAGTTTCGGGTTCAATTGGTCCATGAGCGAAACAAAGATCGTGGCAATTGTTGGAAGTCTGAGGTCGGGTTCAGTGAACCGGGCGACGGCCCGGGCTGCGATTGCTGGAGCGCAAGCCGGCACCAGTATCAAACTTGTTGACCTCGCCCACGTTCCGCTTTATGACGGAGATGTCGAAGAAGCTGGCTTGCCTCTTCCGGTTCAGGCGCTGCACGACGCGGTGGCTGACGCCGACGGTCTGCTGATCTTCTCGCCTGAGTACAACGGATCGTTTCCGGCGGTGACGAAGAACGCGATCGACTGGCTATCGCGTCCACCTCATTCGTGGGAGGGCAAGGCGGTGTCCTTGGTTGTCACGACGCCTGGACCCGCTGCAGGTGGCAGTATTCGCGCACATTTCGAGGCGATCATGGGGTTCCAGCCGGTGCGGGTCATGGCTTCGCTCGGTATTGGTACCTATGGCGAGAAGCTGACCGACGGTGAGTTGACCGATCCCGAAACGCTGGCCGAGCTTGCTACCCATGTGGCATCATTCGCCGAGTTCGCCCATGTAGGCGACTAGCCAGACCCAGGCCAGGGTCAGCTCTCGATGATCGTGACTGACTCGATTATCTGTGGCGGCTGGCCGCTGTCGGAGATTGGAATGGCATCAACGATCTCGATGCCTTCGATGACTTCGCCAAAGATCGTGTGTTTGTTGTCGAGCCAGTCGGTTGGCACAAAGGTGATGAAGAACTGGCTGCCGTTGGTCGATGGTCCGGAGTTGGCCATAGCGAGCAGGCCCTTGCGGTCAAATGATGGGCCGCCGTTGAACTCGTCGGCGAAGCTGTAACCGGGTCCGCCGGTACCGGTGCCAGTTGGGTCGCCACCTTGGGCCATGAACTCGGCAATGACGCGGTGGAACACGGTGCCGTCGTAGTAGCCGTCGCGGGCAAGGCTCACGAAGTTGTTCACGGTTACTGGAGCGGTGTCGGCAAAAAGCCGGATGCGTACGGTGCCGCCACCGGTGACGAACTCGGCTTGGTAGCTGCTGGCGGGGTCGATCGACATTGGGGGCGCTTGGTCATAGATGCCGACGCGAGCGCTCGGGAGAACGGTGCTGAGGGCGCCGGTGCCCGACCAGGCTACGAAGTCTGAGGGCAGGGCGTCTGTTGGTCCTGGCGGCGCTTCGGGGGGCTCTTCTTCGCATTGGGCAACGATGGGTGCCATCATCGCAATCGGCGGTTGGAGCCCTTCGATGAGTGTCCCCCAGAACATCTCGGCCACGCCTGGCGCTTCGAGTTCGGCATTCAAGCACTCGCGGTTGATCACCGTGGTGAACCCAGACTGCTCTTCGGCGGTGGTAGCGAAGAAGTCAGCCATAGCCCGCAGGGGCGTGCACGTAACGAGCGCATCGGTAACCGCGGGCACGCCCGCCTGATCGACCCGGTATTGATAGGTGACCGCCGCGAATGTGGTGAAGGTAAGGTCACCGGACTCGGCGTCGTCGAATCGTTCGGCAAAGCAGGCGGGCGCTGTTTCGGCGACTTCGCCTTGGGGCCCAACGGCCTGGGTGGCCCAGCTTCCAAGACCGAGTGAGTCGACACAGCCGTTGATTGCGTTGGTGAGAACACGCAACTGGGTGTCATCGACTTCGCCGACGGCGACAATCGGGTTTGTGAGCGCCGCACTGAGCACGTCGTTTCCGGTGCTTTCCTCGACGATGCAGGCAATCTCGTCTGCTGGTGGGTCCAGGTTGAAACGACTTCGGATGAACCCCAACGCTGTGGACGCTGGGTCCGACGGAGGCAACGCAGCGGCGTCGGGCTCGGCGTCTGACTCGGCGTTGTCGGCGTCGTCGAGACCGGCGATTGCGGTATCGGCAGTAGCGTCATCTTCGGAAACTGGGATCGACGTTGGTTCGGCGGCAGTAGTAGCAGCTGGTTCCAAAGTCGGATCAGCCTGCTTGGTGTCCGCGGTCGCGGCAGCAATGGACTCCTCTGAAGCCAGTTTTGAGGGCTGGTCGTCTGAGGACCCACAAGCGCTGGCCAGAAGTGCAACGAACAGAACGGCGGCGCAGAGGCGGCGCAGAGGCGAAGTCATGGCGCCTTCTCTATCAGTTCTGCGGCTGAATTCCCCGGCAGGCAGGGCTACAGGCCCCCGAGTCGCTGGCGAGCCGGGGCCGACGCTGCGAGGCCGCCAGCGACGCAGGTGATGGCCATCAACACACTGGTTGTGCCGAATAGGCCGCTCAGTGAACTCACCACGAGTGGCATGGCCATGCCGAGATATGCCAGGAAGTAGAACGTTGAGCTGAGCGCCCCTCGGCTGTCGTCGTCGGTCATTTGGCCGACCAGGGTCAGTCCCGCAATCGAGATCACACCCGACGCGGCGCCCAAAATGGCGGCTGCGGGCCAGACCAGCACCCAGGCACCAGTCACGAAGGCAACGGTGCCGACCATGTAGCCAACGGTGCCAATGGCGGCGCCCCAACCCATGGCTACGTTTGCGGGAATGCGCGTAATGAGTGGTCGCGACAGCATGCTTCCCCAAGCGGTGCTCATGCCCGACAGGCCGGTGAGCACGACCGGGCTGGCGTCGACGGTGTCGCTCAGTAGTACCGGGAAGAGCGAGAACGCCGTGGACGGGAAGGCAAAGATGAGAACGGCGAGTGGTGCAATGTAGATGAGGAAACCTCGTCGGGCGGCCCCAGGAATGCCAAAGCGAAGTGCTGGTCGCCACGGACCTCGGGCCTTAATAGCGGCAACATCGACGGTTTCGTCGACCAGGAGCACCAGTGGGATCACGGCCAACGCAAGGCCGATATGGATCAGGAAGGGGACCACGAGCGGTGCCGGGAGCAGCCATTCATAGAGCACGGAAATGGGAGGTGCGGCGCCAAACCCTAGGTAGGTAACCAGCGTTGCGACCAAGGCTGCAGTGTGCTGCTGCTTGGCGCCGAGCAACTCTTGAAGCCAAGCGGCGCCTACCCCAATCCCGCCGCCGGTGACAACGCCCAAGAGGACCCGCCCGGCCATAAGCAGCGCAAAGTTGTTGCGCCCCAAAATGATCACACCCGAGGCAACCGCCGACAGGGCAAGCGAGCCAACAAGAAGCCGCTTTCGGCCAAAGCGGTCCGACATTTGCCCGGCGATGAGCAGTGTGGACAGGATCCCGATCACATAGATCACGAAGATGAGTTGGGTCTGATTTGCCCCCAACCCAAGTCGGTCGCGGTACAGCACTAAGAACGGCGTTGATACGTTCGTGCCGTACCCGACCGTGAACAGGCCGAGCGCGACAAAGATGGTTTGGCGATTCACTGTGTGCAGTCTGGCGGTAGAGGTCGGCCTGCAGTTAGCGAGGCATAGTGAGGCGGTGCCAGGCACCACCTCACTAGATCCGGGCTTGGTGGACTATTGCTGCAGGAACTCGGCGACTCGGAAGGCCAGGTCGATCGACTGGCTTCCGTTCAGCCGAGGGTCACAGATGGTCTCGTAGCGTTCTTCGAGGTCGGAGTGGCTGAGGTCGTCGCCGCCGCCCAAACATTCGGTGACGTTTTCGCCGGTGAGCTCGATGTGGATGCCGCCAGCCCATGTGCCGACCTGGGCATGAGCGGAGAAGAAGCCTTCGACCTCGCGGCAGATGTCTTCGAAGTGGCGGGTCTTTCGGCCAAGGTCACTGGTGAACGTGTTGCCGTGCATGGGATCACAGGCCCATACGACCGGATGATCGGCGTCCTTGACGGCTTGCAGGAGCCGAGGAAGGTTGTCGCCAACGTTGTCGGCGCCCATGCGGGAGATCAGCGTGAGCCGACCAGGGATCTGTTCGGGGTTGAGCGCCTCACAGATGCCGAGTACTTCTTCGGCGGTGGCGGTGGGCCCGACTTTGCAGCCAAGCGGATTCTTGACACCACGCAAGAATTCTACGTGGGCTCCGTCGAGCTGGCGGGTGCGTTCGCCGATCCACAACATGTGAGCGGAGCAGTCGTACCAATCGCCGGTCTGGTCTTCTCGGCGGGTGAGTGCTTGTTCGTAGTTGAGTAGCAGCGCTTCGTGGCTGGTGTAGAAGTCGACTTCTTCGAGACGGGCGTCGTCTTCGACATCGATACCGCAGCTGTGCATGAAGCGCAGCGCTGACTCGATGCCATCGGCGAGCTGCTGGTAGCGCTTGCCTTGCGGCGAGGCGGCTACGAATTCCTGGTTCCACGAGTGGACTTGGGCCAGGTTGGCAAACCCGCCTTTGGTGAACGCTCGCAGCAGATTCAGGGTTGACGCCGACTGCTGGTATGCCTGCAAGAGCCGTTCGGGATTGGGGATGCGAGCGCCCTCGCCGAATTCGGGATCATTGATGATGTGGCCGCGGAACGAAGGGAGTTCGACACCGTCAATCGTTTCGGTGTCGCTGGAGCGAGGCTTGGCGAACTGGCCGGCGATGCGGCCGACCTTGACGACGGGAAGGCCACCGGAGTAGGTGAGCGCGACCGCCATCTGCAAGATGACCTTGAGCCGGTCACGGATGCCATCGGCAGAATAGCTGTCAAAGGACTCTGCGCAGTCGCCTGCTTGAAGCAGGAAAGCCCGGCCTAGTGCGACTTCGCCGAGTGCTTCGGTCAGGTCTCGTGCTTCGCCGGCAAAGACCAGTGGCGGCAGTGAGGAAATCTGATCGAGTACTCCAGCAACCGCATCAGCGTCTGGCCAAGCAGGTTGTTGTGCCACGGGGTGCGTGAGCCAGGAGTCTGGTGTCCATGTGGTGGTCATAGCCCAATAGTGTGCCCGACCAAGCACCCGGCTTGCACCGAGTTTCTGCGGAGCGTAGGAAACCGGGCCGCAACAAAACGAGAAGAGCGCAGGGCCGAAGCCCTGCGCTCTTGCATTTTAGATTGTGTTTGGTGCGAAGTTACGCAGCGTCGAACGCAGCGGGTGCGTTCTCGCGAACCGTGTTTACGGCACGCTTGACCAGGCGGCGAGCGGCTTCGGCAGTAACACCGAGGTCTTCTCCAACTTCGCGGTAGCTGCGCTTGCGGCCGTCGTGCAGGCCAAAGCGCTGCTCTACGGCGTAGCGGGCACGATCGTCGAGCACGTCGAGGAGGCCGGTCACCATGGCCTCTTCGGCACGGTCCATTACGACGGACTCAGGACCGGGGTTTGAGTCGGGCAGCAAGTCAACGAGTTCGTTGCTGTCGTCGTCGCCGATCGTGCGGTCGAGCGAGGTTGGGGTGGTCAGGCGGTGCAGGC
>Ga0079202_10000382_pt1 | contig 14193 bp, 10 predicted proteins | sample PorBlaBluebeHill_FD_68601 | JGI IMG/M metagenome (GOLD analysis project Ga0079202, IMG submission 68601) | Marine algae microbial communities from Blueberry Hill - Blueberry Hill, Maine | ecosystem: Host-associated > Algae > Red algae > Blade | place: USA: Blueberry Hill, Maine
GCTTCCTTTAAGATTATCAGCTTCTCTTCCTTACTGCGATGCTTCTTTGATTGTTTCATTGTCATAATATTACAGTTTTTTAACTATAATACCGTCCGACTTAATATGGGGCTGAAACACTGGTACTTGGCAAATTGACAGCCTCAACAGCAATCTTATAACGCTAAGTAATGGCCAAGAAATGAATATCGTTCTGTTTGATTGTAATGAACTCTTTATTGAAGATTGGGAGCCTGTAATAACTGGAGGTATAAAATATGATAGGCAATAATTTCATTTACAATAATAAAAATATGTTAGGTACTAAATGGTAATTTCAATAGTTGCTCGTTGTTTTGAGTTTTCACTTTGTTTGAAGTTTTCAACTTCTACCTTATATTAGAATTACCACTTCAGGACATAACATAACCTTCTTCAACACCAAAATCTATAATATCAATTTTCAGCATTTTATATGCTTTCTTTTCTTGCACTTACTCCAGATAGGGAATCCATTGGATATTGAGCATAATGGTTTGAAGCTACAACCTTCAAACAGCGGTTGAGGGAACTGAAGCGACAGCTGAGGCTAGTACTAGTTAGGAAGATACAAACATAACATATTAAATAATTATGTAATGTATTTCCCCGTTTTCCGAAGTCTTCAGACTTTGGAATCATATTATTTAAGTCTTCAGACTTGAAGTCAACTATCAAGTAAAGATATAACCCTCCTCTACTCCAAAGTTTAATAATTCAACTCTCAACTGACTTATCATTGTATGATCACAATACTGTAAAGCACTAGAATAGCTGTAATGATTTGGCTCATCTACGATTCCGGCCAACACTGGATTATTATGAAGGTAATCCAACTTCTGTCTGATAAACTTTGGATGCAATAACTCCATTGGCATATTGTTCTGAATCCATACTTGGAACTTAGAGTTGTTAGGATTGTATTTAGCATGATACTTAAATACAACATCTAACCAATCCGATCGACTTTCTTTCTTGTTGTCCTCAATCCACGCAATCAATTGTACCGCTGTATATTTTTTTGAAGTCTCTTACGATACCCGACATTCCAATTCCTTCATCTAAACATGACCAAATTACATGGATATGACTTGGCATAATCACAAAGGCATGGACAACAAGGCCTTTTTTCTTAATAAAATACTTCATTGAATCGATGAGTATGTCTTTGCACTCTTTACGAGTAAAAAGATCTATCCAACCAACAATCGTGAAGGTCAAAAAATACATTCCATATTGGTCTCTAATTTTGTAGCCATCTTCATATGCCATAGTTGAAGATACGTTAATTGAATTGATTTATTGAAAGTAACAGAATGTGTATATGCTTCTTAAGTCGGAAGACTTAAGAAAACGGAGAAGACAAGGAGAGAGGACCTCAATCATCCACCACTCCCTTCTTCCTGCTCACTTCACCAAGTATTTGCAAGATATCAAGTGATATTGCTGTAGACATTCCTCCAGGGTTCAAACCTGGAAGACCCTCGGGAATAGAAACTCCTAATTCATCATAATAATCATCCCAGATCTCAAATGTCTTACCAGTCTCTGGATCGACAAATGTCATTGGTTTGAGATCAAAGATTGGATCACCATCATTCGCATTCTTAAATGCCCAATAGAGAAGCTCTGAACAGTAGTAGCTGTCATTATTGATATCAAAAACTTCATCGTATGGTTTGCCCAAGAGTGCCTTGCTTTCTTTGATAGCTGTTGGGATTAACTTTCTAAGATTTGACTTGAGCCTTGCATGGATTACTTTTGGATTTCCGTTCAGGTCCAACTGTCTATTGAGGAAGGTAGCTAAGGGAGTTATGATTACACCTTGGCCATTGGCTTCAATAACTTTGGGTTTGCCTTTTGCATCATTAACCACCATACCGACATGTGACAGATTGTATCCATGATAACCCGAAGTGACCTTCTCTATTGCATCGCAGAATGGTCCACAATCTAAGTCTTGAAAGAGAATGTCACCATCTTGATAGACTCTCACAGTACTTGTCTCAAGTGGCTTGCACATCAGCCAAACCAAGGTAACTATGATGAGTAAACTGCATTTACGCAAGTGGAGGACTAAAGAAAGCATGATACTTGACAACATTATTATTGATTAGTTAGAAAAGTCAGTATTTTAATATGAGTTATAGTCACCAATCATAAAGATAGGCAATTGTTTGGAGGCAATACATATTAAATATTTTAGTCATATGTATCCATCGTCTTAATTTCACCGCCCTATTCTCATTCTTTATTAAGCTGATTGCTCAAAGCGAATTATGACTAAGATTCTTATTGACTATCTGAAGAAAGGCTACATTTGTGCAATCATGACATTTACCTAGAGTGAGACTCTGATAGGTATCTCTGTCTAATGATCGCCAACTATGAAAATTATCATCGCAGGAGCAGGATCTGTAGGCTATCACCTAGCTAAACTCCTCTCAAGAGAAAATCAAGATATTACCATTATCGATAGTGATGATGATGTGCTCGACTTTGTCAGAGACAAGCTAGATGTAATGACGATTTCTGGCAATGCGACATCACTCAATGTCATGGAAGAAGCAGAAGTGGGAAGCGCTGACCTCTTCATTGCAGTGACAACAAGTGAAGACACTAATATGCTGACGGCGATCTTGGCTAAACAAAAAGGTGCAAAAAAAACAATCGCAAGAGTCGCCAACAACGAATTTCTTGCAATTAAGCAAAAAGAATATTTTTCAAAGATTGGAATAGATACGCTGATCTCCCCAACACGACTTGCTGCCCTTGAAATAAAGCGACTGATTAAGAGAGCATCACTTACCGATAGCTATGATTTTGAAGAAGGAAGATTGAGTATTGTAGGATTCTCTATTGATGCCTTGTCTAACCTCATAGGTAAAACAGTAGCAGAGATCAATCACGGTAACAGTGCATTTAATTATAGAGGTGTGGCGATCCTTAGAGATCATCAAACTCTCATACCAAGAGGAAGTACTCACCTTCGTAAAGGCGACCATCTTTATCTCAGTCTCAAGACAAAGGATATTGATCAGGCAATGCCATTCCTAGGTAAGCAAAGTAAGAAGATCAAAAATGTAATGATCATTGGTGATACACCTCTCACTTTGCGTACTGCTGAGATGTTACAAGACCTTTACAATGTCTCAGTCCTGATGCCAAATAAGAACGTTGGTAAGAAGTTTCTCAAGACACTGAATAACTGTCTTGTATCAATCGGCGACCCGAGTAACAAAGAATTTTTAGAGTCAGAGGGAATCGAAAGAATGGATGCCTTCGTAGCATTGACTCCCAACTCTGAGATCAATATCTTAACCAGTCTACTCGCTGAAGAAAGCGGTGTCTATAAGACGATAGCTCTTGTTAACAATGATGTCTATACTCACATATCTCAGAATATTGGAGTCGATACAATCATCAATAAAAAGATCATTGCTGCCAATAATATCTTTAGATTTGTCCGCAAGGGAAAGATTGAAGCAATTGCAACACTACATGGTGTTGATGCAGAGATTATCGAATTCAAGATCACTGGTGAAGGAAGATTGACACAGTTACCACTTGGTGAACTCAACCTACCACATACCTGCATCGTAGCAGGTATTATAAGGGGACATACTACTTTGATTCCTGGGGGTGACTTCATCATGCATGTCGGTGACAAGGTTATCATCTTTGTCCTTCCCGAAGCGATCAAAACAGTTGAAGAAATCTTCAAATAATGTCTATCAACTTTCCCATAATTATTAAGGTCATCGGTGCAATCTCATTCTGTATCGGAGCAATGATGTTGATCCCTTTAGTTGTAGCATTGAGCAGTGACATTGACAGCTGTTCAGGATTATTCTATTCTGCTATGTTAGGATTAGTGTTAGGTGCAGTTCTCTTCTTGAGTACCCGCAATGCCAATCCAAAACTTGGAAAAAGAGAAGGCTACTTAATCGTTTCACTTGGTTGGTTGGCAGCTGGTGTCATCAGTGCTCTCCCCTATCTTTTGACGGACTTAGGTATCACTTCAGTAGAGAGTCTATTTGAGAGTATTTCTGGTCTCACTACAACAGGTGCAACCATCTTTAATGATATTGAGGTGCTTCCATCTGGCATCTTGCTCTGGCGGAGTATGACACAATGGATTGGCGGTATGGGGATAATCGTATTGACAGTTGCTATCTTTCCACTCTTAGGGATAGGTGGTGTGGAACTTTTTGTTGCAGAGTCACCAGGACCTACATCTAACAAAATCCACCCGCGAATCAAAGAAACAGCGAAGCGGCTTTGGCTTCTTTACTTGGGCATTTCTTGTGTAATCATCATAGTACTGAGGTTATTAGGAATGACAACATTCGATGCCATCAATCATGGATTGACTACCGTAGCAACAGGAGGTTTCTCCACAAAAAATGCAAGTATGGCAGCCTTTGGGCCATCTATCCACTACTGTGTCTTATTCTTCATGTTCATAGCAGGTATCAACTATTCACTCATCTATGCAGGACTCAGAGGTAAGTTCACCAAGGTTTGGCGGAGTGATGAGTTTAAGACTTATGTCGGCTTTGTTACATTCTCTATCCTGCTTGTCACTTCTGTAAAACTCTATCATACAGATATTGGATTAGAGCAAGCATTCAGAGATGGAGCCTTTCATGTGGTCTCATTAATTACGACTACTGGGTATATCTCGGCGGATTACACACTTTGGCATCCATCACTCACTGTCTATTGCTTCATGCTTTTATTTGCAGGAGCATGTGCTGGGTCAACTGCTGGTGGGATCAAAATCATCAGACATATGGTCTTTGCCAAAAACTCACTCTTAGAATTTAAACGTATACTCCATCCTAATGGATTGATAAGATTGAGGATTGATAAGCAATTAGTAGCACCTCGAATATTGACACATGTCCTTGTCTTTCTACTTCTCTATCTTGGAATCTTTGCAATAGGAACAGTGATTATGACCTTTATGATACCAGATGTAGACCAACCACTCTTGACATCAGCTGGGGCAGTAGCTACCTCGCTGGGAAATGTCGGACCCGCAATAGCAGGATTAGGACCAACAGATAATTTTTCAGATTTACCAGGAGTCGCAAAAGTATTTTTAAGTTTCATCATGCTACTTGGAAGGTTGGAGCTCTTCTCAATTCTGATTTTATTCTCTCCATATTTCTGGAAGTCAAATTAGAAAGGAGAATTAAATAATGAATGAGAATGTGCAATACATTAAAAATCTCTCTACCTTTGACCTATCAAATTAAATTAAATACAATGAAAGCAAATAGATCAGATTACAAGCAATCGTGTTGGACAACCCAACATAGCTGTAGTGATGATTTGCTCTAATTTTTATTAAATTATAAAATTAAGAAGGTCTTATCACTCAGTTGATAAGGCCTTTTTTTTTGTCATGAAGAAATCACCAGAATACTATATCAGAAAGTTGCAGGACTTCTACAAGAGATCTTTCACAGGATTGTCTTGGGATGTTTGGGCTATTGCCTTGATCTACTTGGTCAATCGCTGTGGGGAGATGGTAATTCCATTTATGAGTCTCTACCTTACTGATCAACTTGATTTCACAAAAACACAGACTGGGATTGTCCTCACTTGCTTCGGGGTTGGAGCATTTATGGGATCTAATATCGGTGGGATGTTGACTGATCGTATAGGTAATTTCAAGGTGATGTTTATCAGTCTAGTAGGTGCTGGACTTTCGTTTATGATGATACTCAACTTTGAGACCTTTATTGGCTTAAGTCTCTGGATGATCGTGAGTGGCACGTTCTCTAGTATGTTTAGTCCAGCTGCCTTTAGTGCCGTTGGCCAGTGGGGTAAACCAGAAAATGTAACTCGAGGATACTCACTTCTGAGGATGGCAATCAATCTAGGTATTGCGATTGGACCAGCACTTGGTGGCTATGTTGCGAAGAGTATTGGTTACTCATGGTTATTCTTAATTGATGGTACGACATGTTTGCTTGCAGCAGGCACACTCTTCCTCGTATTGAGTCATCGCAACGTGCCACCACCACCGGCACAAGAGATTAATAAAGAGGGCAGCCGATCACCCTATACAGATGGAATTCTCTTAGCATTCTTGTTACTCAACTTGATCAACATGGTTGCCTTCTTCCAAATCTTGTTTGCAGTGCCTGTTTACTTCAAAGAGGTCGTGCTCTTACACGAGGATATTATTGGACTCTTCTTTACAGTAAACGGAGCAATTGTCTTCTTCTTGGAGATGCCTATTGTCTACATGATAGAATTAAAGAACTCATACTTCAAACCATTAGCTGCTGGTGCATTATTGATTGGCTTTGGGTATCTCTCGCTGACTTTGATTCCCAATCCAATTATTGCCATCATCTGTTATAGTTTACTTGTAGCTTTTGGTGAAGTCATTAACTTTCCACTCATTCCGAGTCTGGCGATGCGGAGAGCTGATGCGAGTAATCAAGGTAAGTATATGGGCACCGTCTCTACAATGTTTGCCCTCGCATTTCTTTTAGCACCTATCTCTGGATTACCTGTTATTGAAATTACTGGTTATTCAACATATTGGTATTTGGCAGCTGGCTGTAGTTTCCTTTCATTCGCAGGTTTGTGGGCTCTTAAGGGGAAGTTTAATAGTATGGGTAGGTAGGATTCATTACATAAAGATTAGCAAACAAATCATAACTGCTTTTACTTAGAATTAGTGCAAATTTGTTGTTGTGAAGTTATTTGATAGATTACATTATCTTGATAGATTCTATAAACAATAGTTAACTAACTGAGATAAACTCTTAGTCAATAGATTTACGATGAATAGAGCAACTAGACTTACTCTTTATAGCTTGGTTTTCATTTTGATAAGTTGTGGCGCTAGTCCCAATCAACCAGAGCAGACAACGACATCTACTCGTTCTCAAGAGCCTGAACTAATAGATGACAATATTCCAAAATGGGCTAGAAATGCCAATATGTATGAGGTAAATATTAGACAATTTACACCAGAGGGCACATTCACCGCATTTACATCTCACCTACCTCGACTTAAGGAAATGGGAGTTGATATCCTATGGCTCATGCCTGTCTACCCGATCTCAGAAACCAAGAAGAAAGGAAGTCTAGGAAGCTATTATTCTGCTTCTGATTTTGCTAAGGTTAATCCAGAATTTGGAACATTAGAAGACTTCAGGTCAATGGTTAAGAGTATTCACAATTTAGGAATGAAGATCATCTTAGACTTTGTACCAAATCATACTGGTTGGGATCACACATGGATCACACAACATCCTGATTATTACACTCAAGATGCTAATGGCAACATTGTAGACCCAATAGATCCATCTACAGGCAAAAGTTGGGGATGGACAGATGTAGCAGACCTTAACTTTGAGAATGCAGAGATGCGAAGGTCGATGATTGATGATATGCTGTATTGGATAAATAAGGAAGAGATCGATGGATATAGAATGGATGTTGCACATGGAGTACCTGTTGATTTCTGGAAAGAGGTGAGTTCTGCGTTGACAGCTGCAAAACCTAATGTGTTTATGTTAGCCGAATCAGAAGTTCCAGAATTGAGAAACAAAGAGTACTTCCAAGCTGACTATGCGTGGGAGTTCTATCATCTACTTAATGCAATTGCCAAAGGAGAAAAAGGGCCAAAAGACATTAAAGAATGGTACTACGATAACAAAGAAAAGTACACAAAGGGATGGCATATCCAGTTCACTTCAAATCATGATGAAAATAGTTGGTTAGGTACGACAAAGGAACGAATGGGAGCAGCACACGATGCTCTAGCTGCATTGGCATTTACATTTGATGGTATGCCACTCATCTATGGTGGCCAAGAAGAACCATTAGAAAAGAGACTTGAATTCTTTGAGAATGATGACATTGGTTTTGGAAAGTATAAGAAAGCTGAATGGTTCTCGAAAATCTTAAAAGAAAAGCATCAGAACAAAGCAATCTGGAATGGTAAATTTGGTGGAGAAGTACAGTTTGTAGAAGTCAGTGAACAAGTACTTGCGTACAAACGGGAGAGAGATGGCGATCTCATCTATTGCTTGTTTAATCTTTCAGACAGACCTGTGACATTTACACCGAGTGAGAACCTTAAAGGAGTAAAGAATGTGCTGACAGATGAAGTGATGTATATGGTTAAGGACAATCCCCATGAATTAAAACCTTGGGAATACTTCATCCTGAGCAAAAGGTAAAATTGATTGGATTCAAACTAACATATTAAAGAATTATTTAATATAATATGCCTAAGTATAGAAACCTTACACCAGACGAACTCAAGTCACTTGAAGAAGACTTCATCAAGTACCTCATCGTCAATGGCATCGATGCTGCAGAATGGGCAAAGATTAAAGATCAAGACTCAACAAAAGCAGAAGAAATCACCGAACTCTTCAGCGATGTTGTCTTCGAGAAAGTACTGAGACAAGCAACCTATTTGAGACATCAAACTCTAGATAGTCTTCACTGCTTTCACTATCAAGAGAAGCAAGCTGTAATGATTGGACTCAAGAGTAATACTGGTACATTGTCCTTAGATGAGAACATCCCCACTCTACTCAAGTCTGGGGAGTATGAACTCCTAACAGGGAATAAGGGTTACTCTCAACAAAGAGAATTAGAGTTATTTCAGATGACTCTGAAAGGTGCTGAGATGAGTGATGGTGCTTGGTATAAGGAGTTGGCTAAGATGTTGTAATTAGATTTTTATTCTACTAAAACAAGACGTGTGGAATAGAGCACGATTCCACTCCGAACCAACTCTACGATATAAAGACCAGAATTCAAATTAGAAACTGAGATTGATTGCTTTCTATCAGAATGCAAGACCAACATTCCTTGTAAGTTATAGATGTTGACAATATTGTAATCTAGGCCTGTCTCTATCAAAAAATAATCTTGCGCTGGATTTGGAGTTAAAGTTATTGTTCGCTCCCCTTCTTTATCATTGGTTGAAGACACAAAATCTTCACCGTCACAATTCTGGTCGATGCCATCATTTGGAATATCTACTGCATTAGGATTAATCAATGGATTTGAGTCATCACAATCATCAAAGTTATCAGCGAACCCTTCCGGAGCTTCCTCTGAGCAAGTTGTTGTAATATCGGTTGGTAATCCTTGACCAAAACCATCTCCATCAGCATCATAATAGTACATGAAGATTTCTAGTCCCTCATCTATTTCACCATTACAGTTATTATCAATCAGATCGCAGAGCTCTTCTGCTCCGGGATAAATGATTGGATCAAAAGGAGCACAATCTAAAGCATCACAAATCATATCTCCATCACTATCGAGGACTGGACTACACCCGCAAGGGTCACTTGTCACCAAGATCAAACAAGTCCCATCATCACAATTGGCAAGAGGATTATACTCACAATAATTTGAGTCCATACATCCTAAGACTTGGACTTCTGTGACTTTGCAATTACATGGTTCGCTTGGATCTAATTCCTCAATATCTCCAAGACAAGGGTCTGTATTACAAAGAGGCGTTTCTAAACCCATCGTAATGTCAATCTCATATGGACAGTCTCTTGAATCCTTGACCTCAATTGTATAACTCCCTGGGGGTAAAGATTCCATAATATATGAAGATCCTCCACTAAAAACAGCAAGTGGAAAAACTGATACATCATAAGGCTCTCCATTACCACCACTGATAGAAAATGAAATAATTCCATCTTCTTCCGCACAATCACTTACTGGCGTTACATCGTAATCTATTGTAATTGATGGAATCTTAAGATCATAGGTCTTTTCCAAAGTACACCCTTCAATATCAGTTACTGTAACTGTATAATCATCACTTGTCAATCCTAATAAATCATGAGAATATTGAAAATTTGACCATTGATATGTATATCCAAATCCTAAAAAATTACTTCCTCCTGATGCTGTCACAGAAAGTTGTCCATCATTATCGTCATAGCAAGTAGGAAGCACGATGATTTCGTCTATGAGAGCAAGCTCTTCAGTCTCCTCAATTGTAACACTTTTTGTAAATTCAATACCATTACCGTCAATAATAGATAATTCATAATCACCTGGCGCCAAATTTGTAATCAATGCTGACTCATCACTCTGCAGATTCCCAGTCTCACCAATAGGATCTAGTTTGTAAGAAAAAGGAAAAGTACCGCCGCAAGGCTCAATCGCAATTGAACCATTGTTCTTTTCGGTATAGCAAATATCAATATCAGCAGTTAACGAAGGGCAATTTATAACTACTGATCCAATTGACTGATTTTTATATTCATGAATACATTTTTGATCACCATATTCTACTTCTGGTGATACAACATTAAATGCACCTATTAGATTTAGACCTGTCGAATCTCCTGCATCTCCAACAACGTCAAAACAAAGCTCAAATAAAGAAGTACCATCTGGCAACGTTTCCAAATTTCCGAAGCCGTCATAAATCATGAACATAATCCCATCATCAACATTACTGACTGTATTTGTTGATATTGGAAAGTTTAGGACATCAAAATTATTAAAGTAATCAAGGTAGATCACATTAGGATTCCAGGAAAAAACAGTTAGAAATGATTGAACGTCTGTAAAGTTACTTGCATCGAAAGAGACACAAAATCCTTCTTGATTCTCTTCAACAATATGATTACCAAAAGTGAACTGAGGTATACTCTCTACGCAATCACAATCTAAGGAATCTGATACTACACCACTCACGCCAAACTCAATAGCATTAGCAAATACTTTGGACTGACTCAAAAATAGTGTAATGGAAACAACCAAAGTAGCGACTATGACAAATTTAGAATTTTGGAATACTAGTTTCATAGTCTCTGCTTTATTTACTCTGAGTGAAACTACAAAATAAATAATAGACTCTAATGTGATTAACTTTGTAATAGACAAAACTCACATTTGAATAATATCAAAGATTGTTTCTTATCTACTGTCTCATATTCAATTCAACCCTAAAAAATCTTCTCCAAGATCGCCTTGGTTGTCTTGGCTCTCCCCATCGTATAATAGTGAAGACAAGGCACATTGGCAGCCATCAATTCCTTCGCTTGTTGGATACCCCATTCGATTCCTACTTGCTTGACAGCTTCCTTTGTCTTAGCAGCTTCTATGGCATCAGAGAGATCTTCTGGGATCTCTAAGTGGAAGTATCTTGGGAGGACACTGAGTTGTCCTTTAGTCGCAATAGTCTTCAATCCTGGAATAATTGGTACATCTATTCCTTCAGCTCTACAGCGATCTACAAAGTCAAAGTAGTGCTTGTTATTGAAGAACATCTGTGTGACGATATAGTCTGCACCGAGGTCTATCTTCTGCTTAAGATATTTGAGGTCTGACTTCATGTTAGGTGCTTCGAAGTGCTTCTCTGGATAACCAGCGACACCGATACAGAAATCTGACTTCACTGGGTTTGTAAGCTCTTCATCCATATATGTTCCTTGATTCATATCTTGGATCTGCTTGATCAAATCTGAACTATAAGCATGACCATCTGGCTCTGGGGCAAATGCTCTCTCAGTCTTGATAGGATCACCTCTCAGTGCTAAGACATTGTCTATTCCCAAGAAGTTAAGGTCAATCAAGGCGTTCTCTGTTTCTTCTTTGGAGAAACCACCGCAGATGAGGTGTGGTACAGCTTCGATGTTATACTTATATTTGATCGCTGCACAGATACCGACTGTCCCTGGACGCTTCTTAGTGCTCTTCTTTTCGAGGAGACCATTAGGGTGCTTCTTGAATGTAAATTCTTCTCTATGGTAAGTCACATCGATGAAGGCCGGATCAAATTCTTTGAGTTCATCGATCGTCTGGTAGATGGACTCTACTCCCTGCCCCTTGAGAGGTGGGAGGATTTCCATACTGAATACCGTTTCTGTTTTGTCTTTGAGAAAATCTGTAAGTTTCATTGTCTTTATTTAACTGATACTGCTGTATCGATTTTGTCTAATAATTTAAATTCGGTGCCATCCACTTTTCTACCTCTTCCACTGTCATGTCCTTCGACGCAGCGTATGCTTCTATCTGATCTTTATTGACCTTGTTGACAGCAAAGTACTTTGACTGAGGATGAGAAAAGTAAAGTCCACTGACTGATGAGGCAGGATACATCGCATACGATGATGTCAGTTCCATATCAATTTCATTTGCCTGCAGCAAGTCAAAAAGCTTCCCTTTTTCTGTGTGGTCAGGACAAGCTGGATATCCAAATGCTGGTCTGATTCCCTTGTATTTTTCTTTAATCAACTCTGTATTGTCTAGTGATTCATCAATATCATATCCCCAGAGCTCTTTCCTTACTTTGAGGTGGAGATATTCAGCTGATGCTTCAGCTAACCTATCCGCAACTGCCTTGACCATGATACTGCTATAGTCATCATGATTTGCCTTATAGATATCTAGCATCTTTTCTATTCCAAGACCTGCAGTAACTGAAAAGCAACCGACATAATCATCAAATCCCTTAGGTGCAATGAAGTCTGCGAGAGAAAGATTGGGTACACCAGGTCCCTTCTTTCCTTGTTGTCTGAGTGATGGGAATGTTGTCAATACCTCTTTACGACTCTCATCAGTGTAAACAGTAATCACATTGTCATCAACGGTATTAGCAGGATAAAATCCGACCTTTCCTCTGATCTTAAGTTTGTCTCCAGCGATGATCTCATCTAAGAGGTCATTTGCTTCTTGGAACAGCTTTGTTGCTTCTTCGCCAACTAATTTATGATTGAGTATTGCTGGATATTTGCCCTTGAGCATCCATGTTGTAAAGAATGGAGTCCAATCGATGTAATCCCGAATCTCACTAATTGTAAGATTCATGATTTCTTTGGAACCAGTATAAGTTGGCTTCTTGAATGTTGTCGCTGCCCAATCCAGTGACAGTTTTTTTGTGTTTGCTTCAGCGATCGGTAAAAACGCTTTTGATCTCTGTCTTGTAGAGAAATTAGCTCTGATATCAACATACTCATCTGATGTATTAGAGACAAAATCTTGCTTTGAATCTTTACCAAGAAGTGATGACACAGTGGTTACACTTTTAGAGGCATCGAGGACGTGGATCACCGGACCTGTATACTGTTCATCTATCTTCACAGCAGTATGGATCCGCGATGTGGTAGCACCACCGATGAGTAGTGGAATATCGAGACCTTGCTTTTCCATCTCTTGGGCAACACTGACCATCTCATCTAGACTTGGCGTAATCAATCCACTCAGTCCAAGTACATCTACCTTTTGGGCCTTAGCTTCTTCAATAATCTTAGCAGTTGGGACCATGACACCGAGATCAATCACTTCATAGTTATTACAAGCGAGTACGACACCAACAATGTTCTTTCCAATATCATGGACATCACCTTTAACAGTTGCCAATAAAACCTTCCCTTGATAGTTGCTCTCTTGTTGAGAATCTTCCATATAAGGTGTGAGGTAGGCTACAGCTTGCTTCATCACTCTGGCACTCTTGACCACTTGCGGAAGGAACATCTTACCACTTCCGAAGAGATCACCTACTACATTCATCCCTGCCATGAGAGGGCCTTCGATGACCTTGAGTGGTGATGGGAGTGCTAGTCTTGCTTCTTCTGTATCTTCTATAATGTGTGATGTGATTCCTTTGACTAGGGCATGCTGAAGTCTCTGCTCTACTGGCAGTGATCTCCATTCTGCTGCAATTTTTTCTTGTGCTGCATCTTGTGTAACATCAAGTGCAAAGTCTAGGAGTTCTTCTTCAGCACCATCATGTGTATTAAGAAGGACTGCTTCTATTCGCTTGAGGAGTTCAGGGTCGATACTGTCGTAAACTTCAAGCTGGCTAGGGTTGACAATAGCCATATCCATTCCATTTTTGACAGCGTGATAAAGGAAGGCTGAATGCATCGCTTCTCTAACCTTATTGTTTCCTCTGAATGAAAATGAGACATTACTCACACCACCACTCACTTTGGCATAAGGGAGGTTTTCTTTAATCCACTTAGTTGCTTCGAAGAAGTCCAGTGCATTCCTTTTGTGTTCAGCCATTCCTGTGGCGACAGGAAAGATATTTGGATCGAAGATGATATCTTCTGGTGGAAATCCCACCTTATCAACTAAGACATCATAACTCCGCTTACAGATCTCTATTCGTCTCTCATAGCTATCAGCTTGACCGTCTTCATC
>Ga0079202_10000405_pt1 | contig 13949 bp, 14 predicted proteins | sample PorBlaBluebeHill_FD_68601 | JGI IMG/M metagenome (GOLD analysis project Ga0079202, IMG submission 68601) | Marine algae microbial communities from Blueberry Hill - Blueberry Hill, Maine | ecosystem: Host-associated > Algae > Red algae > Blade | place: USA: Blueberry Hill, Maine
CGCGGCGCCTCCGTGCTCCTCGGTGCCGTCCGCGAAATGGCCGGCTAGGCCGCAGTCCCGCCAATCATCTGGGTCACCAAAACGCCCAAACGGGCACTCTCAAGACCCAAAAGCCCACCCCCGCCAACAACTGGGTCGCTAAAACGCCCAAACGGGCACTCTCAAGACCCAGGTCGTGGGTGCTCGGTTGCGGTGATCAGCAGGCGATGGCGTTGGAGGTAGGTCTGCTTGAGCAGCTGCACGAACAGAAGAGGCTCATGAGCCATTCCCCAAGTGATGTACAGCACCTCCCAACCAGCTGCTGCAAGCTCGATATCTCGCAGGTTGTCAGCCTCGGTTTGTGCTCGCCCAAAATGAAACCGTCGTGAATGCCCTTCGATTCCAAGCTTGGCGTCAGGAAATGCGAGATCGAACCGCCGCGTGCCTGACGACAACGCAACTTCGTACTGACGGACTGGATAGGGAAGATCGAGATCATCGAGCAGATGTCCGATGATCGATTCGAGCGCAGACTCAGCAAGTTGGCCGGAACGACCAGGGTCATTAATGATCTCCTCGAGCACCTGCATTCCGGTTGGCCCACGACGACGAAGGCGAGACAGCGTCTGCTCGATCCACCTTGCTGGAGCCCCATTGCGAAGCGCCGAGTCAAGAGCTATCTCGACCTTCTGTTTCGACTCGACGAGTCCGAGCTGCACCAAAGTCCGCGCAACAGAAGTACACCTGATGCCATCCACATGGGCAATATCGCTCGCACTCGTGTAACTCCACGTGTGCACGCAATAGCTATCTGGAAGCGACCGCTTGTGATCACGCCGAAAACAAACGTGGACTTTGCCAGATGCGATGCGATTGAAGCCATCGAGCCGATGTAGGGCAGCAGCGGACGTGTGGGAGATCACAGCGCCAGCGGCCGATGCGATTGCGCATCGCTGGCGAAACGAGTCCGGTTGCGACACGAAGACGAACACATCGGACAACGATTGGCGCACCAGCGTGCCCTGCGCGTTGCGAAGTCGTTTCGCCGATACGCCCGACTCGCGAGCCTGCTTCCTTGTAAAGACCCCGTGCCGAGTGGAAGCGAGCTCGGCCAGGGAAGACCAATGGTCGTATTCCCTTGTCATTGATCAAGCGTCGCGCTGCCGTGTGACACCCTTCCCACTGCCTGCTCCACCCTCCCATCATTTGGGTCGCCAAAACGCCCAAACGGGCACTCTGAAGACCCAAAAGCCCACCCCCGCCAACAACTGGGTCGCCAAAACGCCCAAACGGGCACTCTCAAGACCCGGATTGTGGGCGTGCAATGGGTGGTGAAGTGAATGGGTGGGCGTAGGCGTGGCAGGATGTGTCATGACTGAAATCAAAGGCACGATTGCCGACGACCGATTCGAAAAAATGGGTCTTCTTCTCGCAGACTCGATCGACGCTGGCGCGGACGTTGGCGCCTCGGTATCGGTAACTGTTGAGGGTGAAACGGTCGTTGACATCTGGGCAGGCCATGCCGATGAGGCAAAGACCACCGAGTGGCAACAAGACACCATCACTAACGTGTGGTCGACGACCAAAACCATGACCTTCCTTTGCACGTTGATGCTCGTGGAACGCAGCCAGCTCGACTATCACGAGCGTGTCGCCACCTACTGGCCTGAGTTTGCGCAGAACGGCAAAGAAGACATTGAGGTCCGCCACATCATGGGCCACACATCCGGTGTCTCGGCATGGGCGCAGCCTGTCGTCACCAATGACATCTACGACTGGGACAAGTCGACGTCGATGCTCGCCGCCCAAGCTCCGTGGTGGGAACCGGGCACCGCATCTGGCTACCACGCGCTCAACCAAGGACACCTGCTTGGCGAGATCGTGCGTCGTATCGACGGACGCATGCTCGGCGACTTCTTCGCCGAAGAGATCGCGACACCCTTGGGCGCTGACTTTCACATCGGCCTCGCAGAAAGTGAGTTCGATCGCATTTCGAACGTCATTCCACCCGAGGCACTGCCGGTCGACCTTGCAACCGTCGACATGGACAGCATCGCGATCAAGACCTTCACCGGCCCAGCGCCCGAAGCATCAACCGCCTGGGAAACCGAATGGCGACAGGCGTGCATTGGCGCTGCCAATGGCCACGGCAACGCTCGATCCGTCGCCCGAGTACAGGCGATCGTGGCGAACGGCGGCACGGTCGACGACGTCACGTTGCTCTCCCCTGCCACGATCGACAAGATCTTTGAAGAACAAGCCCACGGCACTGATCAGGTACTCGGCCTGCCAGTCAGATTCGGCATGGGATATGGCATGCCATCTGAGGGCGCGCCTCACCTTCCCGAAGGGAAGATCGCGTACTGGGGTGGCTGGGGTGGCTCGACCATTGTGGTCGACACCGAACGCCGTATGACGGTCGCGTACATGATGAACCGAATGGACGCCGGACTGACCGGCGACTTCCGTGGCATCAACCTGACGCGGGCCGCCTACGACGCTCTGGACTAGAAGCTCTGCGTTTAGCAGCCGTTACGCCAACACAAACTGGAGCTCAGTGATCCAGTCGTCCTAATTGTCTGGACAGTCAAGGTAGACCTCTCGGCTGAAGCCGAGCGGGCGCTCACCCGCATCGCCAATCCATCGGTCAAGCAGCGCGTAGCTGTCGATGATTCGTTCCATCGATCCGTGGTGCACGAGTGTTGCCGCTCGTTCGGCTGCTGGCAGGTCGCGCACCGCAGCCACCGACGATTCGAGCTCAGCGTCGTTGGCCACAACGACACCAGCAATCACGTCGATCCTGCCGTCGGCTCGCTGGTCATACAAGCCATATGTCGGTCCCACTGGTGTCACACCAGCGCGTCCAAGTTCACCAAAAAGCGTTGGGTAGAGCCGCCCGAAGATCGGTGCGAAGTCATCGTCGAAGCCCTCAGCGGCCTCACTTACGACAACGACTCGCCGGGCGTCGAGTGGCTTCACCACGATCGCAGCATCGGTGTCATGCATTTCTGGGTCTTCTGTCAGAAGGTTGATACGTGCTGCCACGCGTGTCAGTCGGCGTTGTTCCTCTTCGGCTTGACGCTCTGCGTCAGCTTGTCGCGTGCGCAACATGCCAACCAGTTCCTCGGTGCTCACGCCTTCCTCGATCAAACGGGTTATCTCAGCCAAGGTGAAGCCAAGATCCTTGAGAACGAGGATGCGATTGAGCGCCGGGAGTTGTGCGGCCGCATACGAGCGCTAGCCGATGTGTTCATCGACAACAGCAGGCCGTAAAAGGCCGACCTCGTCGTAGTGACGAAGCGCCCGAACGGACACCTTGGCGATTTGTGCGAACTGACCGATTGCAAACATGACCCTCTACACACTGACGTCTTCCGTTACGGAAGAGTCAAGCCTGTTATGCGCGATTTCTTGCCGCTTTGAAATCGGGCTCTCGCTTCTCAAGGAAGGCGCTGATTGCCTCTTTGTGCTCAGGTGTCTCATAGGCCTGATTCAGCAGTTCGAGTTCCAGTCGTTGCACTTCGCGCAGTGACCGTTCGCTCATGTTCTCGGTGAGTAGCTGTTTCGTGAATCGGACAGATGCATACGGATTGTCTCCCATTGCGTGGGCCATCTCATGCGCGGCTTCCAGCAGTATGTCGGGCGGTACCACCCGGTCGACCAGCCCGATCTCGGCCGCTTCTTCGGCCAGAATTGTCTTGCCGGTGAGCATGAGTTCGCTGGACTTGCCAAAGCCGATGCGCATCGGCACCAGGTGGGAACTAGCAAGCTCGGGAACGACGCCAACCTTGACGAAGCGCATGCTGATCTTTGCGCCCTCGGCGGCGACGATGTGGTCCATTGACATGATCTGACTGAGCCCGACCCCGATCGCAGCCCCGTTGACTGCAGCGATTATTGGTTTGGACTCGCGCATCAGCCCGACCCAGTCCATTGGTGTGCGATCTTCTTCTTCGCCGTCGACCTGAGCCTGGAATACGGCCTCCATATCTGCGCCTGCACAGAAGCCACGACCGGCACCCGTCACCACGACGGCGACGATGTCGTCGTCAGCATTCGCGGCGATGATGGCGTCAGCCATCTCCGCTCCCATCTGCGGTGTCCAGGCGTTCATTCGCTCGGGGCGATTCATGGTGATCGTGAGAACGCCGCTGGTAACTTCGGTCAAAATCGTCTCGTAAGCCATGGGTTGATTCAAACGCACCGGCGGCCAATTCAGCAAACGAGCCGTTCACCAGCTTGACTGCTCAGCGTTGGTTCCGACACAATCGCTACGCGCCGAACTCCAATGGCGCGCGGCGAATGGGGGAACACGTTGATCGATCTCGATCTAACCGAACGTACAGCCATAGTGACGGGAGCGAGTCAAGGCATAGGCGCTGCATGTGTGCGGCTCCTCGCTGATCACGGTGCATCGGTGGCCTTTTGTGCTCGGGGTCAGGAGCTGGTTGACAGCGTTGCATCGTACGGCGATCGCGTGTACGGCTATGTGGCTGACATGGGCGATCCGGAGTCAACCAAGACCTTTCTCGAGACAGCATCAACCGAAGTCGGTCAAGCCGACATTCTGATCAACAACGTTGGTGCTTCGCCATCGCGCAACTTCTTGTACATGGAGGACGCCGAGTGGGAACAGCTTTTCCAACTCAACTTGATGTCCGCTGTCCGCTGCAGTCGACATGTGTTGCCGAACATGCGGGCGAACAAGTGGGGCCGGATCGTGATGATCTCAACCGTCGGCGCGCTCTACCCCAATGCCGCACTGATCGACTACGCAGCGACCAAGGCGGCGATGATCTCGACCGGCAAAGCACTCGCTGGAAAGTACGGTCGCGACGGTGTCCTGGTGAACTCGGTGCTGCCTGGACTCATTCACACGGCCATGTGGGACCGGGCCGCCGGCGAGCTATCCGAAGCATCCGGTAAGACCCCCGACGAGATCATGGCGAGCAACTCACGGGGCGTTCCTGTAGGTCGTTATGGCACGCCAGACGAGGTGGCAAGCACCGTGGTGTTTCTCTGCTCTGACGCAGCCGGCTACATCAACGGTCAAGCAATCAGCGTCGACGGCGGCTCGTCGGGTCACATCTAGTGCTCAACCCGGCTCATCATGGCGGTGATGCAACGGCTCCTTGCGCCCCTCGCTCCCTTGTCCAACACAACAATTCCAGCTCAGGAATAGCGAGCTCCCTCGCCTTGCGCGCTACGTCACCCACCAGCCGAGCTACCCAGCAAAGCAGCCGGGCGGGACAGTAGTGCTGCTACTCATCCTGCGAGATCTCCAATACCGCCGATGGCGGGTAGGCCTCACCGTCGTGCTGATGGCCATAATCATGACGCTGCTTTTCATCATGACCGGGCTGGTTGAGCAGTTCAACACTGAGCCGTACATGGCAGCGAATCGTGCTGGCGGTGACATGAATTGGGTCGTCGACCAGGGCACCGGTGGACCGTTCACGTCACCGAAACCGGTAGCGGCGGAGCGTTTCGCCGATGTACCCGGAGAACCAATCCTGGTTGCCCCCAGTTCCATCGATGGTTTCCAGGTACGCCTCGTCGCTCGTTCCTACGACGCGCTTGTTGAGCCAACGCTGGTCGAGGGGCGGTATCCGAGCAGCGCCGGTGAGGTGATGATCGACGAGTCGGCTGACCTACCCATTGGGCAAAGCGTCTCGCTCGGCGGGCAACCGGCGACGATTGTAGGTCTGACCGAAGATGCCACGGTTCTCGCCGGCGTCAACATTGCGTTCGTCACCCTTGACTTCGGTCAGTCCGTCGCCGTGAGCGGCCAGGATCTCCTGCTCGCCAAGTTGACCGATCAAACGCCAACCGTCGACCCTTCGCTCAAGATCCTCACCGCAGAACAGATTGGCGATGACGCACTCGTACCGCTCGATGGAGCGATCTCGTCGGTGACCCTTATCAAGGCGCTGCTCTGGTTGATCACGGTGATCGTCATCGCCGCGATCATCTACATCAGCGCGCTCGAGCGGACACGCGACTTTGCGGTGCTCAAAGCAGTCGGTGGTCGAACATCCAAGTTAGGCGGATCGTTGCTCATTCAGGGGCTTGTCATGACGCTGCTCGCTGTCGTCGTCGCAGGCTTGCTACAGCTCGCCATCGCTCCAAGCTTCCCGCTCAAAGTGCGGGTGCCAACCAGCGCATGGTTCACGATCGGTGGGGGTGCAACGCTCGCTTCGATCGCCGCTGGTGCCGCGGGCGTGATGCGAGTGCGATCAACCTCGCCTGCAGAGGCCTTTGCATGACCACACCACTCGTTGCGATTGATGACCTGGTCGTTGAGTACATCACCGACCGGTACAGCATTCGCCCTCTTGACCGCTTCACGATGCACGCGCCACCCGGTGAACTGGTGGCGCTGCTGGGCCCTTCAGGCTCGGGTAAGACCACGTTGCTCTCCATCCTCAGCGGCATGATCGCCGCTACCTCAGGATCGGTTTCAGTCAACGGCATCGATGTTCTCGGCCTACAAGGCTCTGCGCTTGAGCACTACCGGCGCGAGACGATTGGCATTGTCTTTCAGGGCTTCAACCTGATTCCCTCGCTGACTGCGCGCGAAAACGTGGCCGCTCCCCTGCTTGTGGCCGGCCACAATCGCAAAGCCTGCCTCGCTCGTGCTGAGGAACTCCTCCATGAGGTCGGGCTCGAGGATCGTGGGGATCACAAGCCGATGCAGCTCAGCGGCGGGCAACAGCAACGAGTTGCCGTTGCCCGTGGCCTGGTTGGTGACCCGATGGTGTTGCTCGCTGACGAACCCACGGCAAATCTGGATCACATCAGTGCCGAATCGGTTGTTGAGCTGCTTCGTCGGCTGCGAGATCGAGGCCGAACAATCATCATTTCGACACACGACAACCGTTTGCTACCTGCGGTCGACCAAGTCGTACACATGAATCCCGACCAAGCAGAAACCGACGTCGAGGTAGCCGAAGTCGAGCTTCCGGCTGGCGGCGTCTTGTTTCACCAGTCAGGTGCGAGTGATTTCGTATACGAGATCCTGAGTGGCACCGTCGACATCGTCCGTGAATACGCCGACGGAACGAGCGTGGTCATCGCTACTCGCAGTGCTCCTGCCTATGTTGGCGAGCTCGGGCCGATGCTGGGCTTCCCTCGGTCAGCCACGGTCGTCGCACAAGGACCAACGAAGCTCCTTCGGCTGACGACGGAGCAATTCAGGTTGCGACACGCCGAACAGACCTAGACCGTCTGGGATCACTGTCGGGCGTGCAACTACATTGCAGGGGTGCGAGCCAATCCGATCAAGGACCGTCTGGCAGCAGGCGAGACAGTCTTCGGCACCATGGTGTTTGAATTTCTCAGTCCTGGCCTGCCGCAGATTCTGCAGAACGCCGGCGCTGACTTCGTGTTCTACGACATGGAACACAGCGGCTTCTCCTACGCCGAGATCAAAACCCAGCTTGCGCTCTGTCGCGGGCTAAACATTGTGCCGCTCGTTCGCCCGCGGGCGACCACCCACGAGCACACCGCGCAGCTGCTCGACTTGGGCGCTATGGGCATGCTGTTCCAGATGTGTGAGACCGCCGAGCAGGCCGAACAACTCGTGCGGCTCACCAAGTATCCACCGGCAGGCCAACGAGGCGCCATGTTTGGCGGCGCCCACGACGACTACAGCGCGTCGACCGTGCCAGAGATCATCGATGGCGCTGAGGCGCGCACCATGGTCTGTGTGCTCATCGAGTCTGAGCAGGGCATCGCGAACGCAGAAGAGATCATGGCGGTGCCGGGCGTCGACGTTGGACATCTTGGCCATGGCGACCTTTCCCTCTCACTAGGTGTGCCCGGCGACACCGGCCACTCAACAATGCAGGCAAGCATCGATCGGCTCATCGATGCGTGCGAGTCGAACAACAAGGCAGCAGCTTGTCTTGCAGGTGATGTCGCCACCGGCATCGAATGGGCATCTCGAGGCTTTCGTATGATCAGCTATAGCTACGACATCGGCCTGATGACGTCAGCGTTGTCGACGGGTATTCACGCAATGAGGCAGGTTGGCGATGCCACTCAGTAGCGACGACGTCGACGCGTACAACGAACGCGGGTGGGTCGTCGTTGACGGCGCCTTCTCTGCATCCGAGGTCGCGGTACTTGAGACGGCGGCGCTTGAGGTGCTTGAACGGCCTGGTCCCGAGGTAGGAAGAGAGGCCGACGGGTCTCCCCACGTGTGCTGGGGTATGCACCTGTTCGATGAACGCCTCGCTGCGCTCGTACATCATCCTGAGCTCGTCGAAGCGAGCCGCCAGCTCTTGGGCGAAGAGTTCTTTGTTCATCAGTCGCGGATCAACATGAAACAGACCAACGGCTCAATCGTTGCCTGGCATCAGGACTTTGGCACCTACCATCGGGTCGATGGCGTGCCCGATCCTCGGGGCATCATGATCGCCGTGTTCCTCGATGACGTGTCAAACGTCAATGCGCCACTGCTCGCTGTGCCGGGCTCGCACCGAGAGGGACTCGTTTCGACAGCACAGCTGGATCCCAGCTCACCCGACTTCGAAGCCGTGTCGCGCTACCGCTACGACATCACCGGCAAGACTATGTCCCGGCTAGTGGCTGACTACGGCCTCGAAACGATCACCGCCAAAGCGGGCTCGCTGTTGCTCATGGACATAACGGTCGTGCACGGTTCGTCGGTCAACATCAGTCCCTTGCGTCGCCTGCTGCTCTACATCAACGTGTGCCCGGTCGACAACCGAGGTGAGTCCTACGAGCGGCCCGAGTACTACGCGGCGCGTGACTTCTCTCCTATTCAGCCGGCGGCGGCGGACTGCCTGCTTCAGTTCGCGTGATCTCGTTCGAACGGCTTGACGCTCCACTCGGGGCACTGGTCACCGGGTTCGAAGCCGGCCATGAAACTGAACCCTCAGTCGCCAGCTCACTTGCCGACGGCCTACTCGCCCACTCGGTGCTGATCTTTCGAGGCAACGAGATTTCGCCTGCTGGTCTCGTGCAACTCGGTCGCGCCTTTGGTGAGCTCGAGGTCCTCCCTGAGCCGGACAAGCGCCATCCCGACCATCCGGAGATTTTCAACCTGACCAACGTGCGCCCCGACGGCGACATCGTCACCTACGACGAACCACAATCGGTGTTTCTGCGAGGCACGCAGCGATGGCATACCGATAGTTCGTTTCGCCAAACTCCAGCACTGTGCACCATGTTGTACGCAGTCGAAGTCCCGCCACAGGGTGGCGAGACGCAGTTCGCATGCATGCGCCAGGCGCTCGCACAACTCCCCGCACACGAGCGATCCGAGATCGAAACGCTTTCACTTGTGCACAGTTACGAGTACTCACGCGCCAACAATCCAGGCGAAATGGATGCCATGAGCGCCGAGGAACGAGCGAAGTACCCGCCGGTCACGCATCCTTGGGTTCGCAGCCACAGCGACGGTTCGCAGTCCTTGTACATGGGCGGCCACGCATCGCACATCGAGGATCGAGATCCGGCTGAAAGTCGACGCTGGTTTGCAGAGATCGAAGCCCGACTCGCCCCTGGTGGCGTGGTGTATGAACACCACTGGCAGGCACACGATTTGGTCGTGTGGGACAACCGCACCACGTTGCACCGTTTGATGGACTACGACATTGCCAACGACCGCCGAGTCATGCGTCGAATCACCGTCGCTGGCTCACCCGTCAACTGACCCCACTAACTCCAGTGATTCGGTACGTGCGCGCCGCGGTTGCGGCGAACAGATCGTGGCGTTCTGATTCGGTGTAGCCACTCGCCATGATTTGGAACGCGTTCCACAGCACCGTGTACGGCAGGGTCTGGCGGTCGACGGGAAAGTTGGACTCGAACATTGCGCGGTGCGGTCCAAACATGTCGATCGCAAACCGAACCATGTCTGACCAGTAGTCAGCGGCCTGTTCAGACGACGGTGGCGCGTCGAGTCCCGTCCACGGAGTTCCGAAGTAGTGCTCCATACCAATACCGCCGACCTTGAGTACCACGTTCGGACACGCAGCAACGGCCGCTATTCCAGCCCGCCAGGTCTCTTGCATTTCGGCTCGATGCGTGGCGTGCGGACCAATCCCCAAGGGGCCACCCAGATGGTTGACCACGATCGTGCACTCAGGAATAGCTCGTGCCAGGTCGGCGAGTTCGACAAGTTGGTCAAAGTAGAGCCACGCATCGAAACTCAAGTCCTTTGCCGCGAGTCGCCGGACCCCGTCGCGAAAGCCGGGAGCGGCGAGCTGGTGCTGTTCTGGATTGTGGTGGCCGTTCTTAACGTCATCGAACGGACTCCAATTGACGCCATGCCGGATACCACGGAACAACCCATCGCCAGCATCGACATGCGCAGCGAGCACGTCGTCTAGTTGGGGGCCAAGCGTAAAGTCGGCGTGTCCGACAATTGCAGCAATACGTGTGTCAGTCCGTGTGACTGCAGCGGCCTGCTCAGCGACGAATCGAGTCTCACCCACGGGAGCGAAGGCTGCGTCGGCATCGGCGTCATAGCTCGCATTGCACTCCACAAACACGGTATGGGTCACGTTGTGTGATGCCCTCGTATCGACGATGAGTTCGGGCGCGAGATACGTGCTGCCGTCGCGGTCCCACAGGTGATGGTGCGGGTCAACGATGTGCTGATTCGGATCAATCGCTTCTTCTACTCGTTGGCCTAACCACTCATGTCGTTCGTAAATCGCCATACGCGAAAGCTAGTAGATGTACGGGCGGTGACCCCTCAGTTCGCGAGCGAGCTCGGGGCCAAATTATGGTCTCGTGCATGTCGATCTATGAGAAGCGGACCTACAGCATCACGGTAGGGCACATGCCCGAGGTGTTTCGGCTCTATGAGGAAGAAGGCTGGCCGGCAATGACCCAAGGTGGCTTCGACGCCAAGCTAGTCGGCTACTTCACCTCTGACACGGGCCCGCTGCATCAACTCATTCATATTTGGCGGTTCGACGACGATGCCGATCGTCGCGCGTTTTGGAGTGGGATCTTCGCCGACGAAGAGTTCATGAAGTTCGCGGTCCAGATTCGCAGCCACGTCGACGCTCAAGATGTGCAACTACTGAACGCCGCACCTTGGGGCCCACAAGCTTGACGTCACCAGCAGCGGGCGTCGCTGCCAAAGACACGACGCTCAGCCCCAAGGCAATTCTCGCGGTCGTTGTACTCGTCGCCGTGCTTATCGGCGGCAACTTCACTGCGCTCAAGTTCGCACTCGATCACTCGACGCCACTGCTCATAGCCGGGATGCGAACGGTCATCGGCGGCACTTTCCTGCTCGGCTTCGCATGGTTCCGAGGTGAACGATTCCCAACCAACGCCCGCGACTGGTTCAACATCTTCATGGTGTCCTTGAGCATCACCACGATCTCCAGCGGGTTCCTGGTGTACGGCGTCAACCGCGTAACCGCCGGTGTTGCATCACTCATTGCGAGCACCATGCCCATGTTCACCGCCGTACTCGCGCTCGTGCTTATGAAGACGGCCGTCAGCCGCTTGGCGGTCGCAGGTCTGGCCGTGGGGTTTGCTGGCACACTGGTGCTCGCTTCACCTTCGTTCGAAGGAAGCACGGCCACGATTGGCATCGTCAGCCTGCTCATTGCGGCAATCGCGTGGGCGTTCGGCAACGTGTACATGAAGTGGCAAGACATGACCAACGTGAGCCCCATCATGCTGGTCGGGTTGCAGCTCTACATGTCGGCGATCTGCCTCGTGCCGTTCGCTCTCGTGGTAGAAGGCACCGGCGAAACCGACTGGTCGATCGGGCTCTTCGCTCCCCTTCTCTACGCTGCAATACCGGCCAACGCCGTCACCTTTGCGCTGCTCGCCACTGTGGTTCGGCGAGCAACGCCGACACAGGCCGCGTCGACGGCGTATCTGATTCCGCTGTTTGGTGTCTTCTTCGGCTGGCTGATTCGCGACGAACGCCTTGGACTCATTGAGCTTGGTGGCGGGCTCTTCATCATCGTGGGTGTCTACATGCTGGTAACGGCGACAGCCCGACAATCCAGCTAGCGCCATCAGCCGATGTTTGGCAGGATCTGAGTGATGAAACCGCTGCAGCATCTGGTCGTGGTTGAACGAGCCGGGTCAGTGGCTGGCGCCTACTGCGCAAAGCTCTTTGCCGACGGCGGGGCCACGGTCACCGTTGCCGGATCGAGCCAACTTTCGTCTTCACAGCAGGCGTACTACTACGACCGAGTTCGGCGCGTCGCGACTGGGTCAGCCTTGGACTGGGCTGCGGCTGATGTGCTTATCGAGAGTGCGGCGCCTGATCCCCTTGCACCGATCTCGCTTGAGGGGCACGACCATCTAGTGCGGGTTCAAATAAGCCCCTTTGGCATGTCGGGCGAACGGCGAGCATGGCGCAGCACGGATCTGATCGACTACGCGCTGAGTGGGCACTCGTATCTGTACGGCGATCCGGATCGAGAACCGCTGCGCGGGCCGCCCGATCAACCAGCCGTCGCAGCAGGTCTCTACGGATTTATTGGCGCCATGGCCAGCCTGCTCGCGCGTGACCGCTTGGGCAGCGGCCAAGGTGTCGAAGTGAGCCATCTACAGGTCATGGTCGCGCTCCACCAGCTCACATTGCTGCGTTGGATGATGACCCGCAACGTGTTCTGTCGCATGGGAAATCGCTACACAGGCCAGGGCCAACCCAACGGTCCGTACCCGTGCGCCGATGGTTTCGTGTCAATCGTGGGCGTCACCCAGCCACAAGTCGAGGGACTACTTGCGGTAACCGGACTCACACATTTGATGGACCACCCTGAGATCACCTCGCCGCTGGACTTTCAGAGTCATCCGGAGTTGCTCGATGCTCCGTTGACCGCATGGTTGGCCGACAAGCGCGTCGACGAGATCGTCGACCTGTTTCAGGCCATGCGCATTCCGACATCGCCGGTGTTGAACATGAGCCAGCTACTCGACGACCCACAACTTGTCGCACGCGATGTGCTGCAGCCGCTGGTGGGCGATCCAACGGTTCGGGCGCCTCGTCCGCCGTTTCTGTTCTCGCATCAACAACCCCGCGGGCCGGGCGCGTGGCAGCCCGGCGATCTTGCAGGTGGCCCGCTCGCCGGACTGAAAGTACTCGACCTGGCCCGAGTATGGGCCGGGCCGTTGTGCGCTCGCATTTTGTCGGACTTGGGCGCCGAAGTCACCTGGGTCGAAGCGCCATGGCATCGCGGGCCACAACAGATTCCACAGTCTGTTATCGATTCCTCTCGACTGTTCCCCAACGACGAAGCTGGCGAGCGGCAATGGAACCGCAACACCCATTTTGTGAAGTACGCACTGGGCAAGAAGTCGCTCGCCGTCGACATGCAGACTTCGCCGGGGCAAGAGTTGTTCGCTCGGCTGGTCCCGCACGCACATCTGGTCCTCGAGAACTTCAGCTCGCGAGTGATGCCACAGCTTGGCTTCAGCGAGGAACGGCTACATCAGCTAAACCCTGACCTCATCTACCTGACCATGCCTGGGTTTGGGCGCAGTGGTCCGGCCGAGCACTGGCTCGCGTACGGATCCTGCGTTGACTCCCATGCTGGACTATCTAGTCTGATCGGCTATCCGGGGGAAGTCCCCTGGAAGGGTGGCGTCGCCTGGCCGGACCCAATCGCCGGCCTCCATGCCGCCTCCGCCGTGCTGATGACCTTGTGGAGTGGGCAAACAGCAGGCACCGGTGGAGTGACAATTGAGTCGGCACAGTTCGAGGCCATCGTGACTGCGGTTGGTGACCGGCTCGTCGAGGCACAAACCGACGGACACCATGTCCCCCATGGCAACCGAGAGGCCAGCTTTGTTGCCCAGGGTGTATACCAGTGCGCAGGCGAGGACAATTGGATCGCCATCTCAGCGCCCGACGAAGCCACCTTTGCCGCCTTAGCTGACTTTGTTGGGATCGACCACGGCCTGGGCGACAACCACGGCAACCACGACGCACTCGACGATGCCATCACTGCCTTCAC
>Ga0079202_10000415_pt1 | contig 13855 bp, 16 predicted proteins | sample PorBlaBluebeHill_FD_68601 | JGI IMG/M metagenome (GOLD analysis project Ga0079202, IMG submission 68601) | Marine algae microbial communities from Blueberry Hill - Blueberry Hill, Maine | ecosystem: Host-associated > Algae > Red algae > Blade | place: USA: Blueberry Hill, Maine
GTCATGCTCCAACCGATTGGTCTAGACAACAATCGCGCCGCGTTCTATGACATGTTCGACGCATGGCGCGCCCAGGTCGCCCCAGATCATGGCGAAGCCGACGACTCCGTATTCGACCAGTTTCGATCGAACATGTACGACGGCGACTTCCTGTTCAACACGACCCGCGAACAAGCAACAGCGATCGCAACGCCCACCATGGTGTTGATGGGTGATGATCTCTATCACCCCGAGTCGACGTCGCGAGAGTTGGCAGATCTGCTGCCCAACTGCACCTTCGTCGAACACTGGAAGAGCGGTGACGCACTCGCCTCGGCAACCGAACTGATCGCGTCGTTCCTCGCCGCCGCGTCGTAACGACCACACGCAATGGCGATCCAGGTCGTGCGCTACGTGAGCGACTAGATTCGTCTTTTGGGTTCTACCCGGGAGCCTCCGCACGGGAGGCATCCAATGAGAATCTTGATCAAGGCGAGCGGCCAGACGCTTGCGGGCGAGCGGAGCTTTGGACTCGACCCAGACGCCGTGCTCGCTCTGGCCCGCGAAATCATCGAAGCGAGTAATCGCTCCGAGGTAGCAGTCGTAGTTGGTGGCGGCAACATTCTGCGAGGGTCTGACAGCGACAGGTTCGGGGTCGACCGCGTCGAAGCCGACAACGTCGGCATGCTCGGCACGGCGATCAACGCCGTCATACTGCGCGGGGCTATCACGTCGCAGTCAACCAAGGAAGTGCGAGTAATGAGCGCGCTGCCCATGACGTCAATTGCGGAGCCGTACATCCGGCTTCGAGCGATGCGGCACCTGGAAAAGGGTCGAATAGTGATCATGGCCTGCGGTATTGGTCAACCCTTCGTGACAACCGACTACCCAAGCGTGCAACGTGCGATAGAACTCGAAGTTGACCTTCTCCTTGCAGCGAAGAACGGGGTTGACGGCATCTATGACAGTGATCCAGCTTTGAACCCTGTGGCCCAGCGATTTGATGCGCTGACGTACGACGAGGTCATCGACCGTGGAATCGCCGTGATGGATCCGGCCGCCTTCATTTTGGCTCGTGAGCATCAGATGCCAATTCGGGTCTTTGGCAGTTCGGTGACCGGCGCGCTTGCAGCCATTCTCGATGGCGCACCAGTTGGTTCTCTCATCAGCAGTCAGCCGGTTACGAGTTAAGACATCTTTCCACAGTGCAAACACGCCGTTACCAACTGCGTAACAACGCCGGTAACCCCTATCCGCCGGAGGCGACCTGACGTTTACTTGGGTTGGTCGACAACGCGTCGACATGAGGAAGGAACCAATGCGAACTACCAGAACCGTCGCAGCCGTGCTTGCAACACTGCTGTTGGCGACGCTTACTATCTCGATCGGCGTAGGTGATGCCGAAGCACAGAACGATTCACAAGCCACGTACTACGTGGAACTCACAAACATCACTGATGCTCAGTATTTGACACCTCCGAACTTTGCCGCTCACGTCGGTGGAATCCATGTCTGGCAAAAGGGTGAAGCGGCCAGCGCTGGTGTTCAAGCTGTGGCTGAAAACGGCGGTGTCGGAGTTCTTGCGGCTGAACTGACCGCTGCGATCGACGACGCCGGCTTAGGCGACAGCGTGGTGGGAGCCGCCGACCCAATCGCACCAGGTACCTCGGCGAGCTTCGAGATCACTACTTCAGCCGACTACTTCAGCTTGGTGTCGATGGTGATTTGCACCAACGATGGTTTCGGTGGCATCGACACCGCAGGTCTGCCGAAGGTCGACGGACAAACCCGCAACTACAAGGTGCGTGCTTTCGATGCCGGAACCGAAATCAACACCGAGCTCCGCTCGGATCTTGTTGGTGCGCCCTTCTGTGGCGATGGTGATGGAACTGGTGCAAGCGATCCAACTCTGGCCGAAGACGGCGTCATTCGTAGGCACCGCACCCTCAAAGGTGTCGGCGATCTAAATCCGGCACTTGACTGGGGCGGCCCCGTCAGGGACATCGAGCTGCACCTATTCGGTGTCCGGGATTCGGTACGACCAATCTCGTGTTTCAGTCGGGAATTGGATGCTTCGAGATAGTGAGTGGTTCGATGAGAACCAAGGTAGCTACGCTTTCTCAGAACTTGCCGAAGTTGACACGCAAACTGGAAACTTTGGCCTTGGTGACTCCGACGACTTGCGGCTCCAGATCGCGATGCATTCCAATGTCTCTGGTGACAAACTGAAGATTGACTCAATCGCTTTCTATGATGAGGGGCCAGGATGAGATCTATTTGTGTTGCGTTGGTAGCGGCGTTGGTGTTGGTTTCGTGTGCAGGCACATCCGACTCTGCGGCCGGCGTGGTGGTAGTTCAGCCGGAGCTTTCGACTCGGTCTTTGGGTGAGTCTGGCGGGGTGGTGTGCTTTGATAGCGCCGATTCAGGTCATGGCTATGACCCGGCTGGATTTGTTAGTGGGCTAGCAGGTCTTGCAGATGCTTGGGTTGAGGTGTCTGTTCGAGCAATTGAGCCAACAACAGGTGATGAACGCGATCAAAGTCCATTTATTGCAAGGCTCGATGAGGACATCGAGGGCTTCGCTACGAACGCTGTTTACATAGACAGCGGCCTAGCTCGTCTCAAGAAGAAGGAATTCGAGTCGTTGCTGTTGCCCGTCATGGTCGATGAACTGCCGGAGGCGAATGTGGCGGTAGCGATTGGGGCTTTCGTCCCTAGCGTCGATGGTACGTGGCAAGCAGTTTTGGCCTGTCACAATCGCACCTTTGAAGCGCTGCATTCCTGGGCGGCAAAGACCGATCGTGGCAAAAACAACGTTGATCTCGCCGATTTCAACTTGTTTCTTGCGAACCTGGTCGGGTTCGGCGGCAAGAATCAAGCACCGAGGCCTAACGATGCTCTTGTTGCTGAGCTTGTGGCAGACATTGGTTTCAAATACGACGAGTCCGCCCTGTTGAGCTGGGGAGAACTGTCGCCCCTTGATCGCAGTCTTCACGATGCACCCGACGAAGTTCTCGTCAATTACGAGAACGAGCTTCTACTGATTCGACTTCCCAAGGCGTGGCATGACCAACGTGGTGCCACAATTTGTACTCGCACTCCAACGGGTTGGAACCCCTGCTTCTCTAGTGACTTCAAGATGGATGAGTCAGATCTCATTCCACTTGAGGCGTTGCGGGGTAAGGGCGAGTCGCTCGAAATCACTATCTCACCAGCAGACGAACTATCTCGACTAAGCCCCCAGGTGCTCGTCACCATCGACAGCGCCGACCTGGACGCCGCAACGGAGAGCTTGGTCGAAATCGTCACCGATCTCGCACCAGCGGTAGCTGCCAGGGGTCCCCAAGCAATTCGGGCAGACGTTCAAACCGGAACCGACCTACTGTCCGAGTGAGTCCCTGAAGATTGCGAGAGGTCATGTAGCGACAACATCCGCTTAGTTGCAACGAATTTCGCAGACAAACATGGTCGAACTTCGGGACGGATTTTGCGAGGTCGGAAGGACAAATTTGGCTTTTTTCCAACCGTTCTGTGGTGATGGTCCTGCATCCGATGTAAGCGATCCAGCACTTGCCGAGGGCGGCGTTATTGAACGCCATCGCGGCATCAAGGGCGTTGGTGACCTTCCTGACAGCTTTGACTGGTCAGGTCCCGTTGCAGTCATCACCGTGACAAACAACGGCTAGGCACGCTGAGCGACTTTTGTGGGGGTACATGGTTGGTGTCCAGCGTGGACGCCAACCATGTACTCGGACTCGCGATCAACTGGGCTCGGTGTTAGCTTCTGCGAGAGCGACCCAGAAGCTGCTCGACCGGGCAACACATTCACCAGTCGCTGAGAAGACGGCCCCGCCGGCGCCGCGCTTGCGGCCATCCCAGTCGCGGCCGTATGTGCCTTGCCACGCAACCAGCGCATAGGTGTCGCCGGGCGTGAGTGGAGCGAGGACGTCGACGGCGAGTTGAACGGTCAGCGAGGCACGTCGCCCGTCAGCATTGCCAGCGTAGATGGCCTGAGCGCAGTCGACGGCGGCCCACAGAACTCCTTCGTCCACGGAGCCATCAGGCTGGACGGCCCAGTCGGGAACAGTCCAATCCGTGGCCCATCTGCCGTCGTCCATTGGACCCGGGTGCACTCGCATCGAATCGGGTTCAAGGCCACACGAAAAGCAAACCGGCACGGGGTGGTCACTGTGCGCTGGGAATCCGGCGCGAGCCGCTTCGGCGGTTTCCACGGAGACAGCTTCGGTCGTGGCAAAGTTGGCATCCCAGGTCGTTGCTATGAGTACAGGCGCTTCGGGCTCGGCGGGGTTGACGAGATGCCAGGTCGGGGTGTCGCCAGTTTGCTCCACGACGATCAGGTCGGTCTCAAGCGGAATAGGTGCACGAATCGCAACCGTGACTGGTTGTCCGATGGCACGCCTCAGGCGGTGTGCGGTCCAGCCTCCCTGGCCTGAGTCGGTCGGACCCAGGAACCATTTGCCGACACGGATCGTGCCATCGCTGCTGCTCACCGTGGTGCTACCCAAAATGATCGGGATTGGGCGACACAATCGCCTGTGCGGTTGAACAAGGCAGCCGCGGCGCCTCGCTTGCGGCCATCCCAGTGCGGTTGGTAATCGCCGTTCCAGGCAACCAGCGCATAGTCGGTATCCAGTTCGATCTCTTCGTAGATCGATACGGCAAACTGCACGGTGACCCCGCGGCGTTCGCCGCCGTCGTGACTCGTGTACCAACCACATGCGCAATCCATAGCCATCCACAGCAATCCTTCGTCGATGCCTGACCGCTCATGGCGTTGGCTGTCAGGAAGCGAAGACGGAACCCGAAACGGCGTCGCCCAGCGCCCGTCGCCGAGGGGGCCAGCATGCACATTGAGCGATGCGTCGTGGAAACCGCAGGAACAACAGTGTGGCGCCGGGTGGGTTTCGGCAGTGATTTGAAATTGCTCGCGAGCGCGTGCTGCTTCGTCGATGGAGACGGCGGGAGTTGTCGCGTAGTCGGCTTCCCACCGGCTGGCTTCAAGGATGATCGTGTCAGGCGCTGCGGGATCGACCAGATGCCATACCTCATCACCTGCGTGCACAACGTCGAGATCAACCTCAAGCGGGATAGCGCTGCGCAGAGCAACGGTTGCGGGCTGGCCTACGGCCCGAACAAGCTCATGCGACGCCCAGCCGCCTTGACCCATGCCGGTTTGGCCTTGACGGCTGGTTGGAATTCGAATGGTCGCCATAACGCAGGCGAACGTATCGCCGAGCGGCCGCTAGATCAAAACTGAGCGGGCGCAAGTCCAAACAGCGTGCGAGCATTTCCGCCGATGAAAGCCGCCCGGTCTTGCTCAGGAAACATGTCTACGAGGGCGTTGAGATCATGGACATATTCAGGTGTGTGGTCGGCGTGGGGGAAGTCCGAAGCCCACATGAATCGGTCGACCCCGAAACGTTCAGCGAGTGAAGGGATCGTTCGCTCATCGGGATCACAGCTAATCCAGATGCGTTCACGGAAGTAGTCGCTTGGCTTGTGTTTTAGCGGCACCTTGTTGCCAATGAATGTGTGGCCGTAGACGGCATCAATGCGATCCAACCAGTAGCCGATCCAGCCGCCACCAGATTCGAGCACGAGCACCTTGAGCTTGGGAAAGCTGTCGAACACGCCGTAGTCAAACAGCGAGGTGAACTGGTGACGGACGCCATCGCTTGCGGTTACCGAGGCAAGTAGTCGCAGCTGCTTAACGTTTTGCCAATCGCCCATTCGGGCGCCTTTGGTCCACTGCGGTTCGAACGTTGGGTGGATGGCAAACGGAATGTCGAGATCTTGTGCAGTCGCAAACACGATGTTGTGGTCCGGGTGACCAAGCGGCTTGGCGTCATGGGTAAACGGACACACGTACGCGCCCATCGCTCCGTCGTTCACGGCACGTCGCATCTCTTCTGCTGCGGCCTCAGGGTCGCTAAGAGAAATGTGTGCTGTCGGCACAAGCCTCGGTTCGCCTGCCGAGAACTCGCAGATCCAACGGTTGTACGCCCGCGTGTATGCCTGGCTCAGTTCGGGATCCTTGAGCTCTGCTTCCCACAACAGACCCACGGTTGTGTACAGAATCGCGACATCGATGTTCTCGGCGTCGAGCATCTCGATTCGTTCACCCGCATGCATGGAGCCATAGGGTGCCTCGCGTAGATAGGTGCGCTCGGGATCCTTCTGCAGCGCCCCAAGGTCGGGGTACCCCATTGCGCCGAGTGTCGATGGGAAGCCTCGGCGCGACATTGCGGACCGCTCACCATTGATCTCGAGTTCTTCGAGGCCGTTCTCATCTACTGTGATTCGTAGCGCTCGATCTCGGTACTTCGGATCGATGTAGTTTTCCCAAAGATCGGGCGGCTCAAGGATGTGCGCGTCCGCATCGACTGCGCCGTTGACGTCAATGCGATGCGTCTCGTGCATCGGCTTCTGAGCAGAAACAAAGACTGACATAGGAGCTCCTCGGTCTCCTGTGGACCTTAGAACACCAAGCCGGCGCTAGAACATTGACGTCTGTTCGGGTTCCTCAACATTAGGTGCTTCGGGTAGGGGGTCGAGATGGGGCAGGTGTCGGCACACCTCGGCGTGCACGTGGCGCGCCAACGCCGGCGAGTCAATGTTCTCGGGTTGGTGTACGAACAGGTACGGCGTGCGCCCCTCGCTGATCCACTCGACCAACTGTGGGACCCACGCAAGAAGTCCCTGAAGTGTGCCGTCGGGAGAATCCTGACCGATGACTCTGATGATCGGGTGAGGACCGACGGCGTCGAGCGAGATGGGCAACTTCGGCTTATTGCGCCGCTCGTCTGACGCCGCTTCGGACCGCGCTGGCGCCGCGTACAAGGGACGTGTATCGAGCACCACCCGACCGACGCCACGCTCGACAAGCAGCTCGTCGAGTTCACGATGGGCGGCTGACCCATCGAAGAAGCCGGGGTGTCGCAGCTCGACCGTCCACTTCCAGTCCGCCGGCAGTCGCCGTATGAATGCAAGCAGCACGGGCAGCCCGCCAGGCTCAAAGGCGGGTGGAAGTTGTACCTGCAACGGTCCGACGCGATTGCCGAGAGGTTCGATGGTGTTCAGGAAACTGCGGACGGGGCGTGCAACATCGTTAAGGCGACGATCGTGGGTGATCTCGCGTGGCAGCTTGAACGCGAATCGAAATGACGGTGGTGTCTGATCGAGCCAACGTTGAATGGTGTCGCTCGATGGCTCGGCATAAAAGGTCGTGTTGCCTTCGACGGCATTACACAGCTTGGTGTAGAGGCCGAGCTCGGTGCCCGCTCGCGTCCGTTGCGGATAGAAGCGGCCAACCCATGGTCGGTGCGCCCACATTGGGCAGCCCACGCGCACGTGTTTGGAACCTAGATGCCTATGTCGCGCACGTTGTAGTTGCGCAGCAGTGACTCGCGAGTTTCTGGTGAATAGCGATTGCGGTCGTGTTCGCCAGCAAAAGGTACGAAGTCGTAGCGGTCTTCGTGGGAGAAGTGCTGGGCTCGAGCGTCGATAGCTAGATCGATGATCCGGCTGCGCTCATGCACGTACTCGTCGTCATAAAAACTGCCTTCGTTGCTCAGAGCGCCACGTTGATTGATCACCGAAGAGCGCCGGTGGAAACCGAAGTTGACTGTGATGCGACGGTCGGCAGATGTGTTGGCAAACGAGCCATGCAGCGTCTGGCGATTCGTCATGGTCAGATCGCCCGGTCCACACACCAGCGGCACCGCATTGGGAAGCCGCTCATCACCACCATTCGCCGCAACGAGTGCTGTGATGTCGACCTTGCCCCACGTGTGCGAACCAGGAACCACCCATACCCCGTTGCCTGCGGTGCTGCCCCACAGCTGAAGCTGGAAGTTGAACCCGTGTATTCCGGGATTCCAGTCCGGGCTATCCCAGTGGATCTGGCCGTCTTGATGCCACGCAATCGACGGACCGAGACCGGGTTCCTTTATAAACAATACCTCGTTGAAGGGTGTGAAGTCAGGGCCATTCACGGCTTCGGCGACCCGTAACAGGTCGGGGTGGGCGTACACCCGCAGGAACGTCTCGCTGAGCTGCAGGCATCCGGTGACAAGGAAGGGCACGTCAGCAGGGGCATTCTTTGCTGGGGTCGGCTCGTGCATCTTGACCTGATGGCGGCCATTGAGCAGGGTCGTACCGCCCCACGGGTCGCTGAGCGGGGTGGTCATGAGCCACGGGTTGATCGTCAGGTCTCGACCGAGCACAGGTCGACCGTGACGATCGACATTGGACTTCTTGTGTGGATAGGGAGCATGGCCAAGCAGGTCGTCGATGTCAGCGCGTAGCTCTTCGAGCTCGACCGTGTCGACGACATTCTCGAAGACATAGAAGCCGTGTTCCCAGTAGGCGTCCAGAATGTCTTGATGCAGCGATCCATCGTCGCCGTAACGGATTGGTCCGCGATTGTTTATGGCTCTCGCGGCAGCTTCGCTAGCGGCGAAATAGTCAGCGCTACTACAGGCGCTGGTGCTGGTGCTCGCAGTGGTGCTTGTGTTGGTTGGTGGGCTGGTCATGTGTCGAGTCGTTCCACTCGGGCGGCCTTGCCGGTCGTTCCATGGGCGATGCCAACGTTTCGATGGAGGTTGCGCGTGTTCTTTGCTTGGCCGTGAATACGGGGTCCTGCGGCCAGCAATGCTCCGTCAACGGTGATTGCTTCGCCGCTTACAAAGGCTGCGTCGTCGCTTGCCAGGAACAGTGCGGCGCCAGCGATGTCGCTTCCCTCGCCGCGCCGTTTCAGTGGCTGAAACTCGTTCATGACCCGCTCAGCGTCTTCCTCATCGCCAGAGTGCATGAGCGGCGTGAAGATCAGGCCGGGGCAGATGGCGTTGACCCGGATTTCGTGTGGCGCAAGCTCGACCGCAGTCGTCTTCGTTAGGTTGATAACCGCCGCTTTTGCTGCGGAGTACGCCTGAGGTCCTGCGCCGCCGCCGATGCCAGCAATCGAAGCCGTGTTAATGATGGAACCACCAGTCGCCTGTTCGATCATGACCCTGGCGGCATGTTTGATGCCGAGGAAAACGCCCTTGGTCAGGATCCCAAACGTTACGTCCCAGTCATCGGCGCGTACCTCGGTGATTGGGCCAAAGGCCCCGCCAACGCCTGCGTTGTTGAACACGATGTCGAGCTGTCCGAACGCATCGGTTGCTAGGGCGATTGCTGCGGCGACGTCGTCTTCGACTGCGACATCGCACTTGGTAAACCTGCAGCGATCGCCGAGTCGTTCAGCTGCCGCTGACCCGTTCTCGGCATTGAAGTCGGCGATGACGACCGACGCCCCCTCGGCAATGAAACGCTCGGCGGTGGCAAGCCCCATGCCACTTGCAGCGCCGGTGATAACAGCCACTCGGCCTTCTAAACGACCCATGAAGTCCCCCTAGACCACTCTGCGGTACCCCCACGTTAGACTGTTGCATGGCGATACTTTCAGGTGACATCGTGGCCCTCAACCGCATGGAGACAACCGTGCATGCCGTTGGAGCGGCCGTCATTGTGCGACACCAGCGCAAGACAGTCGGCTTTGGAGTCGTCTCCGACAACGACGATTTTGAGATCGAGATGCCCGATGACGTTCGTGGTGAGGTCGAGATTGTCCTTGGCATGCACAACGCTGCGCCCTCGTTGGCCATGTTCGATGGCAACGATCTTCACGTGACCGTGCTGTACAGCAACGTCAACAACTTCATGGCTGGTTAGCTCGCGCCGGTTGGCGACAGAGTGTTCGGTGATAGCGCGTTCGGCGGGATTCTTCGGCCGTAACGTGCACGGCGTGATGGTTGGTTGGTCGCGGTGGTGGTTAGCAGGAGCGGCAGTGTGATGGTTGGCTAGCTCACGATGCCGGTGCTACGGAGCTCTGCAATGGCGTCGGGACCGTGGCCGATGGTGGCCAAGATCTCATCGGTGTTCTCACCGAGGTCGGGCACCCACCAGCGGTAGTCAAGCTTGTTCAAGCTGAACTTTGCGGCGGCGCGTGGTTGTCGCAGGCGCCCAGCCTTTGGATGATTCCACTCGTGAAACGACTCGTTGTGCACTGTTTGCGGGTACTCGTGCAGCTCCTCGATAGCCAACATCGGCGCAGCCGGCACGTCATAGGACCACAATCGCTCGAGCGCCTCGTCTCGTGTGAGCGCATAGAAGCCCGGCTCAACCGCAGCTCCAATATCGGCGAGCACTTGGGGATCAGACGCACGTCCTTCGGCAGTGCCATAGAGCGGGTTGTCGGCCATGTCATCGCGGCCGATCGTACGGAGCATGCCTTGTATGTCGGTGTCGCTTTGCAGGTAATAGACAAGGTGGCCGTCGCTGCACGCCGTGACGGACATGATTTGGTACAGCGTTCTTCCATCCGATGCGTCGTCGTCGAGCACGGTGTGGGCCATTCCGCCGTCGGGCCAGAAGAAGAACAGGGCCGTGTCGAGCATTGACAACTCGATGTGCTGGCCTGCGTTTTTTGGATCGCGTTCGCGTGCAAAAAGAGCGGCGGTGATGGCTTGGGCCGCAGTGAGTGCAGTTGACTTGTCGATCAGAATCGTGCGATGCACATCAGGGAACGGCACGTTTGGGTTCACCTGCACGGCGCAGTGTCCTGACACAGCCTGGATGACCGGGTCGAAGACGCCCACGTCTGCCATCGGGCCGGTCTGACCAAAGCCGGACAACCACGCAGTGATGAGCTTGGGGTTCGCTGCCCGTAGCTCCTCGTGGGTCAGCCCAAGGCGTTCGATCGCTCCCGCTCGGAAATTCTGAATGAAGATGTCGGCGTCTGCGGCCAGTTTCTTCACGATCTCGATGCCCTCGGGAGTGGTCAGATCGACAGCGATACTTTGCTTGCCCCGGTTGCAGTTGAGTTCGAGAGCGTTCATGCCGTTCTTGGCGTAGAGGTTGTTGTGACGCAAAATGTCGCCGTCGGGGAACTCGACCTTGATCACCTCGGCGCCCTGTTCGGCGAGCAGCATGGTGCACACCGGACCAGCAACCACCTGGGTCAGATCGACAATCTTGATTCCTTCGAGAGGTCCTGGCATGACGACAGTGAAGTAGAGCAGCGCTGCGCAGGCAAATTAGTGTGGCCCAATGCTTGACGGAGTCCGTGTCCTCGATCTCACCCAGTACCTGTCTGGTCCGTCGTGCACATTGCTCATGGCCGGTTTGGGAGCAGACGTCATCAAGGTGGAACCGGGGCCCAGCGGTGATGCGGCGCGGTCGCTTCCAATCATCAAGGGAGACCACAGTTCGTACTTTGCCCAGCAGAACCGTGGAAAACGAAGCGTGTGCGTGGACCTGAACGAGCCCGAGGGCCATGAGCTCGTTGCAGCGCTCGCGGGTCAGTGCGACGTGCTTGTTGAGAACTTTGGGTATGGCGTGCTGGAGAAGCGTGGCCTTGGCCCTGACCAGTTGCGCGCCGCGAATTCAGCACTGATCTACGCGTCGATCTCCACGTTTGGTCGCACGGGATCCAAGGCGCATCTTCCTGGGTTCGACCTGATCGCGCAGGCGTATGCGGGATCGGCTGCGCTCACCGGTGAACGTGATGGTGCGCCACTCGGTTCGGCGGCGCCAATGGGTGATGTTGGCGCGGGCATGATGGCGTTCGGTGCAATCTCCGCTGCGCTCTATGGCCGGGTCAGCACGGGTGAAGGTCAGTTCATCGACATCTCGATGGTTGAGTCGATCTTCAACATGCACCCCTTTGCGATCCAAGGCCCAAGCCAAACGAACGGCAAGGCTCGACTCAAGCGCACCGGCCGACACTTTGGGGCGGTGCCTCCGGCTGGCACGTTCCAAGGACCCGATGGTTGGCTTGCGATTCACGTTCTGGCGGGGCAGTGGTCGCGCCTCTGTGACGCTGCCAAGTCGATCGACCTGGCTGGCATCGACAAGTTTCAAACGCCGCAAGGTCGTGCGGAGCACCGCATCGAGCTACTCGAGACGCTTGAGTCCTGGATGCAGACGTTCTCCTCGAACGATGAGCTCGTAGCGCACCTCGAATCGCATCGCGTGCCGGTGGCACCCGTTGTTGACCCAGCTGACGCGCACCTCAACGACTGGTTCGTTGAGCGGGGAGCGGTCACCGAAATCCATGACCCGCATCTGGGTTCGATCCGAGTTCCCGGGTTTCCTATCCACGCCAGCGGTGTGCCCAGGCGTGAGGTCGAACCACTCGCCCCCGAACTCGGCGCCGACAACGCAGCGGTTCTTACCGAACTTCTCGGGTACGACCAGTCGCAGATCGACTCGCTCACCGATTCAGGCCTGCTCATATCGAACCGCTGACCGGCGCCTCTAGTTCGGTCGTTGGCGCGGTCACGGTGTGAGCCAGCGGGGCGGGTTTGCCTTCGCTCTTGCTGGTGACCACCTCGATCCTTGTTGGGCGCGTGCGGATGGTCGGATAAGCGGTGGAGCGATGTCGCATGCGTGGTGCCGGGTGCTGGTTTTGGGTCGGCCAGAGTTCGCACGCATAAGGTTGGTGAGCGGCATTGGGCCGGCGCGGTGAGCTGGTTTATGCTGGGGCCTGCCAGGTCAAGGAGTATCGGCTTGACAAGAGAGGTCGAAGCTCCGAACCCGGCAGTTCTTGAGCGGCGAGCCCTGCCATCTCTGCGGCCGTCAACGGCGGCGGCCACACAATCGGGGCGTTGTGTTCCCATGGCTTGCCATGACCTCGCAGCTGACGAGCTCTTTTGAACAGTGCACCTGCTATGGCGCGGCCGTGGTCGGCCAGTTCAGAGGCTCGCGCAAAGCCAACTATCGCAATCGTGCCGCCAGGGCGAACAAGTTCTTTCATCCGACGAAGACCAGCAACTGCATCGACGTGATGAAGCATGGCATTCGCTGCGACCAGATCGAAGGAGCCGAGCTGGAACGGGTAGCTGAAGATGTCATCGCAAACGAAAGCGCTTCGTTCGGTCGATCTTGGGTCGTTGACTGCTCGGTCAATACTTGCTTGGTCGGGATCGATCCCGGTGACACGCAAGCCACGCTCCGCCAAGTCGAACGTGAGTAGCCCATCGCCACATCCAACGTCGAGCGCTACACCGGCCGCCGGTGCAACTCCCAGGATGATCGAGTGGTAGTGGATATTCAGATTCCACCGGTCGTCCGCCATCCACCCATGCTCGCACGTGATGTAGTGCTTGCTTCGTCAGGTGCTCGGCTGTCGCGCCGCTGACTTATCAACCACGCGCTGCGCGTGAATCCCAAGATCAAAGATCGACCCGACCGCCGTGAAGAACATATATCGGATGGCTGGCCAACTGGCCTTTGGCACTACTGCTTGATAGCAGCCGCATCGGTTGGGAAGTATGTGTAGTAGCTCGTCCAGCGGTCGTCGATCCGAATCCCGACGGCGGTTCCGCACTTGTCACACACCTGATTGCGAAGATGGCTCGAGTTGCCGCAGCCGCCGCTACTGCCCTCAGGGAATTTTGTTGTTGATAAGCCAATGGCTTGTTCGCAGTTGATAACAATCCACCGGTTGCACTCGCCCGACCCAGCGAAATAGGGAACGTTGGTAGCAAGCCAGTACTGGCTAGCCGGAATGATCTCGACTTCGTCGTTCCAATCGGGCTCGAAATCGTTGGGCAGCGGCGTCAGACTTTGTGTGGCAAGTTCTGCGTTACCTGTTCGACAGGCAAGCATCCGACCAGTATGTACCACCCGTCCACCACCGCGTTCTGGAGTTTCGGAATGGACATGTGACTCGTTGAACCCACCTTGGTAAGAGCGACGGCAGCTAATCGACCCGATCTTCGGTGTTGGTAATGACGCCTCCTTTACGAAGCGTCTCAATCTCGCCTTCGGTGAAACCGAACTCGGCAAGAACCTCGGCCGAGTGTTCACC
>Ga0079202_10000426_pt1 | contig 13778 bp, 7 predicted proteins | sample PorBlaBluebeHill_FD_68601 | JGI IMG/M metagenome (GOLD analysis project Ga0079202, IMG submission 68601) | Marine algae microbial communities from Blueberry Hill - Blueberry Hill, Maine | ecosystem: Host-associated > Algae > Red algae > Blade | place: USA: Blueberry Hill, Maine
CAGTATATACTTCTGAATTTAAATATAATTTTGAAAGTAACATAGCAGCAGCACCTTCGGTAGCTCTACCATAAGTATTGTTTTCTGGTAATGCAGATTGAATGGCTAATAATTCAGATTCTGTGAAATTAAATAATTCTTGTCTTGAAGCTTCTGGTAAAGGATTTGTTTCGCCAAAGTTATCTTCGGTTGCTAAAACACCTTTTCCAAATACATCTATTAAATAATAATAAGCTAGAGATCTAATAAACCTAACTTCTGCAACAATTTGTTCTTTATTGTTAACATCTACATTTTTTAAAATAGAGAGTAGGTTATTACATTGTGGTATTGTAAAGAAAATTCTGTTGTACATATACCTAAAAAACTTGTTTTCTGAAGTCCAATCTGATGTAGTAGTTAATTGGTCAAGCCCATTATCTCCCCAACGATTCTTCATAGAATCTGAAGTAAAATCTTGTAAATTTATAATTCCTCTTAAAAAAGGAGACTCACCTGCATCGTCACTAATATCTGAACTTCCAGGTCCATCTGCCCCAGAAAGGGCAAACGATGCGTAAAGTCTTGATAAAATGCCTTCTACAGCATTTGGGTCTTGAGCTAATAGCTCTTCTAACGAAAGTTCTACTTTCGGTTTAGTATTTAAATCATCAGTACAACCTGCAAAAAGCAAAATACTGAGACCTAATACGAATTTTAAAATATTATTTTTCATAGTTCAATTTTTTTAAAAATCAATGTTAACACCTACATTATATATAGTAGCTCTAGGATAGAAGTTTGTGTCAATACCTCCAAAATTTTCAGGATCTTGCCCACTATAATTAGTTAATATAAAAGGATTATTTACTGCTCCATATAATTTAACTGTTGCGTTTTTAAATGTTTTACTGTCTAAGGTATAGCCTAATACTATATTTTCACATCTTAAAAAAGATGCTTTTTCCAAAAAGTAATCTGAATACTGTACTGGATCTCTAATCTCATTAAATGCTAAATTAGCCTCACCAGCGTAAAAATCTAAAGTATTGTTAAGCGATTGTTCATCTAAAGGTAAAATATTTTCGATAACTCCTGCTGTTAGACGTCTTGAGTTATAAATCTCTCCATCTAATTGTCCTCTAAAACTTGCGCTTAAATCCCAGTTTTTATAATTTGTATTCAATCCAAAACCAAATGTCCAATTAGGTTGTATGGCTCTATAATATCTATCTTCTTCAGTAATTAAATTATCTCCATTTAAATCTACAAAAGAACCTAAAATAGGATTTCCGTCTGTATCATATACTTGTTTAAGAACCCAAGCAGAACCAGCTTGCTCTCCAACTGCATGTCTTAATAAAAAATTACCAGTACCTATTGGTAATCCTCCACCTGCTGGTATTTGTTCTATACCTTTCAAGTCAGTAACTTCATTTTTATTATATGATATGTTACCATTTAAGGATAATGAAAAATTATCATTTTCTATTGGTCTTAAATTTAAACCTAATTCAAAACCTTTACTTTCTGTTTCACCAACATTTTGTATTAGTCTATCGCTTAAGGCTTGCCCTGGAGGGACATTTGTTACAACTAATAAATCTGTTGTTTTTCTTTTAAAAATATCGAAAGAACCACTAATTATATTATTTTTAAAGAAGTCGAAATCTAAGCCTAAGTTGTAAGTAGTAGTTTTTTCCCAAGTAAGATTCGGGTTAAATTCTTTTGCATTATACAAAGTTACACCTTGAATAAATTGACTATTAGGAGATCCAATTTGAAAAACAGGAATCGATGGAAAAAAACCAACAGCTCCAGAAATATCTTGTTGTCCTGTTTGTCCATAACCTAGTCTTACTTTTAAGTCGTTTACAAAATTAGAATTTTTTAGAAATGTTTCTTCTTTAACTTTCCATGCTAATGCAGCCGATGGAAAATATCCCCAACGATTCTCTTCAGTAAAAAAAGAAGAACCATCTGCTCTCATAGATAAAGTAACTAAATATTTGTCACCTAAATTAATATTAGAACGACCAAAAAACGATTGTAAGTTTAATAGGCTAAAAAATCTATTGGTTGGGTTTGCAGGATCTACGTTTGGAATTCGAACACCAGTAACTTCGTCGTTTCTAAACTCGTCTTTATTTCCATCATTTTTAAAGTTTTGATAAGCATAACCAGCTTGAACATCGAAAGAGTTTATAAAACCATCTAAGTCTTTAGCGTAAGATAAATAAGACTCCCAAGTTGTATTTGTAATATGTTGACGTTCTCTAAAACCTACGCCAGGATTAAATATATAAGTTCCTATTGGTTCAGTTGGATCAGGTACAAGAGTATACGTTGCTAAGGCATTCTGCGCAAAGCGCTCCTCAATATTAGCTCTTGAGGCTTCTAAACCAACATTAGTAACTGCTCTTAATTCTGGTAAAAAATGAAATTTGTAATCTAACTCTAAACTCGCTAATATTCTATTTACACGCTCTGGTCTATTACTTTGCTCTAATAATGCTAATGGGTTGCTAGCTCCAACTCTACCATTTGGTAAGTTTGGATCTGTTGCAGATAGGACTTTACTGTAAAAACCTCCAAATATTGAATTTGCATCATATATAGGTTTTGTTGGATCCATAGAAATTCCGCCTCCTAAAGCTCCACCTTCATTTATAGAATTTTTTTCTACAAGTGTTCCTTTAGCATTAAAATCAATTTTTAAGTGGTCGTCTAATAATTTTGGTGTTAAACGCAATGAAGCTGTAAAACGCTCGTAGTCGTTTCTTTTAACAACACCTTCGGTTTCATTGTAACCAATAGAAACTCTAAAAGGAATTTTACCTAATAGATTAGCTCTTACTCCAAAATTGTAATCGTTTGTTATGGCAGTTCTATAAATAGCATCTTGCCAATCAGTATTGTAAATAGCTCTATTACCATCTGGTGTGCTTATTATTTGAGATACATTTTCGTCTGTAACAACAGAACCAACAGGAACTCCTAATAAACCTAAATTTTCAGGATAAAATTCAGTAATAAAACGTACAAAAGTATCACTATCCATTACTGGGACATAATTATCTCTGCCAATTGAACTTAAAGATGTGCGTGCCGAAAAATTAAATTTCGCTGCTCCAGACGTTCCTTTTTTTGTAGTAATAATAAGTACTCCATTAGATGCTCTAGAACCATAAATTGCTGTTGCAGAGGCATCTTTTAATATACTAAAACTTTCAATATCGTTAGGGTTAATTAAACTTAATGGATTTCCAACTCCTGAAACGCCTCCATTATCAACAGGAATACCATCAATAACTATTAACGGACTGCTATTGGCAGATAGTGATGCACCACCTCTAATTCTTATATTTGGTGCAGCATCTGGTTGTCCACCAGAATTAGTTATCCTAACACCAGCAGCTTTACCCTGAAGTAACTGTTCTGGAGATAAAATGGCTCCTTTGTTAAATTCTTTTTCAGAAACAACTTCTACAGAACCTGTTAAATCTTGTTTTTTAACGCTTCCATAACCAATAATTACAACTTCGTCAAGTTGAGATGCGTCTTCTAACAAAGCAACATTTAGGTTTGTTTGACCAGAATAAGTTATTTCTTGATTAACATATCCTACAAAAGAGAATTCTAAAATATCTCCATTATTTACAGATAATTGAAATTGTCCATCAAAATCTGTGGATGTACCTTGACTTGTTCCTTTTACAATAACATTAACACCAGGTAAAGGTGAAGATGATGATTGTTCTGTTACAGTTCCGCTTACCGTATTTTGAGCAAACAAAAGTGGGGGTAATGCGAAAAAAATAAACAGTAAATTATTATAAATTGTTTTCATATAATACTATTATGTTAGTTTGTAATACAGACTTATATTTTACTTCTCGAGGTTAAATCTATATAAATAAAATGTTAATTTAGTGTCAAGTATTAATTTTAAAGGTTACGCAAACGTTTTCGTGTTAACAACTTTTTTAAATACTGAGAATTTTTCAATAATAATTGTAAATTTTTATACTTTTTTAGATAATAAGCTTACATTTTGGGAATTGAATAATAAAAGCTTGTATTTTTGAGATTATTATAAATACTAAAAAGCTAAAATGAGAAGAAAAGTTACTTTAAAACAAATAGCAAGAGAATTAGATGTATCTATTTCTACAGTTTCTAAGGCGCTTAGAAACAGTAAAGAAATAAGTGAAGATACTAGAGATAAAGTTCAAGCTTTTGCTAAACTTTATAATTATAGACCTAATAATATTGCATTAAGTTTAAAAAACAGAAAAACCAAAACTATTGGTATTATTATACCAGAGATTGTGCATCATTTTTTCTCTAAAGTTATTAGAGGTATAGAGTTAGTTGCTAATAAAAGAGGGTATAATGTTATTGTTGGTTTATCTAACGAGTCTTTTTCTAAAGAGGTTATAAATATGGAATTGCTCGCTAATGGAAGTATAGATGGTTTTATATTGTCTATTTCTAAAGAAACATTACAGCGTCAAGATTATCATCATTTTATAGAAACTATAAACCAAGGCATGCCAATTGTTATGTTCGACCGTGTTGTTAACGAAATTAATTGCGATAAAGTTATTGTAGATGATTTAAAAGGTTCTAAAAAAGCTGTAAATAAATTAATTGAAAAAGGCTGTAAAAACATCGCAATTATTACAACTAAAGACTATGTAAGTGTTGGAAAATTGAGAACACAAGGTTATCTTGAGGCTTTGGAATACAATCAAATTAAAGCAAAAGGTTCTTTAATATTAAAAGTTGATGATGCATTAGTTTCAGATGATGATTTAAATGTATTAGAAAAAGATATCGAATCTTTATTTAAATCTAATAAAGCAATTGATGGCGTTTTTGCGGTAAACGAATTATATGCAATTACAGCCATGAAGGTCGCAAGAAAATTAGGATTAAATATTCCAGAAGATGTTCAGTTTATTGGGTTTACAGATGGTGTTTTATCTAAACACGCTACTCCAAGCTTAACAACAGTTAGCCAGCACGCGCAAGAAATGGGAGAAAAAGCAGCAGAGTTACTTATAAATAATCTTGAAATTGAAGAAGATGAAGAACACTACCAAACAGTAGTAATTGAAACCGAATTAATTACTCGTGAATCAACAAAATAAAAAATTAACATCTATAATTTAAAATCTTTTATATCTTTACAGCAAATCAAAACTTATATTTTACTTCTCAGGTAATATAGTTTTGATAAGTTTTATGCTTATCAAATAGTAATAATTAATACTTACTATTTATGAAAAAGCGTTCACTCGGTTTTTGGGAAATTTGGAACATGAGTTTCGGTTTCTTAGGAATTCAATTTGGCTTTGCACTACAAGGAGGCTTTATGTCTCGAATTTTTCAAACATTAGGAGCAACTAAGGACGAAATCCCATTGCTATGGATCGCAGCACCATTAACTGGTTTGCTGGTACAGCCAATTATTGGCTATATGAGTGATCGTACATGGAGCGTTAAGTGGGGAAGGCGACGTCCTTATTTTTTAATTGGAGCTATTTTAAGCTCTTTAGCACTATTTTTTGTTCCTTATTCGCCAGCACTTTGGGTTGCTGCAGGATTTTTATGGATTCTTGATGCTTCAATAAATGTATCGATGGAGCCTTTTAGAGCACTCGTTGCAGATAAATTACCAGAATCTCAACGGTCTTATGGTTTTGTAGTTCAAACTCTAATTATTGGTATTGGTACTTGGGTAGCCAGTAATTTACCTTGGTTAGTTTCAGAACTTGGTGTTAGCGACGCTGCAGCTTCAGGTATTATCCCAAATTCTGTAAAGGTTGCGTTTGCTATAGGTGCATTTGTATTTTTAATAAGTATTTTATATACCGTTTTTACAACTACTGAATATCCTCCAGAAGACATGGAAGAGTTTAAACTTGAAAAAGCTAAAAAGAATAATTTTATTCCAGATATTTTAAATAATATTGGCAATATGCCATTAACCATGAAAAAATTAGGAGTTATTCAATTTTTCTCTTGGTTTGCCTTTTTTACTATGTGGAGTTTAGCCAATCCAGCACTTACAGAGCACGTTTTTAATACACCAGCTCCAGTCGAATCTGCTTACAATATGGCAGTAACAGCTCAAGCAGAAGCATTTAATCTTGCAAATACAGCCTTTCAAAAATCGTCAAACTTAGTAGGTTCTGCAATGGGAGTTTATGGTCTATCGTCCATGGCTTTTGCATTATTATTAGTTTTATATACAGCAAAAAGAACTATAAATAGAAAATTAGTACATCTCGTATCATTAATTTTAGGAGGATTAGGTTTTTTATTTATGAGTTACGCTTCACCACAAGACCTTAAATATTGTTTTATACTTATAGGCTTTGCTTGGGGAAGTATTTTGTCTATGCCTTATGCCATGCTTTCAAGTTCTGTAGATCCAAAAAAGATGGGAGTTATAATGGGTATATTTAATATGTTTATTGTTATTCCTCAAATTATTGCAGCTCTTGGTGGTATTAATTATATCTCAGGATTATTAGGAGAAGAATCAATAAATGCTATGACTGTAGCAGGAATTAGTTTAATAATAGCAGGTCTTTGTAATTTGTTAATTACAAACAAAAATGCAATTTCATATAAATCAGAAGAATTAATCAATGAATAAAAAAGGATTCATATTCGATCTCGATGGTGTCATAGTTGACACCGCAAAATACCACTATTTGGCTTGGAAAAAGTTAGCCAACACGTTAGGTTTCGAATTTACAAAAGAACAAAACGAATTATTTAAAGGCGTAAGTAGAAAACGTTGTTTAGAAATTTTATTAGATATAGGAAAAATAGAAACGACCAAAGAGCAATTTGATATTTGGATGGTAGAAAAAAATGTAGATTATTTAGAATACATAGAACACATGGATGCTTCTGAAATTCTTCCAGATGTTTCTAAAATATTACATTTTTTAAAAGAAAAAAACATACCTATTGCTTTAGGCTCTGCAAGTAAAAATGCACGCCCAATTTTGGAGAAAGTTAATTTGTTGCACTATTTCGATGCTATTGTAGATGGAAATAATGTAACAAAAGCAAAACCAGATCCAGAAGTTTTTCTACTTGCAGCAAAACAATTACATATAGATTCTAAAAACGGTGTAGTTTTCGAAGATGCTGTTGCAGGTGTACAAGCCGCTAATGCAGCGAATATGGTTTCAATAGGTATTGGAGAAAAAACTATTTTACATGAAGCAGAGTATGTGTTTAAAAACTTTACAGAAATAAGTGAAGATTTTTTAAACAAATTAATAAAGAAATAAAAACCATACTATCAATCGTTTTTTAGCAATAGATAGTCATTCTAATTAATTAGAAAAATGAACAAAGAATATATAATATCAGATAATTGGTCGATAATAGAGGAAGAATTTAACCCAGAAAACGTAAAATCTTCAGAAAGTATTTTTAGCCTTGGAAATGGCGCAATGGGACAACGTGCTAATTTTGAAGAGCACTATTCTGGACCAACCTTTCAAGGCAGTTACATAGCAGGTGTTTATTATCCAGATAAAACACGTGTGGGTTGGTGGAAAAATGGTTATCCAGAGTATTTTGCTAAAGTACTAAACGCTCCTAATTGGATAGGTATAAATGTTTTGGTTAATGAAGAGCAATTAGATTTAAATACGTGTATTGACGTATCTGGTTTTAGAAGAGAACTTAATATGAAAGAAGGTTGGCTCTCTCGAATTTTTACTGCAACACTACAAAATAATATTAAAGTTGAAGTTGTTGCAAAAAGATTTCTAAGTTTAAGTCATGACGAAGTTGGTGCTATTAATTACGAAATTAAACCAATTAATAGTGACGCTAAAATAACATTTCAACCATATTTAGACAGTGGTATAACAAATGAAGACACCAATTGGGACGATAAATTTTGGGACACCTTAAACGTTAGTCACGAAAATCATCAAGCCTTTATTCAGGCAAAAACAATGAAAACAGATTTTTATACTTGTACTTTTATGGAGTCCCAGGTTTTTATAAATAACAAGTCTGTTTTAATAGAACCTAACATTAGTGCAGATGCAAGTATTGCAACATTTAGTTACGAATATTCTGTAAAAAAAGGAGACACTTACGCTATTAATAAATTTGGTGGATATACTGTAGATAGAAATTATCCTAAAAGTGAATTGGTTTCAATAGCAAAAAAGGCATTAAAAGAAGTAACTAAATTAGGCTTTAATGCACTTTTAGAAAAGCAAAAAAAGGCTTGGTCTAAAATTTGGGAAATGTCAGACATTACCATAGAAGGCGATGTAAAAGCACAACAAGGCATTCGTTTTAATATATTTCAATTAAATCAAACCTATTTAGGCAAAGATTCGCGATTAAATATTGGTCCAAAAGGGTTTACAGGTGAAAAATATGGAGGAAGCACGTATTGGGATACAGAGGCCTATTGCATTCCGTTTTACATGGCTACTAAAAGCCAAAATGTAGCACGTAGCTTATTAAAATACAGATACAACCACTTAGAAAAAGCAATAGAAAACGCACAAAAATTAGGTTTTAAAAATGGAGCAGCTTTATATCCAATGGTAACTATGAATGGTGAAGAATGCCATAATGAATGGGAAATTACCTTCGAAGAAATACACAGAAATGGAGCCATAGCATTCGCCATTTTTAACTATTATCGCTACACAGGAGACTACTCTTACATACCAGAAATGGGACTGGAAGTACTTATTGGTATTGCAAGATTTTGGCATCAACGCGCTACTTTTTCAGTAGAAAAAAACCAATATGTTATTTTAGGTGTTACTGGTCCAAATGAATACGAGAATAACATTAATAATAATTGGTACACAAACTATTTAGCAAAATGGTGTATTGATTATGCAATAGAAAATATAGAAATAATAAAAGAAAGCTATTCTGAAGATTATTCGCGTATTTCTGGTAAAACAAAAATTACACACGAAGAGCTTCATGCATGGAAGAAAGTAGCAGATAATATGTATTTTCCTTACTCTAAAAAACATAAAATTTTCTTACAACAAGACGGTTTTTTAGATAAAGAATTAATTACTGTTGCCGATTTACCTAAAACCGATAGACCAATAAACCAGAAATGGAGTTGGGACAGAATATTACGTTCGCCATATATTAAACAGGCAGATGTTTTGCAAGGTTTTTATTTCTTTGAAGATCAATTTTCTTCTGAAGAATTAAAACGTCATTTCGATTTTTACGAACCCTTTACAGTTCACGAAAGTTCTTTATCACCTTGTGTACACAGTATTCAAGCTGCAAAATTAGATCAAATGGATCAAGCTTACACATTTTATTTAAGAACGTCTCGATTAGACTTAGACGATTATAATAAAGAAGTTGAAGAAGGGCTTCATATTACATCTATGGCTGGAACTTGGATGAGTATTGTAGAAGGTTTTGGAGGCATGCGTATTAAAAATGACACCTTAAATTTCGAACCTCGTATCCCAAAACAATGGAAAGCGTATTCCTTTAAAGTTAATTTTAGAGACCAGATTGTTAAGGTAAATGTATCTCAAAACGAAACAACTTTTAAACTTGAAGGACAAAACGATTTAGACATAATTGTAAATAATAATCAAGTAACAATTTCGCCAAATAATTTGGTTAAAGTTTAAAACATAAAAAAACATGAAGCTTACAACACACATTTTAATAGCCATAGTAATGGTTATAGGTGTGTCTTGTAAAAACACTTCGAAAAAAAATTGTACTCAAGAAATAGTTATAGAAATAAAAAAGGATATCGAAAAAATAGAACCACCAAATTGGTGGATAGGTTTTACAGATTCGCAATTTCAATTATTGGTTAAACATCCTAATATTTCTAAAGCAGTACCAAGTATTAGTTATTTTGGAGTTGAGATAGTAAAAGTCCACAAAGCAGATAGTCCAAACTATTTGTTTATAGATCTTTATGTTTCACCAGAAACTAAAGCAGGACAATTTAATATCAATTTTAATTTTAAAGATGGAAAACAATTAAATCAAACTTACGTGTTAAAAGATAGACAAAGGGAAGCTTCAGATTTTCAAGGTTTTAATAGTAGTGACGTAATTTATTTAATTACTCCAGATCGTTTTGCAAATGGAGATAGCTCAAACGATATTTTTTTAGATGAAACAAACATAAATGAAGATGCAGAAAAAGTTAATCTTTTAAAAGAATCAACTATTAATAGAAAACACGATTATGGTAGACATGGAGGTGATATTCGAGGAATTATTCAGCATTTAGATTATATTCAAAATATGGGTTTTACACAAATTTGGTCCAGTCCATTGTTAATTAACGACATGCCAGAATCGTCTTATCATGGTTATGCCATGACCGATTTTTATAAAGTAGATCCACGTTTTGGAGGCTTAAAAGATTATAAAGAATTATCGAGTAAAGCCAAAGAAAAAGGTATCGGCTTAATTATGGATCAAGTCGCAAACCATTGTGGTAGCGAGCATTGGTGGATGCAAGATTTGCCATTTAAAAATTGGGTAAACCAGCAAGAGAGTTTTGAGAATAATAAACCATTAAACAACTCCAATCATAGACGAACTGCAAATCAAGATTTATATGCATCCAAAAGAGATAAAAATGAATTAGCAAATGGATGGTTTGTTTCTGCAATGCCAGATTTAAATCAGCGAAATCCATATATGGCTCAATACATTACTCAAAATTCAATTTGGTGGATAGAGACGCTAAATTTGAGCGGAATTAGACAAGATACCTACCCTTATCCAGACAAAAAATTTATGGCAAATTGGGCTGGTGCAATCATGCAAGAATATCCTAATTTTAGTATTGTTGGTGAAGAATGGAGTTATAACCCACTACTAATTGGGTATTGGCAAACAGGAGCAAACAATAAGGATGGTTACGTTTCTAATGTAACATCAACTATGGATTTTGCGATGCAAAAAAATACAGTTGAAGCTTTAAATGAAGTTGAAAAATGGGATAAAGGATTAGTAAAAATGTATGAAGGATTAGCCAACGATTTTGCATATACCTCACCAAAAGATATTATGATTTTTCCAGACAATCACGATATGAGTCGCATTTTCACGCAACTAAAAGGAGATATCCCAAACACTAAAATGGCATTATGTTATTTATTGGCTTTACCAAGAATTCCACAGTTGTATTATGGTACAGAAATTTTAATGGACGACTTTGCAAAACCAGGCGATCATGGATTAATACGTACAGATTTTCCAGGTGGTTGGAAAGGAGATACCACAAATGCATTTACAGGCAAAGGACTAAGCGATGCTCAAAAAAACATGCAAAGGTTTTTAAAGAAAGTGTTAAATTATAGAAAGAATAGCGCAGCGATTCATGATGGAGAAACCATTCATTTTGCTCCATTTATGGGCACTTATTTTTTGTTTAGAATTATAGAAGGCGAAACAGTTGTATTAATTATTAATAAAAATGAAAAACCAATAACTTTAGATTTAAAACGCTATGAGGAAATTGGGCTAAAAGGAAAATCCTTAAAAAATATTATTACTGATGAAACAATGATTTGGAATGATAGCATAAACTTAATGGAAAAAGGAAGTTTGTTGTTTACAACAAAGCAACGCTTTTAAAATAAAAAATTTTTAAGAAATTAATTTTAGAAATGAAATATAAAAACCATTTAAAATTTTGTTACACTTTGCTATTTTTAGTAGCATTAATTTCCTGTGCAAAAGATAAGGTAAATAATGATGAGGTACCAGATTCTAATGCCTTTATCAGTTCAGTAGATTTATCTTCATTACCAGAAATAGAAGCAGCTAATACTATTTTTTATAATCTAAATAATCAAGAAGAAGATGTTTTAACAACTTTAAAAAATAATGGAGTAAACACAATTAGGTTACGCATTTGGCACAATCCAGCGACTAGTCACTCAGCAATGGAAGAGGTTAAAGCATTAGCACAAAAAGTGAAATTAAAAGACTTAAAAGTTTGGCTTACTGTACACTATTCAGATTTTTGGGCAGATCCAGAACAACAACAAACGCCAAGTGCTTGGACAGGCGAGGGTTATAGTGTTATTAAAAATAATGTTTATAACTACACAAAAGATATAATGTTGGAGATCGAGCCAGATTATATTCAAATTGGTAATGAGATAAATTCAGGTTTTTTATTTCCCTATGGAGCTATTAATAACGAAGATCAATTTATTGCTTTATTATCAACAGGAGTCGAGGCTGTAAGGGAAAATTCGGCAACAACAAAAGTAATTATGCACTTTGCTGGATTAGAAGGTTCAGATTGGTTTTTCGATAAAATTAAAACAGTAGATTACGATATTATAGGTTTATCCTACTATCCAATATGGCATGGAAAAAATTTGAATACATTAAAATCAACAATTACAAATTTAAGTACAACATATAATAAAGATATTTTAATTGCCGAAACTGCTTATCCATTTTCATTACAATGGAACGACCTAACAAATAATATAGTTGGTTTAGATGAGCATTTAATTTTACCACAATATCCTGCAACTCCTCAAGGACAGAGAAATTATCTAAAGAAAATTAAAGAAATTATTCTTTCAACAAATAAAGGCGTTGGATTTTGTTATTGGGAAGGCGCTTATGTGGCGTTTAATGGAATAAATTCAGAAAATGGTTCTTCTTGGGAAAATCAAACATTATATAATTTTGAAAACCAAGCTTTACCAATACTTAATGAATTTAATAATAACTAATTAGATGCTTAAAAAATTTATAATTTTTGTTCTACTTTTTAACTTTCAGCTGGCATCTGGGCAAGTAACAATAATCGTTCAAGACGTTCCAGATGAAACACCAAAAAACGCATCCATCTACATTTCTGGTAATTTTGAGGGCTGGACTGGCGGAAACAAAAAGTATAAACTACAACAACAAAACGGAAGCTATTCTATTACGCTGCCTAAACAAGAACAGGGTTTATTATTTAAATTTACGCAAGGCTCTTGGGATTCTGTAGAATGTACAAATAAAGGTTTAGCAGTAGAAAACCGTAACTATAAATTTAGCAAACCAAAAGATACATTAAAGGCTAAAATAGCGGGTTGGACAAACCTTTTCGATTTTAAAACCGTTTCTACAGCAACTAAAAACGTTACTATTTTATCCGAAAATTTTGAAATTCCGCAATTAAATAGAAAGCGTCGCATTTGGATATATCTGCCGCCTAATTATGAAAAATCAACCGAAAATTACCCAGTCGTGTACATGCACGACGGACAAAATATTTTCGATAAAAGCACGTCTAATTATGGAGAATGGCATGTAGATGAAACACTAAACAGATTATATAATGAAAAAAACTTAAAAGTAATTGTTGTTGGTATCGATAATGGAAGAGATAAACGCTTAGACGAATATTCGCCATGGAAAAATACTAAATATGGAGGTGGAGAAGGTGATGCTTATTTAGAGTTTATTGTAAACACATTAAAACCACACATCGATTTAAATTATAAAACCAAAAAAGATAAAAAAAATACAGCCATTTTTGGAAGCTCAATGGGTGGATTAATTTCGCATTATGCGGCTTTAAAACATCCTGATGTTTTTGGTAAAATAGGTGTGTATTCTCCAGCATTTTGGTTTGCACCAGAAGTGACTTCTTTTTCAAAATCGAAAGGAAGTATTAAAGATACAAAAATTTATTTTTTAGCTGGCGGAAAAGAAGGCGATAATACAGCCTACAATGAAATTAGCCAAACGGTTAAAGA
>Ga0079202_10000428_pt1 | contig 13740 bp, 7 predicted proteins | sample PorBlaBluebeHill_FD_68601 | JGI IMG/M metagenome (GOLD analysis project Ga0079202, IMG submission 68601) | Marine algae microbial communities from Blueberry Hill - Blueberry Hill, Maine | ecosystem: Host-associated > Algae > Red algae > Blade | place: USA: Blueberry Hill, Maine
ACATTGCTACGTTAGACTAGAATTCTTAATTTAGCTCTAAGTTAAAAAGCTCTATGTCAAAAGCCGATTATTACGAATTCGATCCTTCATTAGGTAGAATCTCTACTGTAGAAAAATCAGAAGCTGCCAAGACAGCAGAAGAAATAGATGTTTTTCCGCATTTTTCTTACGATCATATTAGAAAAGCTCAACATATAGGTGGGCTATCAGGATTTCCTCCATATCTAGGTGGTCCCTATGCAAGCATGTATCTAGGTCGTCCTTGGACAATCCGCCAATATGCGGGATTTAGCACCGCAGAAGAAAGTAATAAATTTTATAAAAAAAACCTTGAAGCTGGACAAAAGGGCTTATCTGTAGCCTTCGATTTAGCAACTCATAGAGGGTATGATTCTGATCATCCTAGGGTTTCTGGCGATGTAGGAATGGCTGGAGTTGCCATAGATACAGTGGATGATATGTCTCGTTTGTTTGATGAGATACCATTGGATCAAATTTCAGTATCGATGACCATGAATGGGGCCGTGATACCCATTTTAGCATTTTATATCGTGGCTGCTGAAAAGCAAGGAATAAAGCCAAGCCAGCTATCTGGTACCATACAAAATGATATCCTTAAAGAATTCATGGTAAGAAATACTTATATCTATCCGCCTAAACCCTCAATGAGAATTATAGGTGATATATTTAAGTATACTTCTGAATTTATGCCTCGGTTTAATTCCATCAGTATAAGTGGATATCATATTCACGAAGCGGGTGCACCGGCTGATTTGGAATTAGCGTATACTTTAGCGGATGGTTGGGAGTATCTAAAAACAGGTATCAAATCGGGATTAAAAATAGATGATTTTGCTCCAAGATTTTCATTTTTTTGGGGTATTGGAATGAACTTTATGATGGAGATAGCAAAGATGAGAGCAGGAAGAGTATTATGGGCAAAAATTGTAAAAAAGTATCAACCTCAGAATAGGAAATCATTGGCATTAAGAACACATTGTCAAACTTCCGGATATAGTCTGACTGCACAAGACCCTTTTAATAATGTAGCTCGAACTTTTGTAGAAGGTCTTGCAGCAACTTTAGGAGGCACCCAATCCCTACATACGAATGCCTTGGATGAAGCCCTTGCCTTACCAACCGATTATTCAGCTAAAATTGCTAGGGATACACAATTGTTTTTGCAGAAGGAAAGCGGGATTACGGATGGCATTGATATTTTTGGAGGCTCATATTACATTGAATATCTCACGGATAGTTTGATAAAGAAGGCCTGGACCTACATAGAGGAAATAGAGGAGAATGGTGGCATGTCACAAGCCATAGAAAAAGGGATTCCAAAAATGAGAATTGAAGCGGCAGCGGCAACAAAACAGGCAAATATTGATACGGGTTCTGATAGAGTGGTAGGAGTCAATATTTTTAGGAATGAAAGCACGGAAGATATTCCCATTTTATCGGTAGATCAGAATGAGGTGAGGGAACAGCAAGTGGAGCGTATTTTACAAGTGAAAAAAAAGAGAAACGATATAAAGGTGAAGCAATCTCTAGAGTTGCTTAAGAAGGGCTGTGAGGAGGATTCGAATTTATTGGCGTTGGCCGTGGAAGCGGCAAGAAATGATGCAACATTGGGAGAAATATCGCTGGCCATGGAATCTTCTTTTGGTCGATATGTAGCTAAGGATAAATTAATTTCAGGAGTCTACTCTAAAGATATCTCAATGGACAAAAGTTTTCAATTGGCTCGGAGTAAGACTGATCTTTTTAAGAAAAATACTGGGCGTAGGCCTAGAATTCTTGTTGCCAAAGTAGGTCAGGATGGGCATGATCGTGGAGCAAAAGTAATTGCTACTAGCTTTGCCGACCTTGGATTTGATGTGGATATTGGTCCTCTGTTTCAGACTCCTAGTGAGGCTGTTATGCAAGCCATCGAAAACGATGTCCATATATTAGGGATATCATCTTTAGCTGGAGGCCATAAAACTTTAATTCCCAAAATTATCCAATTGCTATCAGAGCATGGTAGACCCGATATCATCGTAATAGCTGGAGGTGTCATCCCTCCACAAGATTATCAAGCATTATTTGATTCGGGAGTGGCTGCGATATTTGGGCCTGGTACGGTAATCAGTGAAGCAGCTATTGAAATCATCGAAATTCTAGAAGGATAAAGGCACATGATATATCTTCTTTTTTGTTTGTTATTAGTAATTGGTCTGGTCTTATCCTTTGGTTTTTTTCTTTCTGCGCCGGTTTATAAAGGTCCTATATCAGATCATTTTGATGGTAAAAAATTTCGTAATCCGCATGGAAAAGAGGCTGGTGGATTCAAGGATGTATTGAAGTATATTGTCACAAAAAAGGCTGAGCCTGTATCTTTTGATAAAACAGCATATGTTAGAAGTGATTTCAGGTCTATAGATATTCCTAGTGGAAAATTTCGAATTACTTTTGTAAACCATAGCACATTTTTAATTGAAACCGAAGGATTGAATATTTTGACTGATCCAATTTGGTCACGAAGATGCAGCCCATTCCAATTTGCTGGACCTGGCAGACTTAGATTACCAGGGATTCCGTTCGAAAATCTACCCAAAATAGATTTGATATTATTGAGTCATAATCATTATGATCATTTAGATAAGGATACAGTCATTCGCTTACATGAAAAACATAATCCTCAGTTCATAGTCCCTTTAGGTGTATCTGGATTTTTAAAGAAACTAGGTATCGAAAGAGTAGATGAGTTAGATTGGTGGACAACTCAAGATTATAAAGAATATAAAATTACTGGTCTGCCTGCAAATCATTTTTCAGGTCGTGGATTGTTTGATAGAGATCGCACTCTTTGGTGTGGTTATCTACTAGAGATCCATGGGAGGAAATTATATTTTGCGGGTGATTCAGGCTATAGTAATATATTTAAAGAAATAGGTTCTCGCGTTGGAGGGATTGATGTTTCATTGATTCCGATTGGTGCATATAAGCCTGAATGGTTTATGGGACCCATACATGTAACACCTAAAGAAGCGATGTTTTTGCATAAGGATGTACAGTCTAAGCAAAGTATCGCCATGCACTTTGGTTGTTTCCCACTTGCCGATGATAATCCTGAAAGTGCTAGGAGGCTTTTTCGCGAGTCCTTAATTTCAGAAAATATTAAGACAACAGAATTTATGTTACCACAAGAGGGGAAAGATTATATTCTTTGAATATTTATGAATGTTAAAATAAGAATCACACATATTAAATATTATTATAATATGTATATTTGCAACATTGTTAACTAAATAAGAAAATTATGGCCGTTCTTAAGGTAATAGAAATACTATCGAACTCCACTAAAAGTTGGGAGGATGCTACAGATAAAGGAATCAGGAAAGCGTCTAAATCTATAAAAAACATCAAGTCAGCCTTCGTGCAAAGTCAAAGTGCGGTTGTAGCTGGAGGTAAAGTAAGTGAATATAGAGTGAATCTAAAACTCACTTTCGAAGTGAAAGAATAAACACCTTTTTAAAATTTTACCAAAAATGCTTTCAGTTTTCTGAAGGCATTTTTTTTGGCAGGTACTGAGTAGTCGGATTTGATTAGGATCACGAGTAATAACTAAACCACTTGGCAATTCTTTCTAGGCAGTGATTTGGTAGAGAAAAGAGATCACTTATTCTTTATTTAATCACAAGGGGAGTAGTCTAAATCTATTTATTTCCATAATGTGAGTGAGCACTTAATACAATTGCTGTAACTATTTCATCTTTGATATCATAAACCAATCGATGCTTTCTAGACGCAAAGAAGTAGTTCAGCCATAGCTAAGCGACAGATGATTAGCGAAGTATAAATTCATTGTATTCGCGTAGGAAAAATTTAATTTTGTGATCGGCCAATAATGTAGTTCATATAATTATGTATTAAATAGATTTACCCTACATTGATTTCTGTAATTCGAATACGATGGACTCGATGTTATGACGGGTGTGAATATAGTTCCAATCTGCCTTATAGCCATCTTTTTCAACAACGATAAAAGCTTGTTTTCCTTTTTGGAGTTCTATTTCAATTTTACCGTTAGATTGGGTTGTTTTGATTATTGGAGAACAGGTTTGCTTGGCTAATTTTTCAAGCTCAATTAAGTCTGCATTTTCAGACATTAAGTTTAGAAAATCAACTGAAACATTATCGTCAAAAGGATAAATTTTCAAACGTGAGTTAGCTAGGCCAATATGAGAATTTAGGTCAATTACTTTCAGTTTTATGGATTGAACTCGAATTGATTTACTGCTTGAGTCATTATTTTGCTCGGTTGAGATATTGGAAGCTAATTCGGATTTCTTGTTTTCTTGTTGGATTATTTGGAATTTGTAAATATCATCTTTACCGGCGCCACCAGGTCGATTAGAACTAAGGTATCCACTCTTACCATCTATATTCAAAAAGAATCCAAAGTCATCGTACCTAGAATTTATGGGTTTTGGTAATCTGTAATGATTGCTAATATTTCCGTCTTGATCTATGGTGCAATAATAAATATCCAAACCTTGGCCATCATCTCTATCACTAGAATAAAATAAATGTTCTTTCCCAAATATGAACGGAAACCATTCATTGTCTTCTGAATTTATGTCCTGACCTAGATGGATATCTTTACTCCAGTTACTTCCTTTTCTTTTTGCCATATATAGATCCATCTTACCAATACTCAAATCTTGGGAGGAAGCAAAAATCATAAAATTACCATCTTCAGAAATAGTTGGGTGGCAATAGTTTGCATCAGGACTACTAAATACGCATTTCTTTATTTTTTTCCATTTACCATTTTGATACACGGCCTGATAAATCTGGAGTAAGAGCCGATCATAATTATCAACTACGATACCTTCTAAATCTTGATTGGCTTTTGTGAAAAAAATCTTCTTTTCTTTTGAGTAAAAGCCGATTGGACCTTCATGCCATTTACTATTTAGCTCTTTGCTAAAACTAGTTGGAACTATATTTGTTTTTGAATCTAAAGGCATCGATTTAAGATCAAAATAGCTGGTAGATTGTCTCCTGAGAAATGTTCCTCTATCTTGCTGGCCAACATATATGAATTGATTCCCCCAAACGATAGGACTAAATTCTTCTCCTTCAGTGTTGATATTTTTCATGTTATTTATTTCAATAACATTCCAATATTGATCACTATTGAATGATTGAGAAGATAACCATTCTGTACTGAGACTAAATAATATGAGATATAGATATTTCACTAGTAATATCGAGGATTTATAATAATGTCTGCTAAGTTTTTCTTTACAAATCTATAATTGGCAATCAACTCTAAACTTCCTGATTCCGCTCTTTTTAAACTTGATAAGCTAATATCATAAGCAAGTCCGAAAAATAATTGATTAGAATATTGAAAGCCTAAAATTATATCCAATGATTCAATCGCAGTACTTCCACCTGAGCTATAATTTAATCCTAGATGGTATCTTTTGTCAAAAATTCCTGACAGATTTAACTCTACTTTTAGTGGAGTGTTTTCGGGTAGTTTTATCAACAATTGTGGACTTAGTTCCCAATAACGCGATACTCTCCATTTCCCACCAGTCATTACATATAGATGTCTAATTTCTGTTCCATTTAGGGGGTCTACTTCATCATTAAAGTCAAGATTAGATTTTGATAATCTTGGTATGGAGGCCCCTGCATAAAATTTATCGTTGTTGTAATATACACCAAAACCTGTGTTGAATATTCTCTTGCTGTACTTGATTTGGTCAACAGCTGGATCCATGGCAAACCCATCAGGGGGCACTAATCTAGGGTCAGAAAAATCAGCTACAAATACTCTAAAAGATACGGATAATCCCATATGGATAACTCCTTTCGAAATTGGTATTTGATATCCAAATGATCCATCCATTGTAGTACGATTAAAAATCGAAATCGATGACTGCTCTAACTGAATTCCAAAACCTATATTTTGAGCTAACGCTGGTAAGTTCGCACTTAGAGCGAAATGCGTTGGAGCTCCATTGAGGCCAATCCATTGATTTCGGTATAGAGCCATGAGACTTATGTGATCATGGGCGCCTGCGTATGCTGGATTCACACCTAATTTATCATAAGCAAATTGTGTAAATAGCAAATCCTGCTGACCATATACGGTCATGCAAAGTAAACTTAATAATGCTATAATACTTCTTCTCAAAATCTATAATTCTATAACGATAAATCCATGTCTTCTCTCACTGTCATTTACTTTGATGGCGTAGTAATACGTTCCTACTGGGAGCACTTCACCATTGTAAGTTCCATCCCAATCATTTTGGTAATCTTGTGTGTTGAAAATTCGATCACCCCATTGATTAAATATCTGGAGCTCTACAATATCGGGACTACCTGGAACTGCACAAGGTACTACTAGCAAATCATTTGCACCATCTCCATTTGGAGTTAATAAATTTGTTGCATCACATCCTTCACTCGTACCTATTCTTATAATTACTGTAGTAGTGGAGCAATTATCTATACAATTTAAGTCACAAATTTCATAACTGATATTTATTTCTTCTGTTTGATTAGGTACAGAATTGATGACCAATTGATCATTTACAATTTCTGCATCTACTCCTTGAGTAATATCTATTATTTCAATGGTGTATTCAGTTCCTATTTCATCATTAGATAAAATATCTAAAGAAACCGGTGTAACTAAACCGTCAAAATTAAATTCGTCATCTTCGGACGCATAGATAATATCTTCGAAATTTAATGTGAACTCTGCGGATGCAAAATTTTCACATAGATCAGAGCTTCCTGTGATAATAATGGTTGCTTCGCCTTCATCTACCACTTCTACAATAATTGCATTAAAATCGAAACTTGTAAGAATTACATTGTCACCAATGATTTCTACTTCTATATTTGAGACTGAATTAGGAACATTAATGTCAATTGTCTGAGTCCCTAAATTACAAATTATCAATTCTTCCGTAACAAAAGTTGGTGCATCCGAAGGCACTTCTTCTAAAGTTATGCTTATCACTGTATTTTCTAAACTAGTACAACCATCTAGAGTCTGCCCTACTTCAAGAATAATTGGGGAAGTGGTAAAGTCTGCCAAACTTAAGTTTTCGAAAATACCCGTATCTGATGAGCTTAATAGGGTGCCATCTGGATTATAAATCTCAAAGGTTCCGCCTGTAGCTGGACTTCCTATATCTATAGTTACATTACTGATATCAGCACAAAATGTAAATTCGGAATTGTCTAGAGCAGGAGCTAATGGGGCTTCATTTACTTTAAGAATAAAATCAATTGATTCATTAGATTGACATCCATTTAAGTCTGCAATGACACTATATGCACCGGCATTATTTAGTTGAGCAGGTCCAAAATCTATCATGCTACCAGTAAATAGTGAGCCATCAGGTAAAGTCCAAATATAATTCCCTTCAGTAATTTCTGGTGTCACAGTCAATATGACTAAGTCTCCTTCACAAACCTCATTTTCACCAACTATAAAAGGACTCGTGAGTTCGTCAAAGATTGTTACTACAAAAATATCTGAATTCTCAGATATACAACCATTCAAATCTATAAGAACAGTATAATTTCCTTGGTCAGAAGAGTTAGCTGCTGGAATATTTAGCATTGGAACATTTGTTATAACCTGACCAAGAGGTGTGTTCCAAGTATATTCTGCTCCATCTACTGCTTCAGTCACCATCAAGGTTACTTCATCACCTGGACATACTGTATTAATACCGGTTATAATTGGTGTAGTTGGAGCAGGATTGATATCTACATTTGTTGTAGAAGGTTCTGTAGAACAAGAGCCGATGAGTACTTCTAGTGTGTAAGTTCCATTATTTTGCGGACCTTCATATGTAACTATAGGATTCTGTTCATTCGAGCTAAATCCATTAGGTCCAGTCCAATTATATTCATAGTTTCCGGTAGGAAATACGGAGGGAGAAAAAGTAAATGTTTCTCCAATTTCCATGCATGATCCAGAAGTGTTCGTCAACGCAGTGATTGTTGGTATATCTTCTACTATTACTTCAGTACTTGTCTCTGCCTCACAACCGGTCAATGTTGTAACCATTAGATTATATATCCCCTCGATGCTTGGGACGGTAACAATTTGCCCTTCATATACTTGATTATTCGGTGCTGTCCAAACGTAGACTGCATTAGGGTTGAATGTAGCTGTTAAGGTCACATCATCTCCATCACATACAGGCCCTGAGTTTGTAGCTCCAATATTTATTTCATCTTCTACTACTACAATAAATGGTTCTGATGGATCACTTGTACATCCTTGTTGGTCTTCTATAATTACTGTCCAAGCTCCAGATAAACTTTCTGTAGAATTTGCTATGATAAATGTATTATCAGATGTGGCCCCTTGATCGATTTCATTTAGAAGCCATCTATATCGATTGGCGGTGGTATTATTGACTACGGATAATACTAGTGGGCTTCCTGCACACACTATATTATCTCCAGATATGATAGGTGTTATTGGTTTTCCAAATATAGCAACAGTGACTACTGCCGGTTCAGAAATACAGCCTCTATCTACGACGACCAACTCATAATCACCTTGATTAGAAACGGTAGAATTTATGATTGTTTCTGGAGTAATGCCAGTTCCAGAATATCCATTAGGACCAGTCCAAATATATTCTAAGGATGGATCAAAATTAGACCCGGATAGAGTAATGTCTTCGCCTTCGCAGACGGTGATAAATATTTCTTCAACCTCCGCAACGGGAGTTTGTATAACTTCGACGGTATAGGTATTAGATGCATTGGATTCGCAATTTGGACCAATAGCGATTACATAATAATTATGTTCCCCAAGTGTTGGGCTTATTTCAAAACTTGGACCCGGGGTTTCTCCTAATAGGATGCCATTTGGAGATACTCCTTCATACCATGCGTAGGTAACTTCATCACTAAAACTATTGGAATTGAGAATAATTCCTTCTCCTTCACAAATGATATCAGAGGAAGCACTTATTTCTGGGCTATCCAAACTTTCAATTAAAATTTCTACTGTACCTGTATATACACATCCAATGGAATTTGTTACCTCCAATAAATATATACCAGAGTTTTGCACGACGACATTTGTAATGATTGGGTCAGCTGCTTCTGAACTAAAGTTTAGCGGTCCTGACCAATTAAAATTCAGAATCTCATCAGAATCTCCATATTCAATATTACTGAAGAGCAATAAAGTATCGCCGCCACAAAGCGAAGACGAAAAAGATGGATTTAGTTCAGCTAGTGTAAAATTCAAATTAGAAACACATGAGGAGGAATTTCCGTGCTCATCTTCTGCTGTAATAGTAACTTCTAGAGGTTCACTAAGACTACTACAATCTAAATCTTCCACTTCTAAAGAAAGAGAAACTTCGGTGCAATTATCCATGAAATTTCCGACAAAAATTTCTGGATCAGAAAAAAGTGTGTCAGGTATTACAACTGGTAATTCTATGGAAAAATCTTCACATTCTAATACTGGTGGAATTTCATCTAAAACAGAGATGTTATAATTACAAGATGCAGCGTTTCCAGAAATGTCTTCTACATCTAAGGTAACGGTATAATCCCCGACTTCTAGATCGACTTCATTTTCTTCATTAATATCAATCGAATTTCCATCTTCGTCGGTAACTTCTATCGAAGGATTTACTTCTGTATAGGCAAGTATGGCTTTTAGAAAGCTAGTTTCATCAATTTGATTTTCAAGATTTTCTCGATTACAAGGTTCTAGGCCTGTTTCTTGACCATTCGGATGGACAAAAGTAAAATTGATTTGCCCATCCTCCTGCCAATTCACAAAATCTTCTTCATTAAGATCTAATTCAAATTCTATGATTTGTTCGCAAGAAAGTTCAGATTGAGGAGTTTGACCTATTTCATTTCCATCTTCATCTCGAATCGAAAAGTAAGCATTATCGTTCTTGGTGTTAGCTCTAAAACGTACAATTAATATTGGGTTTATGATTTGATTTTCAACTACAATATCCTCATATCGTAATAATATGTTATTCGGAATTAGTTGGCCATCTTCATTTTCAATAAATTGAATAAATCCTTCTCCATCTGGCAACGTATCTGTATTGCTGAATGTGTTTCTACAATTTTCAATAAACTCTATTTCTTGACTTAATTTGTGGGATACCGAACAGTTGTCGTCCGCCACAAAAACGATGGTGTCGGATGGACATGATATTTGAGGTAATTGCTCGTCTACAATAGTGAAATTCTGATTACAAGTAATGACATTTCCACTACAATCAGTAGTTCTAAAAATAACGGTCTGATTACCGGCTTCTAAATTTACTTGAATAGAATCTATAATTTCTAAAAAGCTACCATTTCCTAAATCCACTTCATTCAAGGCTACCAATGATTGTGAAAATCCAATGGTTAGCTCAAAATCTACGGTTGGATCACCTTCACAATCTTCGCTTATAGAGGCTCCTCCTATACCACCTGAAAGATTGAATTTACCAGATTCTTTCCAAATATTGATGATGTTTTCTGGGACATTAAAATCTATACTTTCCGTAGCACAATTTTCAATCTGAATCATTTCTTCAATTACAAAATCAGTTTCTTCATCCTGTAATAAAATTGTAATACCGTCTTCCTCCTTTTGGACAAGATTGTTTAATGTAATTCGAATTGTTCCTTCTTCTGACAATTCTACGAAATCTGGGATATCTAAAGATCTAGTTACATTAATCATTAGTATCCCATTCTCTGAAAAATTTTCAGCTTTTATTTTTTTGTATAAATAGATTTCATTTTCGGATACATCGCAAGACTCATTTATATCAAGAGCTTGAATCCAAATAGTGGTATCACATGTGCCTTCATCTAGAATGAATTCTCTAGGAGAACCATCACAGTTTTCAAATTCTGGTAGATTGTTATTATTTATCGCAATGTTAGAAATATAGCTTGTATCATTTTGGCAATCATCTAAAATTTGTACTACAATATCCTCTTGAAATAGTAAGGTATTTTCTTCTTCACAACCAAAGAATGGAAAAAATCCTACATCTATGATATAATCCTCTCCGATACTTGAGTCAAAAACTTTGATTAATGTATTTGAGCAATTATCGCTGACGGGGATTCTTATCAAACTATCTAAATAGCTTTTCACTAATGACGAAGCTGTAGATAATTGATCACAATCAAATTCAAGGTCATGAGGGGGATTTTCTATTGCAGGTTGGATGGTGTCAATTCTTCTCACGAATTGTTCGAATTCGGTAGTATTTCCACAGACATCCGAAAAGATCCAAGTTCTAATCAATTCTTGATTGCAATTACCTGTGGTTACTGAACTGTCTGATACTGTGTATTGGATTTCACTGCAATCTTCAAGCTGTAGAAAGAAGTCATCTGGGTCTATGATATTTTGAGAACAAGTAATGTTTACTGTGTCGAATGCACGAACAAAAGGTCCAGTGGTATCCACAACCATGATTACCTGTGCAGCCGTATTTGAATTTCCGCAAGCATCCTCCGTAAAATACTCGCGAGTTATCGAATAATTATAGAAATCACAAGAGTCAGGGTTACTGCCTTGAGTAGATTCTTCGAATATGAAAACATTCGTCGTGTCATCGCAGATATCAATAAATATGGGTTTAAATTCTTCTAGGTTTTCTGTGCAGCTAAGTGTCGTATCAAAAACTTCAGAAACTAGCATTGGGCCTTGTTCGTCTTTTATGATGATGGTTGCTTCTGTTATAGTCGCATTACCGCATTCGTCTTCGACAGTCATGGAAACAGTAATAATTCGTTCGCATTCCTCACCTGCGAGAACAATTTCATGCGGATCATCAAAGTTTCCTAGGCCGGAGTTTCCATTTCCATCACTCCAGAAATAAGATAACCAAATGATAGAATCACTACAGGAATCTTCCACTTCAGCAAAACCTCGATTATCTAGCCAATTTTGAATGCTATCTTGAATACCTGGTTGGCAACTTAGCGTTAAGTTTTGAGGAGATTCGATAATATTAGGACTTGCCAAATCGATTAAAGCAAATAACCCATAACTCGTATCACTTACATTTCCACAATTATCAACGGCGTAAAAACCAAATAATAATTCTGTTGTATTTCCACAAAATGTATCTGGAAGAGATTCTATGATCTCAACAATATCTTCAAATTCAATGGTACTAAAATATTCAACTTCATTTTCTCCTTCTTCCTCTTCACCACCTTCATCAACTACCGTAAAACCGCCAAATCTCTTATACCAATCCGATAAACTTGCCTCAACAGGATTGCCACAAGGAAGCAATAAACTGTCCGCATGAGTAACAATGACTGGAGGAATGGTGTCCGATTCTGATGCGAATGCGGAATGGGCGATACATATTAAGCAAAGTATTATATATATATTCCTCAAAATTAAGACTGTTTGTTGATGACAGTGATGGATTCAAAATACAGAATAAGATTAACAAGACGACTATAATGCTATGTCTTTTTATGTACTAAGAATAGATACTCAGATATAACGAAGAATACTATATGATAGCGGCTCTATTCTTCTTCGGAAAATGATTGAAGCTTTTTGTCCTCAGAGTTATTATTGAGGAATTTGTTGAGTTTGTCTACCTCGATATTCGTCTCTAAGGCTCCAAATTCATTTATTTTAATATTAAAACCTTCTATGTCTTCGTGGACTGAAGGTTTCTCGCTATTTGATGGTTTTTTACTCATAAATATTATTTAGAAATATGCTTAAGGCTTTCTTCCCATCTTATTAATACTTTTTCCTGCCCTAAAAGTTCCATCATTTCAAAAAGATCAGGTCCTTTCATCGTCCCTGTCAATAATATTCTCATCACCGGTAAAAATGCTCCAAAACCTAATTCATTTTGGGTTATATAACCTTTTATGTTATTTGCCAAAACTTCGCTTGTAAAGGAAGCTTCATTAGCAATTATATCTCTGATAGCATCAAAGTGAACTTGATTTTCAGGTTTGTATTTTTTATTCAATGTTTTGAGATCGTATTCTCTAATATCATCGATGAGAAAACTCCCTTGAGTTATAATCTCATCGTATTTCTGGACTCGCTCTTTCATCAAGTTTATCACAGAAAGCATGTAGTCATCCGAAAATTCAGCAATGGTATCCTTGTATGTACTATTTCTAAGTTGATCCAAGATTGAAGCGGGGCCAGATTGCAGGATGTATTGTTGATTATACCAAAGGGCTTTGTCGTGGTCAAAACGTGCACCCGATTTTACAATTCTTTCAAGGGAAAATGCTTCTACCATTTCATCCAAAGACATAATTTCTCGCTCATCTCCAGGAGACCATCCTAAAAATGCTAAAAAGTTAATCACTGCTTTTGGATCGAAACCGGCCTCTTTAAAACCATCGAATTTTTCTTCACCTCCATTCCACTCAAGTGGAAAAACAGGAAATCCAAATTTTGCTCCATCTCGTTTACTTAATTTTCCTTTTCCTGAAGGTTTTAAGATTAATGGCAGATGCGCAAACTGAGGAGGGTCCCAACCAAAGAATTGATACATAATGACATGGTGTGCTGTGCTTGATAGCCATTCTTCACCTCTTATAACATGGCTAATCTCCATTAAATGATCGTCGATGATATTTGCTAAATGATAAGTCGGCAAACCATCATTTTTTAGAATTATCTTATCATCTAATTCATTGGTACTAAAACTTACC